>Ga0209097_10004060_pt1 | contig 10979 bp, 7 predicted proteins | sample AD_UKC052_MetaG_FD_184419 | JGI IMG/M metagenome (GOLD analysis project Ga0209097, IMG submission 184419) | Active sludge microbial communities of municipal wastewater-treating anaerobic digesters from USA - AD_UKC052_MetaG (SPAdes) (version 2) | ecosystem: Engineered > Bioreactor > Anaerobic >... | reverse complement strand
ATGACGAAGGTGCGGGCGCTGATCGATCAGTTCCGCCAAGCGGGGGTGAAGGTCAGCTATAGCGCAGTGCTGGTGCGTGCGGCAGGACTGGCGCTGGCCCGTAACCCGGACTTGCATGTCCTGCTTGCTGGTTCTCGGCGCTTGCGACCCGCCACGGTAGACGTGGGGTTATCGGTTGCAAACGAAGCCGCAGCGGCACCTGTGATGCAGCTTAAGGACGTGCCTGGGAAGCCACTGCCACAGCTTGCTGCCGAGATCGAAAAGCGCGCGCCAGAAGTGCGTGCAGAAGACAGCCGCACCCTGGCCAAGCTACGGCGCTGGGGCTGGCTGCTTCCGACTGCGTGGCTGCGCCGCTGGGTGCTGCGGCGGTTGTTCTCTTCGCTGCGCCTTAAGAAGTTATTTGGCTCGCTACAGATTACGATTCTGCCGAGCGTGGACATGGTTAGCTCAAACATTTGCGGAACCACCGCTGTCCTAAGCATGGGCCGCGTGTCTGAGCGCGTGGTGGTGCGCGATGGGCAGCCCGCGGTGCGGCTGATGGCAACGCTAAGCTGCAGCGGAGATCACAAGCTCTGGGATGGCCAGCGAGTGGGTCGATTCTTTACAGAGATTGTGCGCATCTTCGAATCGGGCGAGCTGCTGGCAGAACTGCCGGGTGTTGAGCACGAGCGGCCCGCGACAGAGCTGCCCGCGCTGCGAACTGCTAGCTAGTGCGGCTGCTTGCTTAGCGACCTGCGCCCAGTGCAGGAAAGCGCGGCACCTGCGGCATCTCAAACGCGGGGTAGTAGCGCCACGCTGAAGGGTTCAACTTTAGATTTTCCTCCATTCCGCGCTGGGGATCGAGTCGCTCGACGCCTTGAAAGTGTCGATCCAGAAGTCCTTTGAAACTGAGCAGCCGATAGGCGGCTTCCGCCATGCCCGGCACATCGCCGGCTAGCGCGCGCGCATACTGCCACAGCGAGGGCTCGGGCACGGAGGTCGTGGGCTTGTAGCCGTAGCGCTGCATGAGCTCGCGGTTTACGCGCTCTACCAAGCGAATCCAGACTTGCTCCATTGGCTCGCGGCCCTCGCTGCCGACCTCGCGCTGACTTGGAGTTTGCTGCGTGGCTTTCACAAACCAGGGCAGGGTGGGCACATCATCTACTTGGGCGTGACTGACATGCTGCAGCACTGCTTCATCCCACGGCTCGCCCACGTAGTTTAGGATCGACTGCATGGTCGCGCGCGGGTCGGCGCTCAAGTCCTCGAGTCGGACTTCTAAGATGCGGTCGAGGAAGGGCTTGGTGTGCTCGTACTGAATGCGACACAAGTAGGCGTTCAGCAGCGCACTGCTGGTACCAAACGGCATCCGATTAAACGAAAGGACTGTTGGTCGCGGATCTCGCATGATGCAGACCACGCGCGCATCGGGGAAGTCGTGAAAAATGCGCGGCAGATTGTGCGTGTCCAGCGGATTTTTTTCGCCGTACCGAGCCTTGCCCAGCTGCTCTGTCTTGAGGCGCATGATGGTCTGGAAGACTTCGCAGACTCGCTCCATCGGAAGATCGCGCGGCAGGGCTGCGCGCACTAGCTGCGGATCTAAGCGAATCCATGCAAACGAGTAAGTATCAAAGTAGTGCTCTAGCCAATCGCTGACGGTGGTACCCTTCGGCGCATGTCGCGCGTAGCTGTAAAAGCCGGCTTCATGCGTGATGTAAATGCGTGGATGCGCATTGAGCATCTGTCGCAAGAGCGTCGTGCCAGAGCGGCCCGAACCAATCACGAAGATGGGGGAGCTGTCTGCATTCTTAATCGGGCGTAGTGAGCGTTGCGGTTCCAACATGGCGACACATTATGGCCAGAGCTGCTTGCGAAACAATCCCCAAGACGACTGGTGCCGAATCAAGCAGATGCGGAGGAGCGCTGTGCTGCACCGCAGCACTTGGATTTTTAAGACGGTCGAACATGAAGATTTGATGAAGTCTTGCGCGGAGGTGACAGGCCAGAGCTAGCGTGCACGCATGTCATCTCGAAACCCTGACCTAACTTGGGCCTGCACGCGGCGGCGGGCGCTGTCTTGGCTTAAAGAACGCGCGCACCTTAAGAACTGCGCTTGGCTTGTGTGCATCATTCTGGGATCGAGCACTGGTTGCCGCGAGCCCACGAAGGCTGCTTCGCGCACAACAGCGTCGCCAAGTGAGTCGGCGTTGGGGCGCGTGACACTGACCGCTGAAGCGGAGCAGCGTCTGGGAATTGCCGCAGGGCTGCTGCCAGTTGCGCAGCGAACTTTAACTGCACGTCGCCTTCTTGGTGGCGAGGTCGTAGCCGTACCTGGGCGTGCTGCTTGGGTGATGGCAGCACATGCGGGGGTTGTGCAGTCTCCTGCGGGGGCGCTGTTTCCCGTGCCTGGGTCGCGCGTTCGGGCAGGCCAAGTTCTGGCTCTGCTCGCACCGCTGCTGGCTCCGACTGAGCGGTTGCAGATCTCTTCGGCGCGCGTTGATGCGGACGCGCAGGTGGCGCGCGCACAAGTGCAGCAGGAAGCCGCAGAGCTTGCGTTTCGTCGAGCGGAGCGTCTTTTGGCTGCAGAAGTAGCAGGTACAAAGTTAGTGGATGAAGCCAAGGCGCAGCTGGATACTGCGCAAGCGGCTCTGCGATCTTCGCTGGCTCAGCGCGATGCGGTCCTTGGGACGCCCGGTCGCGCAGGCACCATGGCGATGGTGACAGTGGAGGCTCCTATCGATGGTGTCTTGCGTGAGGTACGCGTCACACTTCATCAGCAGGTCAGTGCTGGTGCTCCGCTGTTTGAAGTAGTCGCAGACAAGCCGCTGTGGGTGCGCGTGCAGGTTCCATCTACAGAGCTGGCGCAGCTTGCAGCAGCGGCTCCAGCACAGGTTGCCGCGCTGGCCGCAGCACCGAACTCGTCATCCATTTTAGCGCAGCCAGTGCAGCCTTCGCCTTTGACTACGCAGTCGCAGCACGGCTTGGTCGATCGATATTTTGTGCTGCCTGATTCCACAGCGCTGCAGCTTGGTCAGCGCGTTTCAGTGTGGCTCGCGCACAGCGAATCGGAAGTAAGTCCGGTCGTTCCTGCAGCCTCTATTTTATATGACCCATCGGGCGGTGCGTGGCTGTATGAGCGCACCGCCGCGCAAGTCTTCACCCGTTGCCACGTGGAAGTCGTACGGATGGAAGATGGGCTTGCAGTGCTTAGTCCGCGCAGCTTAGCAACTGCCAGCCTTCACGTCGGCTCAATCGTTGTCACTGCTGGTGCCATGGAACTCTACGGCGCTGAGTTTGGGACCGGAAAGTAGCGGGTCAAAGGAAGAGTCATGCTGAATTTCTTGGTCTCAGGAGCGCTGCGGTTTCGGGTGCTAGTGTTGCTGGTTGCCGCGGCACTTTTGGTCATTGGCTTGCGCGCGGCACAACGGACGCCGCTGGATGTCTTTCCGGAGTTTGCGCGGCCTGTGGTGGAGATCCAAACCGAAGCGCCAGGGCTCTCAACCGAGGAGGTTGAGGGCTTGGTGACGCTGCCACTTGAGACTGCTCTTTCCGGACTTCCGGAGCTGGCAACGCTGCGGTCTAAGTCCGTGCTTGGACTGTCTTCGGTCGTCCTTTTTTTGAAAGATGGAGCCGACTTGCTGCGCGCGCGACAGCTGGTGCAAGAGCGTCTTGCCGTGGAGGGGCGTCGCCTTCCCGCAGCTGCGCATCCACCGGTGATCCTGCCATCTCTGTCATCGACCAGCCGCGCTATGAAGATTGGAATTACTTCGCCTACGCTCTCTCAGCTAGAGCTTAGTGAGCTGGTGCGCTGGGTGATCCGCCCGCGACTTCTGGCTGTGCCAGGTGTAGCCAACGTTGCGGTGTGGGGGCTGCGCGATAAGCAGCTACAGGTCTTGGTCGATCCACAGCGGCTGGCTGCAAACGAGCTAACGCTGGAAAACTTAGTCCACGCAACTACTGAGGCAGCTGCCATCAGTGCAGGCGGCTTTTTGGACAGCGCCAATCAGCGCTTGGCAGTGCGTCATCTGACTGCGCTTTCAGAGCCCAAAGACCTAGCCGCAGCCGTGGTTACGACGCGTGGCAACTCTGCGCTGCGCATCGGTGATGTGGCGGATGTCTTGATCGGCCACGCGCCGCCAATCGGCGATGCTGTGATCAATGGGCGCCCTGGCTTGCTGCTAATCGTTGAGAAGCAGGCAACCGGGAACACGCTTACGCTGACTCATGACGTCGATGCAGCACTGGCTTCTTTGCGACCCGGACTGCGCGATGTAGAGATCGACCCCGCACTGTTTCGTCCCGCAGGCTTTATCGAGCAGTCCCTGCGTAACCTGCGTGTGGCCTTGGGCTTGGGCTGCTTGCTTGTGACGCTGGTACTGTTTGTGTTTTTGCGCGACTTAAGGACTGCCGCGATCAGCCTGATTGCAATCCCGCTGTCCTTGGTGGGGGCACTGGGAGTGCTGGCGGTGTGGGGCGGAACCTTGAACACGATGTTCTTGGCGGGCTTGGTGATTTCCGTCGGTGAAGTGGTCGATGATGCGATCATTGATGTTGAAAACATTCGCCGCCGCTTGCGTGAAAAAAGTGAGGGCAAGTCAGCGCTGCAAGTCGTTCTTGCGGCTTCCCTAGAAGTGCGAAGCTCCGTGGTGTACGCCAGCTTGATTGTCTGCTTGGTCTTTCTACCAGTGTTCTTTCTGGACGGCTTGGCCGGTGCTTTTTTTCGTCCGTTGGCGCTGGCGTATGTGCTGTCGATTCTGACTTCACTATTAGTGGCGCTGACGGTGACGCCAGCGCTAGCGCTGTGGCTGTTGCCTCACGATCTGCAGCTTGCTCGGCCAGAGCTATGGCTGGTGAGCTGGCTGCGTAGCAGCTACCGGCGTGTGCTGGCTCCGCTGGTTTTGCGTCCGCGACTGGCGCTTGGGATTACGGCTGCTGCAACACTTCTGGCGTTATTCGTTGCGCCATTTTTGGGTGAAGAACTGCTGCCAGAGTTTCAGGAGCGCGACTTTCTAATGCACTGGGTGGAAAAGCCTGGAGCCTCGGTTGAAGCGAGCCGCAGATCGACAGTGCAAGTCGCCAAGGAGTTACTTGCCGTGCCCGGTGTACGCAGCTTTGGCTCACACATTGGTCGCGCAGAAGTTGCGGATGAAGTCGTAGGCTCAAACTTCACAGAGCACTGGATCAGTCTTGATGAGAATGCAGACTACGCAACGACCGTGGCCCGTGTTCGTCAAGTGGTCGCAGGCTATCCAGGCGTTTTCCGCGATGTCCTGACCTACTTAAAAGAGCGCATCAAAGATGTTCTCTCTGGCGCGCAGGCGGCAGTGGTGGTGCGCATTTACGGAGCAGATCTCGCAGTGCTGCGGCTACAAGCGGAGGAGGTCGGCTCGCAGCTTGCGCGCATTCCCGGCGTCGTGGATCTGAAGGTGGAGCCGCAAGTTTTAGTGCCCCAAGTTCAAGTGCGAATAAGACCAGAGCGTGCTGCACTTTATGGAGTAACCGCAGGTCATATCCGTCGCACTGCAAGTGTCTTAATCGCAGGTCTAAAAGTAGGTGAGGTCTTTGAGCGTCAGCAGATCTTTGATGTTGTGCTGTGGAGCGCGCCAAGTGTGCGGGTCGACTTAACGGCGCTGCGGCGGCTGTTGATTGAGACGCCCAGTGGAGTCCAAGTTCCACTATCAGAGCTAGCTGATGTTGCCATCGCTCCAGCACCAAGCGAGATCAAGCGCGAAGCTGGTTCACGGCGCATCGATGTGACTTGCAATGTTCGTGGTCGAGACCTGGGCAGTGTTGCCCGCGACATCGAGCAGCAGGTGCGCGGCAGGGCTTTTCCGCTTGGCTATCATCCGGAGTTTTTGGGTGAGTATGCAGCGCGCAATACTGCGCGTAATCAGATGGCCTGGTGGTCTCTGGTCGCGCTGGCTGGTATCTGCGCGCTGCTTTATGTGGACTTTCGCAGCGTGCGCCTGACGCTGCTGGTGCTTGGCAGTCTGCCGACCGCACTCTTCGGCGGTGTAATTGGAGCAATGCTTGGGGGCGGCGTCCTATCGCTAGGATCCCTGGTTGGCTTCGTCAGTGTGCTGGGAATTGCGAGTCGCAACAGCTTGATGCTTCTTGGCCACTACCGTCACTTGCAAGAGGAGGAGGGGGTCGCACTTGGCACGCCACTGATCCTACGCGGAGCAGAAGAACGTCTGATTCCCATCTTAATGACTGCGCTGTGCGCGGGCCTATCGCTGCTACCAATCGTGCTGCGTGGCAGTCTTCCTGGGTACGAGATCGAGCATCCGATGGCGCTGGTGATTGTCTGCGGGCTGCTGTCATCGACTCTGCTGAATCTGCTGCTGCTGCCTGCGCTGTATGCAGCTTACGGGCGGGCAAAATGAGTCGCGCGATGTTTGCATTAGGAACACTCCCATGCGTGCTTCGTGTCGGCGTGTTGACGTTGGCTGCGGCGCTGGTGAATCCCGCGCTAGCAGTCGCTGACGACGCTGCAGTTTCTGATTTTGCAGCACGGCTAAGTTTGGATGCGTGCGTGAAGCTGGCTCAGCAGAGCACGCCGCAGCAGCTGGCAGAGCGCGCGCGACTTTTGGATGCAGAGGGCCAGCTGAAGCAGGCCCGGACTCTGCCAAATCCAACGCTGTCGTATGTTGCGCAGGACCTCGGTCTTCAGAACCAGGGTGGGCCGCTGCTTCTACATCAAGCGCAGCTCGGGTTTCCTCCACTGCTGGCGCTGCTGCGGATTCAGGAATCCCAAGCTGCAAGCGCAGGACGTCAGCGCACAATCGCCGCGAATCAAGAAGAACACCGTCAGCTGAAGCGCGCGGTGGGCCGTGCATTTTATGACGTGCTATTCGCGCAGCAAGTAGCTGCGATTGATGCGCAGGCAGTCCAGGTGGCAGCTGATCTGTTAGAGCAAAATTTGCGGCGGCAGAAAAATGGTGAGCTTGGCGCTTTGGAAGTGCTGCGTGCGCGGACAGAGGAGCTTGAAGCGCAGCGCAGCGCGCAGCTCTCTGCACATCAGCACTTACAGCTGCAGCTGGCCTTCTCGATCCTGCTGGGCGCTGCGACACCACAGCGGGTACATCTGCTGGACGAGGGGGGCGATAGTGCAAGCCAGCCACCGTCAGGATTGTCCGCCGAGCTGCAAGCTGCGCTCACAGGTGACGACGCAGACTCATCTCGCTTGCTGCAGCAACTGGCTCAAAATCGCAGACCAGATCTACAGCAAGCAAGCGCAGAGCTAAAGCAAGCGGAGAAGCTGCAGCAGCTGTCGACGATACGCTCGATTCCATTTGTGGATCTGCAACTAACCGGTGGAGTCCGAGTCTCTGCAGCTGGAGTGGGTGGCGTAGTCGGAATCAGCGCGCCGTTGCCGCTGCTCGATTTTAATCAAGGTCCTCGTCAGCGAGCACAGGCGCAAGTGCTGGCCGCGCGTGCAGCATACGTTCGAGTTGACCGCCAAGCGCGACTTGAGATCGAGAGCAGCTATGCAGACTGGCAGCAAACCAGGCACGCACTGCAGATGTTTGCGCAGCCTGTGGTGGATGCGCGGGCGCAGATTGTGCGAGCCACGCAGCAGCAGCTGACTGAAGGTGTGGCGTCGGTGCTAGATGTGATTTTGGCTCAGCGCGAGCTGCTAGCTGCACAGAAGGTGCGGGCGCAGGTTATCCGCGATGCGCAGCTTGCACGCTGGCAGCTTGCGGTTGCCATCGACACTTGGTAATGCTCACGCGTGCTGCTGCTGCTAATTGAAGATGACCGCAAACTGGCGCGCACGCTGGCCGCTGGACTTGAAGAGGAACACTTCCTGGTTTCAGTTGAGAGCGACGGTCATGCAGGGCTGCGGGCCTTGACGGAGACACCGTGCGATGTCTGCATCTTGGATATCAACCTGCCCGGTCAAGATGGCTTTGCGGTGTTAAAAGCTGCGCGACAAGCGAAAGTGACCACACCCATCTTAGTGCTGACCGCGCGGGACGCCGTTCCTGATCGTATCCACGGTCTAAACCATGGTGCCGACGACTACCTGACCAAGCCTTTTGTTTTCGCGGAGCTGCTTGCTCGTCTTCACGCGCTGCTTCGTCGCGGCGGCGCGCTTCATGTGGACGTGATGCAGCGTGGTGCGTTGCAGCTGCACTTGCATGCGCGTGAGGTCCGGGTTGAGCAGCAGCTGGTGGCTCTTACTCCTAAGCAGTTTTCCATGTTGGAACTGCTGCTGCGTCATGAAGGGGAAGTCGTTACCCGCGCGATGCTGCTGTCGAGCGTCTGGGGATACGCGTTTGACCCAGGGACAAACTTGGTGGATGTCCACATGGCGCAGCTCCGCCGCAAGTTAGAGCAAGCTGGGCAGGTTGACGTGATCCGAACTTTGCGCGGAGTTGGTTATCGTGTTGACAAGATCGAGCCTGCTTAACCTTCGTTCACTGCGCGTGCGCGTGGCTGCATTTTTTGCAGTGCTGATCTCTGTGCTCTTGATTGGGTTTGGCGGTGCTGTGTACGTGACCGCTCGCATCATTGAAGCGCAAGAGGTAGAGCCGCAAGCCGACAAAGAGCGCGAGCTGGCTTTGGTTCGTCGACTGCTTCTTCTATCGCTGGGCATGGGTATTCCGTTGGGCGGTATCTTGGCCGCAGCGGGTAGTGCGTGGATGACGCGGCGAACCCTGCGCGCTATCGGTGATATCGTGCGTGTGGCCAGTGAGGTGGGTCCAGAGCGGCTCAGTCAGCGGCTTCCCTTGCATGCGCAAGATGACGCCGAGATTCGCAGCTTGGTGGCAGCTCTGAATCAGATGCTAGAGCGAGTCGAGCAATCTGTAACTGCGCTGCGCCGCTTTACTGCCGATGCCGCGCACGAGCTGCGTACGCCGCTGGCAGTGCTGTGCAGCCGCTTGGAAATTGCGCTGCGCAGACCTCGCGATGAAGCGCAGCTACGCGGGACGATGGAAGACACGCTGGAAGGACTGTCATCGCTTTGTCGCTTGGTCGAGCTGCTGCTAACGCTTGCGCGGTCGGATGCAGGCGAGCTTGCTTGCGTGCGCGGGCCGGTAAATATTCATGCGCTGCTGCTGCAGCTAGTCAGCTTGTATGAAGGCGTAGCGAGCGAACGAGAGTTGGTGCTGCAGCTAGACTGCGACTCGCAGCTGACCATTAGTACCGATGTGCTGCTGCTGCATCGTGTCGTCGCTAACCTGCTGGACAATGCCTGTAAGTTTGCGCTACCTGGCGGCACTGTCTGCTTGCAAGCAACGCAGTTTGATGAGGCGCTGTGGCTTCGCATTTCCGACAACGGACCCGGCTTTGTCGAACCAGATCCAGAGCGCTTGTTTGAGCGCTTTTATCGCTGCGAGAGCCATCGCGGAGTGGTCGATGGCTTTGGTCTTGGGCTTCCACTGGTGCGTGAGCTAGTACGTGCGCTAGGCGGCGCCGTGAGCTTGCGCAGGCTTGACAGTGGTGGCACCGAAGCAGCGATTCGTTTGCCCGTTTAGTCGCTTTCAAACAAGCTCATCGTCGGAGAATCGAAAGTCCGATTGCTCAGAGCGCTTTGATTTGTGGCTGTGCAAGCGGCGCGAAGTGGTAAAGATGCTGCCTGCGCCCAGCGCAAAAATGCAAAGTGAATGCGGATTCATTTATGAAAATCGCAGCAGCCATTGACCAAAAACTACAGAGGAAAGGACAGCGCTCATGATCGATCATTCGGGACTTTCAGTGTCGCAGTTTCAACGTAGCAAAGAGTTTTACAAGCAAGCGCTCGCTCCGCTTGGCTATGCCCTGATCATGGAGCTGCCTGCTGCGATGACAGGTCGCTCTCCAGTCGCTGGCTTTGGCGAGCGTGGCAAGCCAGACTTCTGGATCAATGAAGGGGAGGCCAACACTCCGCGCGTCCACATGGCATTTGCGGCTGCCAGTCGCGCGCAGGTGGATGAGTTTTATCGCGCAGCGATCGCTGCTGGTGCTACCGACAATGGCGCACCTGGCCTGCGTGCGCTGTACCACTCAAACTATTACGGCGCGTTTGTGCTAGATCCCGATGGCCACAACATCGAGGCGGTCTGTCACAAGCCGGAGTAGAGCTCTCCTCAGACTTGCGTTGCGCTGAGTGAGCGCGATTCTGCCTACCTTTTCGTACTCGCAGGATCTCCTTACAGTCACGCAACTTGCGGCCCTCTTTCGTCGATTACTTCCGTAGGGGGAGTCTTGGCGGATGGCGAACACTGGGGATGCGCAGCTAAGTCTTGAGAATCACAAGGAGCCGTCTCAATCAGCGGAAGCTGCGGTGCAAGGTGCCGCAGCTTTCGCGCCGGAACAGGCCGAAGATGGGCCAGGCTGTAGCGCTGGAAATGCGGAAAGTGGTGGCGTCAGCACACTCATTTCGCCGCTACGCCTGCGTCGTCATGGTGAGCGACCGCGTAAGCGTGCCCTGCTGATTGTGCCGCCCTTCTGCTCGCCGAACTACACGTATCCGGCGCCTGCATATCTGGCGCGACTCTTGAAAAATCGCGGGCATCAAGTTGCACAAGCGGATCTAAATCTGGAGCTGATGCTCAAGATCTTTAGTCGCGCAGGTCTGCAGCGGATCTTCGCAGCGGTGGAGGAAAAAGCGCACAAGCTGTCGGTTGAAGGGCAGCGCATTTTTCAGATGCGCACGCGCTATTTGTCGACGATCGACCCGGTGATTCGCTTCCTGCAGGGTCGTGACGCCAGCATTGCCTACCGCATCTGCCAGAGCGGATTTTTGCCTCGTGGTAAGCACTTTGATCTGAACCGAGGCTTTGAGCACTACGACGGCAATGGCAACACGCTGGCGATTCATGACCGCGCCAAGTTTGTGGGCACGCTGTACCTGTACGACCTGGGCGAGTTGATTCGGGAAGCGATCTTTCCCTACTTTCAGATCACGCTGGTCGATCGCTACTTTGACTCGTTCGTGCATCGCTGTACGACGTTTGAGCAGATGGAAGCCGAGCTTGAGCGCGCGCCCAACGTCATCGATGAGATGCTGC
>Ga0209097_10004057_pt1 | contig 10983 bp, 7 predicted proteins | sample AD_UKC052_MetaG_FD_184419 | JGI IMG/M metagenome (GOLD analysis project Ga0209097, IMG submission 184419) | Active sludge microbial communities of municipal wastewater-treating anaerobic digesters from USA - AD_UKC052_MetaG (SPAdes) (version 2) | ecosystem: Engineered > Bioreactor > Anaerobic >... | reverse complement strand
CTGGCCGACGGTGAGCGCCTGTCGCGCCATGCCCGCGAGCATGAGCGTTTTGCGGCCCGCTCCCTGGAGTTCATCTACCGGGCCTGTGCCTGTCTGGCCGAGAACAGCGCCAGCACGCCCTGGCTGACGGCGCTGCTGGAAGACATGGCCGGTTGCCTGCAGGCGCGCTGCTGTTCGCTGGCCCTGCTCGATCCGGTGGCCGAGGGGCTGGGCGTGCCGGCGCAGTTGGGGGCGCCGCGCCTGGCCCGCCTGCTTGACGAATTCGACGCAGAGGCCTTGGCCCGGGGCGGCGGCCTGCGCCGCTCGGTGTCCGGCCCGGCGGGGGAGATGGTCGAGCTGGCCGTGCCGGTGCGTGATGCCGACAACATCTATGGGGTGCTGATCGTCGAGGCGCCGGGGGAATTCCTCTTCGAGAGCCGCCACAGCCGCCTGGTGGATGCGCTTGCCGGGCTGTTTGCCCTGTCCCTGGGCAATCTGCAGCGCAATCAGCGTCGCCGTCGCCTGGCCCTGATGGACGAGCGCAATGCCATTGCCGGCGAGCTCCATGATTCCCTGGCCCAGGCCCTCTCTTACATGAAGCTGCAGATCGCCCGCCTGCAACTGGAGATCGGCCGTAGCTGCGCCGCCTGTGCCCCCGGTGGGCGGGTGCTGGAGGTGTCGGCCGAGATCAAGACCGGGCTCGACAGCGCCTACCGCCACCTGCGCGAGCTGCTCTCGGCCTTTCGCACCAGCATGCCGCCGGGCGGGCTGCAGCAGGCTCTGCGGGAGGTGGTGGAGGAACTGTCGGCCCGGGCCGGCACCGAGATCGGGCTGGACTACCGGCTGGGGGATGCGGCCCTGTCGGTGAATGAGGAATTCCACCTGCTGCAGATTGTCCGCGAAGCCCTGACCAACGTGATCCGCCACGCCCGTGCCGACCATGCCCTGATCAGCCTCGACTGCGCCGAAGGGGGCGAGGTGCGGGTGCGGGTGGAGGACGACGGCCGCGGCATCCAGCCCGACAGCGGGGGTGAGGGGCACCACGGGGTCTCCATCATGCGCGAACGGGCTCGCCAGTTAGGCGGCAGCCTGAGCCTGCAGGCCGGGGTCGATGGCCTCGGCACCTGCGTCGAAATGCGCTTTCGCCCCCGTGCCACGGGGGCTTGAACCCGATGACTCAAACAAGGAAACGAGCTTGATGGAACATGCTATGACCGGCAGTCCGCCGATTCGCCTGGTGGTGGTGGACGACCATGCCCTTTTTCGCAAAGGGATTGGCCAGCTCCTCTCCATGTACGGAGACATCCAGGTGGTGGCCGAGGCTGCGTCGGGTGCCGAGGGCATCGAGGCGGTGCTCACCCACCGCCCGGACGTGGCCCTGGTGGACCTGCACATGAAGGGCCTCGACGGCATCTCGGTGGTGCGTGCCCTGCAGACGGCGGGCTCGGCGACCCGGCTGGTGATGCTGACCGTGTCGGATTCCAGCTTCGACGTGATGGAGGCCCTCAAGGCCGGGGCCAGCGGCTACCTGCTGAAGGACATGGAGCCCGACGAGTTCTGCCTCAAGCTGCGCCAGGTGGCGGCGGGGGGCACGGTGCTGTCGGCCGAGGTGGGTGGCCTTCTCGCCAAGCCCCAACCCCCCAGTCGCGAGAGCATCGATGCCGGCTGGGCCTCCCTCACCGTGCGGGAGCAGGAGACCCTGGAGCTGGTGTCGAAGGGGGCTTCCAACAAGATCGTGGCCCGCTCCCTCGGCATCGCCGAAAGCACGGTGAAGGTGCACGTGAAGCACGTGCTGCAGAAGCTCAACCTGCGTAATCGCTTTGAGGCGGCCGTGTGGTTGCGGGAACTGCGGGAGGGAGAGCGGAATGCCTGAAAGAGGCGGGCGGCGGCAGCGTCGCCAGCCAGCGTCGGGCGATCTCGGCCGCGGGCATCGGGCGGGCCAGATGAAAGCCCTGTAGCTGGTCGCAGCCGGCTTCGCGCAGCATCGCGGCCTGGGCGGCGGATTCGATGCCTTCGGCGACGACGCTCAGCCGGAGGGCCTGACTGAGGGAAACAATGGTGCGGATGATGGCCTGGGAGGTGGGGTTGTGCTCCGCTTCCTGCACAAAGCTGCGGTCGATCTTCATCACATCAATGGGCAGCTTGCGCAGATAGGCCAGGCTGGAGTGGCCAGTGCCGAAATCGTCGATGGCGATGCGGATACCCATGCGGCGGAGGTCGGCCAGCAGCGGAATGGTCGTTTCCGGTTGGGTCATGACCACGCTTTCGGTGACTTCGATCTCCAGGCTTCCGGTCGGAATGCCGTGACGGGTCATGCTGTTGCGGAGCTGGCGGGGCAGATCCTGGTGGATCAACTGTCGCGCCGAGACGTTCACCGCGACTTTCTGCCAACCGTATCCGGCCTGGTGCCAGGCGGCGAGCTGGGCGCAGGCCTGATCGATCACCGTGCGCCCCAGTTCGTCGATGAGACCGGATTCCTCCGCCACGGGAATGAACAGATCGGGCGGTACAAAGCCATGGCCGGCCCGATTCCAGCGCACCAGGGCCTCGAACCCGCAGACGTGGCCCAGGCGGGCATCGAATTTCGGCTGGAAGTGCAGGCCGAGCTGCTCCGCGGCAAGGGCATCACGCAGGGCGCTCTCCAGCTCGCGGCGGATGGAGGCCTTCTCGGACATGGAGGCGTGGAAAAAGTCATAGCGGTTCTTGCCTGCGCCCTTTGCGGCATACAGTGCCATGTCGGCGTTCTTCATCAGCACTTCGACCGTATCGCCATCGTCGGGAAAGACAGTGATGCCGATGGAGGTATTGACGTGCAGGCTGGCCCCGGCGATCTCGACGGGTTTGCCCAGGGCTTCCATCAACTTGCCGGCCAGCAGGGCACAGTCGTCCGGATGGCGGACGCTGTTGAGGAGCACCACGAATTCGTCACCACCGAGCCTTGCCAGGGTGTCGGTGGCGCGCAGGCAGGAATGAAGCCGGCGGGCCACCTCCTTGAGCAGAAGGTCGCCGACATCGTGGCCAAGGGTGTCATTGATTGACTTGAACTGGTCGAGGTCGAGGAAGAGGATGCCCGCCCGGCCGTGCTGGCGCTTGCCCTGGGCGATGGCCATGCGCAGGTGTTCGTTGAGTAGGCTGCGGTTGGCCAGGCCGGTGAGGGGGTCGTGGCAGGCCATGTGCCGGAGCTGCTCGTCCTTGTGGTGATCCTCGGTGATGTCGTTGAACACCGAGACGTAGTGGGTGGTTGTGCCACTGGCATCGCGTACCGCATCGATGCTGCGCCGCTCGAGAAAGAGGCTGCCGTCCTTGCGCCGGCTCCACAGCTCGCCTTCCCATTTGCCGGTCTCCACGAGCACTTCCATCATCTGCGCCTGCTGACGATCCGTCGCCCCCTCGGGGGTCAGCAGGCTCATTGACACGCCGATGGCGTCCTCGGCCGAGTAGCCGGTGATGCGCGTGAAAGCCGGGTTGACCTCGACCATCGTGCCATCCGGGTCGGTGACCAGCACGCCTTCGGCAGTGTTCTGGATGACCGCGAAGGCCAGCCGATTGCGTTCGCTGCGGACGGCGACCTCCCGTTCGAGGAGGCTGTTCTGGGCCCGCAGGGCGGTCTCGGCGGCGCGCAGGTCGAGGTTGAGCTTTTCAACCTCGCCACGCTCCCGCTGCAGATCCGCGAGCAGGCCCTGGTTCTCGGTGCGCTTGCGAATGGCTTCAATGAGCAATTCGCGGGCGGTTGCATGACTGAGCAGCATGACCACGAAGAAACAGACCCCCAACGTGCTCAGGACAGGCCCGATGGTGTCCAGACGGATGAGCGCCGCGCCCGGGATCAGCACGCAGAACAGGTAGAGCCGGGCAGGCCATTTCACGGGGGCCAGCACGCTGGCCGCCCCGCCTGCCAAGCCGGCAAGAACGCACAGGATGCCGAACTTCTCGTGGTCGGATGCCGCCGGGAAGGCCACCAGGGGCAGGCTGGCCCAGACCAGCGAGCTGAGGATCAGCGGCCCGTTGAAGAGCCACTCCCGCAGATGGATGTTCAGCTGGTCCTGGTGTCGCAGCACAAAGCCGAGGATGACGGCCCTGCCAAAGCTGATGGCCAGTGCGCTGACCGTCCATAAGGGGGCGATCAGGGTGTGCGTATCGAGCCAGCGGATCCAGGCGATGCCGATGATGGCCAGGAAGGTCATGGGGATTCCCCCCCGTGCCTGGCGGAAGGCCTCGCGGATGAGCGTGTCGCGGAAGGGTTCGGTGAGAAGGGGCGACAAGGTTACTTTTTGTGTCTGCGGATTTCGCTACTTTACTGAATTTGGCGTTTCCGCAGCAGGGCGGCCACGCCCCGTTTATTGACTATTGCACGCTCGGCCCCAAAAGGCCTGCTCGCGTCGCCCTCTCCCTGAAGTAGTACCAGAGTAGTATTTCCCGCTGCCGGCCCGGCTGGCCTAATGAACTCAATTCCCAAACCCTTTCAGCAAGGAGTTTCAAATGAGTTCATGGAGACTTTCGGTCCTCGCCGACCGCCATCGCGCCCTGGGTTCCGGCCTCGAAGACTGGAACGGCATGGGTACCGCATGGACCTATTCCACCAGCCTGGCCGACGAGCACGCGGCCATCCGCACCACGGCAGGGCTGATGGATGTGTCCGGCCTGAAGAAGATGCACATCATCGGCCCCCACGCCGAGGCGCTGATCAACTTCGCCACCACCCGCAACGTCAGCAAGCTCTACCCGGGCAAGTCGGTGTACGCCTGCATGCTCAACGAGGCCGGCAAGTTCATCGACGACTGTGTGATCTACCGCAACGGCCCCAACAGCTTCATGGTGGTGCATGGCTCCGGCGCCGGGCACGAGATCCTGACCCGCGGCGCGGTGGGTCGCAACGTGGTGGTGCTGTTCGACGACGACCTGCACGATCTGTCCCTGCAGGGGCCGGCGGCGGTGGACTTCCTTGCCAAACACGTGCCGGGCGTGCGCGACCTGCCCTATTTCCACCACCTGCAGACGACCCTGTTCGGGCGTCCGGTGATGCTGTCCCGGACCGGCTACACCGGCGAGCGGGGCTACGAGATCTTCTGCAAGGCGGCCGATGCGCCGCTGATCTGGGACACCATCGTGGCCGAGGGCAAGGAGATGGGCATCATGCCCTGTTCCTTCACCGCTCTGGACTGGCTGCGGGTGGAGAGCTACCTGCTGTTCTACCCCTACGACAACTCCGACATGTACCCCATGGACGGCGAGCCCATCGGCGACAGCCTGTGGGAGCTGGGCCTGGACTTCACCGTGTCGCCGGGCAAGAAGGAGTTCCGCGGCGCCGCCGAACACTACCGGCTGCAGGGCAAGGAGCGCTTCAAGATCTACGGCGTGGAGCTGGCCAGCAAGGAAGCAGCCCTGGGCGGCGACGCCCTCTACGACGGCGACACCAAGGTGGGCTTCGTTACCTGCGGCATGGTCTCGCGCCTCACCGAGCGCTCCATGGCCATCGCCCGCCTCGATCCGGCCTACGCCGTGGCCGGCCGCAAGCTGGAGCTGCGTGGTGCCAGCCTCACCTGCGGCGCCACTACCCACACCCTGCCCTTCGACGACCCGCAGAAACTCAAGCGCACGGCCAAGGGCTGAGCCCTGTGTTCCCCGCAGGGGCGGCTTGCAGGGGCGACTGGTAGGGGCGACTTCAGTCGCCCACCGCCCGCCATCCACAGGCACGCCCTTGATCGAAGTCCGCGGGCGACTGAAGTCGCCCCTACAGAGTCGCCGAACGAATGGCCCATCAGAGGCCGAGCAAAAGGAAAACAGCATGAGCACCCCCACCCGACGTTACACCCTGTCCCTGTCCTGCCCCGATCGCGTCGGCATCGTGGCTGCAGTCAGTGCCTTCCTGGCCCACCACAAGGGCTGGATCACCGAGGCCAACAACCACGCCGATGCCGAGGCCGGCCGCTTCTTCATGCGCCAGGAGATCCTGGCCGACTCGCTGCCCTTCGGCATCGAGACCCTGCGCGACAAGTTCGCCCCCATCGCCGCCGAGTTCCAGATGGACTGGCGCATCAGCGACAGCGCGCGCAAGAAGCGCGTGGTGATCCTGGTGTCCAAGCAGGAGCACTGCCTGTACGACCTGCTGGCGCGCTGGCAGGCGGACGAGCTGAACATCGAGATCCCCTGCGTCATCTCCAACCACGAAACCTTCCGTGGCTTCGTGGAGTGGCACGGCATCCCCTTCCACCATGTGCCGGTCACGCCCGACAACAAGCCCGCCGCCTACGCCAAGGTGGCCGACCTGTTCCGTGAAGCGGAGGGCGACGTGATGGTGCTGGCCCGCTACATGCAGATCCTGTCGCCCGAGCTGTGCGAGAACTACCCGGGGCAGATCATCAACATCCACCACAGCTTCCTGCCCAGCTTTGTCGGTGCCAAGCCCTACCACCAGGCCTACACCCGGGGCGTGAAGCTGATCGGCGCCACCTGCCACTACGTGACCAGCGAGCTGGACCAGGGCCCGATCATTGAACAGGACGTGATCCGGGTGGATCACTCCGACGCCCCCGACGACCTGGTGCGCTACGGCAAGGACATCGAAAAGGCCGTGCTGGCCCGGGGCCTGCGCTATCACCTGGAAGACCGGGTGCTTGTCCATGGCAACAAGACCGTGGTGTTCCGCTAAGCCCATGAATAAATCTACTGCGCGTCCCGATCTCGCGACTCCGGTGCTCGCTGTACTCCAGTACAGCTCCGCGCCTCATCGCGACCTCGGGCCTGCTCGCGACGATTTCTTCACGGGCTTGAGAGCGGGGGGCCACATTCATCCGGGCCCCCGTAGGGGCGACGTCAGTCGCCCGCGGACTGCGGTCACCGGCCGGCCTGTCATCCACGTGCGGAGGCCGAATGAACTCGACCCCATAGAAGCATCTGCCGACGTCCAACCATTTCAACCTAGAGACTGAATTCATGACCGCCCGCATCATTGACGGCAAGGCCCTCTCGAAACAACTCCGCGAAGGCTTCAAGACCCGCGTCGGCGCCCTCGTGGCCCAGGGTGTCACCCCCGGCCTGGCGGTGATCCTGGTGGGCGACAACCCGGCCAGCCGGGTGTATGTGGGCAACAAGGTGAAGGCCTGCGAAGAATGCGGGGTGCGTTCCTTCCACATCGCCCTGCCGGACGACACGGTGGAGTCGGAAGTCCTCGCCACCATCGCCCGCCTCAACGCCGACCCGGCCGTGCACGGCATCCTCATCCAGCTACCGCTGCCGCCCCACATCGACGGGCGCAAGGTGCTGGAGGCCATCAGCGTGCACAAGGACGTGGACGGCTTTCACCTCTACAACGTCGGCGGCCTCGTCGTCGGCAACACCATCTTCCCGCCCTGCACCCCCTATGGCGTGCAGCTCCTGCTCGACACCACCGGCACCGACGTGGCCGGCCAGAACGTGGTGGTGGTGGGGGCCAGCAACATCGTCGGCAAGCCCATGGCCCTGATGCTGCTGCAGCGCGAAGCCACCGTCACCCTCTGCCATGCCAAGACCCGTGACCTGGCCCAGCACACCATCCTGGCCGACATCCTGATCGTGGCCGCCGGCAAGCCGGGGTTGATCGTGCCGCAGATGGTCAAGCAGGGCGCCATCGTCATCGACGTGGGCATCAACCGTTTGCCCGACGGCAAGATCGTCGGCGACGTGGATTTCGAGGGGGTGAAGGAGAAAGCCAGCTGGATCACCCCGGTGCCCGGCGGTGTCGGCCCCATGACGGTGACCATGCTGATCGAGAACACCCTGCGCTCGGCCGAGCGCGCCCTGCGCATGCGCCAGACCGACGACTATCAGGACTGGGAAGCGCCGCTGCTCAAAGGGGCTTGAGCGTGGCCGCGGCCTCCACGGCATGGCGCAGGAACAGGGCACGGATATCCACCCGGGCCTTGAGCCGCGCCGCCAGCAAGTAGAGGCCGCCGATCTTGCGATGCAGAAACAGGGCGTCGGCCGGCGGGGTGTGCCAGAACTCCCGGTCCATGCCCAGCTTGAAGCCCACGTCGCGGATGCGCAGGGCCAGGTCTGAGGCGCCGAAATCGTAGGGGCCGCTGTGGCGCAGGGGTTCGCAGGCCTGGGTGAAGATGTCCAGCACCAGGCGGCGATGGTGTTCCTGGATGTCGGCCTGGAAATAGCCGATCTCGCTGGCGGCGGCGTTCATGCCGGCCGTGTCGCCCAGGGCGCCGCCGCTCAGCAGGCGCCGGTAGGCATCCACCATGGTGGGGGAGTAGGCCCGGGTGGCGCCGAAATCCAGCAGCACCAGGCGCCGGGAGGCGGTGTCGTAGCGGTAGTTGGCGAAATTGGGGTCGGTCTGGACCAGGTGAAATTCCAGGATCTCCCGGAACAGCAGGGCGAACAGCAGGCCCATCACCCGGTCGCGCTCCGCCTGGGGCGCGGCGTCCAGCGACTCCACGGGGACGCCGTCCACGAAGCTCATGACCAGGATGTCGGGGGTGGTGAGCCTGTTGAGCACTTCGGGCAGGGTGTAGTCCGGGCTGTCGGCCAGCAGGGCACCGAAGCGCTGGAGCTGTTTCCCCTCCCGCAGGTAGTCGGCTTCTTCGTGGAGCTGGCGCTTGGCCTCGCCGAGCAGGGGCGCCACATCCAGGGTGGACGGCAGCAGCCCCGACAGGCGCAGCAGGGTGGCGACATTGTCCACATCGCTGGAGATGCTCTGGCGTACGCCGGGGTATTGCACCTTGATGGCCAGGGGCTGCCCGTCCAGGGTTTCGGCGGCATGCACCTGGCCGATGGAGGCGGCGGCCATGGGCGTAAAGGAAAAGCGCCTGAACTGTTTCTCCCAGCCAGGCCCCCAACTGGCCTCCAGCACCGTGACCAGTTGGCTCATGGGCATGGGGCGGGCGTCGGCGCGCAGGCGGGCGAGGATGTCGGCGAGTTCCGGGGGCAGCAGGTCGCCGGCGTCCATGGACAGCAGCTGCCCCACCTTCATGGCCGCACCGCGCAGCTGGGCAAGCTGGTCGGTGACCCGACGGGCGTTGGCCGGGGTCAGCAGCAGTTCGCTGACACTGGGCCGGCGGCCCTGGGCGAGCTGGCGCAGGCCTTCGGCGAGCATGCCGCCGGCCACCCCCGAGGCGAGGCCGCCCAGGCGCGCAAGGCGCGACAGGCGGCTGCCGGGAACGGCGAAGGGGGCGGGGGGCTTGGGCGGGCGGCTGTCCGACACGGCCTCAGCGACGCCGGCTGCCACCGCCGAGGATGGAGCCGAGCACGCCGCGCACGATCTCGCGACCGATGGTGGAGCCGACGGTGCGGGCCACGCTCTTGGCTGCAGTTTCGGCCAGGCCGGGGTGACGCCCGCCGCGGGGGCCGGTGCTGCCGAAGAGGATGTCGCTGAGGCCGCCGAACAGGCCGCCACCGCTCTCTTCAGCCGGGGCCGCCTGGCCGCCGCGGGGGGCCGGGCTGTCGGCTGCCGGGGCCGCGCCGCCACTGCCCTGGAGCTTTTCGAAGGCCGATTCCCGGTCCACCACTTCCTCGTAGTGCCCGTAGATCACCGAGCCTTCGATGGCAGCCTTGCGTTCGCTGGGGGTCAGGGGGCCGAGGCGTGAAGCCGGGGCGATGATGGCGGCGCGCTCGACGATATGGGGACGGCCCTTTTCGTCGAGGAAGGAGATCAGGGCCTCGCCCACGCCGAGTTCGGTGATGACCGTGGCGGCGTCGAACTCGGGGTTGGCGCGCATGGTTTCGGCGGCGGTCTTGACGGCTTTCTGGTCCCGTGGGGTGAAGGCGCGCAGGGCGTGCTGGACGCGGTTGCCGAGCTGGCCGAGGACGGTCTCGGGCACATCCAGCGGGTTCTGGGTGACGAAGTACACGCCAACGCCCTTGGAGCGGATCAGGCGCACCACCTGTTCGATCTTCTCGAGCAGGGCCTTGGGGGCCTCGTTGAAGAGCAGGTGGGCCTCGTCGAAGAAGAACACCAGCTTGGGCTTGTCCACGTCGCCCACCTCCGGCAGTTGCTCGAAGAGCTCGGCGAGCATCCACAGCAGGAAGGTGGAGTACAGCTTGGGGGCGTTGTAGAGCTTGTCCGCGGCCAGGATGTTGATCACCCCGCGGCCGTCGGCGTCGGTCTGCATCAGGTCGGCGATGTCGAGCATGGGTTCGCCGAAGAACTTGTCGCCGCCCTGGGTTTCGATGCCGAGCAGGCCGCGCTGGATGGCGCCGATGGAGGCGGCGGAGATGTTGCCGTACTGGGTGGTGAACTCCTTGGCGTTGTCACCCACGTACTGGATGGTGGCGCGCAGGTCTTTCAGGTCGATGATCAGCAGGCCCTGGTCGTCGGCGATCTTGAAGACCAGCTGGAGCACGCCGGCCTGGGTGTCGTTGAGGTTGAGCAGGCGCGCCAGCAGCAGCGGCCCCATGTCCGAGACGGTGGCCCGCACCGGGTGGCCGGCCTCGCCGAAGACATCCCAGAACACGGTGGTGTTGGCCCGGGGCGTGAATTCGGTGATGCCCAGGGCGGCCAGACGCTCCTTGAGCTTGGGCGACTCGACCCCCGCTGCGCCGGCACCCGACAGGTCACCCTTCACGTCGGCCATGAACACGGGGACGCCGATGCTGGCGAAGGCCTCGGCCATCTTCTGCAGGGTGACGGTCTTGCCGGTGCCGGTGGCGCCGGTGATGAGGCCGTGGCGGTTGGCCAGCTGGGGCAGCAGATGGATTTCCTTGTCCTTGGACTTGGCGATGAGCAGCGGCGCGATCATGGGTCTCTCCTGACAGACGGGGCGAAAAAACGGTGAACAGGATTATCGGGCAAGGATCCGTCCCGGGCATGAATTCCGCTGGTGTTCGGGTGAAATTGACGCGGATCAGCCCCGAGGGTGCGCGAAAAACAGGCGACGGGGTAAAATCGCGCCTTTACGTCGCGAAGCAAGGACACAGAATCATGGCGGGTCATTCCAAGTGGGCCAATATCCAGCACCGCAAGGGCCGGCAGGACGAGAAGCGCGGTCGGGTCTTTTCCCGGCTGGCCAAGGAAATCACCGTGGC
>Ga0209097_10004052_pt1 | contig 10991 bp, 6 predicted proteins | sample AD_UKC052_MetaG_FD_184419 | JGI IMG/M metagenome (GOLD analysis project Ga0209097, IMG submission 184419) | Active sludge microbial communities of municipal wastewater-treating anaerobic digesters from USA - AD_UKC052_MetaG (SPAdes) (version 2) | ecosystem: Engineered > Bioreactor > Anaerobic >... | reverse complement strand
AATCAGTTTTCTGTCCAGCAGGCGGCGGTTCGTTCCAATTTTTTCCGCAAACGATTTGATTTCATCAAAATCGTTTGACGAAGCCAGTTTTTCGGCGTGGTGAGCGGATAAAATCCACTCTTTCAATGGTTCAATCCAATTGTTTCCCTTTCGCCCAAAATCAGCCTTTCTTCTGTTGAGGTCTGTTTTTGTTTTAATGAGTTCGTCCTTTTTGGCAAGATAAGTTTCCTTTTCAATGCTTCCGTCCAGAAAGGCATTAACGAGCTTGTCTAACTTTTGCTCTGTTTCCTTGATTTCCTTTTCCAAATTTTGGGCGAAAGATTGCGAAGACTCGGTATTTTCTTTTTCCCAAACTTCCACCTTTGCCAGCATTTTTTCTTTCCAGTCTTCGCAAAGAGCGACTTTTGAGATTTTGTCTTTCAGTTGTTCAACGAGCAAATCCTCTCTTAAATATCTTTGCGAACACGAGCCAAGCCGCTTGGTGCAACGATAATAGCGATATGTCCCGCCGTTGCCGTGCGCCCATTGAGCGGTAATTGCCGCGCCGCACTCGCCGCAAGTTAAAAGTCCGGTGAAAGGAAAATAATGTCTTTTTTTGGAATGGCGTGGCTTGGCTCGGTTCTTTAATACTTCCTGCACTTTCTCAAAAGTCGCTCTGGAAACAATTGCCGGAAAACCGCCCTCGTAAGTTTCGCCATTATGAACGATTAAACCGAGATAAACTTTATTTGTCAGCATTCTTTGTAAAGTCGCTTTGCAAAGCGGTTTTCCGGTTCCGCTCACCACGCCCCAAAAACTCAGGCGTTGGCCCAAACTTTCCAAAGTGTGCCGTCCTTGCGCGTATTCCTCAAACGCTTTCTTGATAACTCTTGCTTTCATTTGGTCGGGTTCAATCGTTCTTATTTTTGAATTATTTACATAGCCAAACGGTGCAAGTCCGGGCCATTCGCCACGCCTGAGTTTTTGGCGAATCCCGCGCTTTACATTTTCCGACAAATTGTCGGAATAGTATTTTGATTGGCCAAAGGCGACTTGAAGCATAAACAATCCTTGCGGAGTTGGCTCAAACCAAAAGGTGGGAAAGCGCAAAGAAGCAATCCTGCCGATATCTATGAGATAAATTACTTGCCCGCCGTCAACGCTGTTTCTTGCTAATCTGTCGGGGTGCCACGCTAAAATTCCGACCGGCTCTTTGCTGGCGTATATTTTTTGTATCATTTCGTTAAAAATATCTCGGCCCGGCTTCTTTGCGCTTTTGCTTTCAATAAACCGCTCGGCGATATCAATGTCTTCTCTTTTGGCGAAGTCCGCCAACTCCGCTAATTGGGCTTCAATAGACATAACTTGTCTTTCTTCATCTTCCGTTGATTTGCGGGCGTATAAAAAGTATTTGGTTTTCATAGTGTTTTACTCCTTAATGTTAATAAGTCGCCTTTGGCCATTCCGCCTTCAGCGGAAAAAGCGCGGAATTAAAAAACTGGCTTCGTTGTGTCCCGATAAAATCGGGACACGCGGAAAAAATTGGAACGAACCGCCGCCTGCTGGACAGAAAACTGATTTTTGATTTTGTTCGTCCGTTTGATTTTGTGCCGAAATATACGGAAAAATGCGAGCGAAACTGCGCCACAGGCGCGGCGAGCGAGCAAACAAACTGCCCGCAAAACCTGTCTGCCGACAGGCAAGATTCGCAATGTCTAACTTGGTCGCAATTGCTGAACGAAGTGCGAACCTTTTTTGAACAAGAATTTCTGCTCTGACGGGCAGAAACCCGCCCCAGCGGCTCGCCGCCTGTCGGCGGACAAAGCCCGCAAAAATTTCTTTTTCTTTTAATGGGCGCGCGCAAAAAATATTTTCTTTTAAGGAAACAATTTTTGCGGGCTTTGCTTCCTTGCTGACGCAGGAACGAGCCGCTTCCCACCCCTGCCGCGCCTTCGGCGCGGAAAGCAGGCGGGCAAAAATTCCCTCCCCCAGACCCCCTTCCTTTTTGCCCGCCTGCTGGAAACCCCCAGCGATTTTTTCGGACAGCGACGGGACTTCAAATTGGGTGGTGGGTGGGGTTAAGAATAATTTATCAAATTCTTTTCATTTGAGCAATTATTTGATTGGCTAAATCACGCTTGTCTATCAAATAATTGTCCCATTTGTTTGATTCCTTTTTCTTCCGTCCGGCGACAAATCCAAGTAATCGCCCACCGTCAAGTTTATTTGCGTGCTTTATCAAATCAGGAGCCGGAACAAACCAGAGATAATCCCAAAGGTCGCCTTCTTCTGTGTCAAAAAAGCAGAAAACCACCGCAGTTGAATAATTATCAATTATCGTCGTCGTCTTTGTCGTGGCGGTGAAAATATCGTCGGGATTATCGCCGAAGCGACTTTTGATTTGAATATACATCGTTTTCAAACTGCCTTTTTCTTTCACAATCAAGTCAATTCCTTCATCGTCGGAAATCGGCTTGTAGCAAGATAATGTAGTGTCGCCGTAAAGCGTGATAAGTTCAGCAATTCTCGCTTCGGCGATATCGCCTTTTTGTTTTGTAGAAACATCTTTTGAGATTTTATAAATCTTTTCTGCTTTTTTGATTTCTTTAATTTCTGGTGCGATAAAATTTTCGTTCAAACCAAAAACTGATGGGCCAGTTTTCACAAAACGGGATTTTTCTTTCTTTGTGTTTATATCAACGACAAGCTGGGCGTTCATTGTTGCTTCGGGTGTTTTTCCGGCAGTTTTAAGCCAACCGCGAGAAATAGCGATTTTAGTAATATCTTTGCTGTGAAGCGGTTTGCCCACTTCTTTCAAAATTTGATAAGCGATGTCCTTAAATGAGTTCATATTATTTTGATGTGTTTATTTTTTGATAACACTTCTTACACAACTTTTTTCTGTGCAACGAGTGTAAAAACCGATCCTTAATTTCTTCTGGGTAATAAATATCACCTGTATTTATTTGCTCGCCACAATTTGAGCAAATATGGTCTGCTCTGGCTCTTGTTTCTTTAAAATATTTTATATTGTCGTATTTGCCCATAAAATTATTTATCAAATAATGTTGGCACGTGGCCATTAACAAATTCTTCAAGTCCCAATTTTTCATTTTTTAATTCATCAAAACCGGCAAAATCATCTATACTTTGAATTTCCAACGCCTTAAATCCTCTTTTTTCCATAACTTTATCAACGAGGAAAAATGTTTTCATCCCGCCCTCTTGCTCCAAAAGCTTCAGGGCTTTTTTGCGATCATCAATTTGTTTTGCGTCGGCAAGGTGCCTTCCCTTTACATCAACTATAACCCACTTCCCATTGATAAACGCCAAAAAATCAGGATAAAAGGATGCGGGTTTTACTTCAACTGGATATTCAATTTTTGGTTCATTCCTTACCCAAAAACTCTTTTTCTTTTTGTCCAACGAACACAGATGTTCTAGTGCGTCTGCAACCCATTTTTCTGGCGGGCTATCAAATTTTACATAAGGTCTAATTGAAAATTTATAATCTTGAACAATAATACCTTTCTGTTGCATATGCGAAGTCATTTCTTGGTCGGCATGGATAAGATTTAATAATCTTCCCTCTCTTTTTCTGACCGTTACTTTTCCGTCAACAAAGAGACTTTTTACATTCGTTTTTCTGAAAGTAAATTGGCTCTTAAACATCAAGTCAAAAGCTTTCTGGTTGTAAAAATCAATAATGCTTTTTCTTAACGCTTTTAGGCCGCGCCTGTAATCAATAGCATAAGCGGTGTCAATTTGTATCCCCGCGTCAATAATTTTTTTAATGAGTTGCTTTACGGTGCCGTATGAATTATTACCGATGAAGGACCCCGTTTGCTCAATGAAATCTAAAGCCCATCTCGCAATTTCGGCTTCGGTCAGTGCAATGGTGCGTCTTGTGGTTTTTGGTTTTTCTTGCTTTAAATCAATTTCATCTCTTGTGATTTCAGCGTAATCAACCATTGCCAGCACTTCGGGCTTCAACACTTTTTCGCCTTTAGAAATTCCGCAAATCTCATTTATAAACGAGTCAACGCTTAATGTTTTATTCTTCAATGCGTCTTCAAAACTTATTCCAGTAGCAACAGGTCTTATCCGCAATACGGGGATTTCATAGTCATCAATAATTGTTTTATTAACTTTGTTTTCTTTATCTTCCTCATCTGTTGGAATTTCAATTATTGCCGGTGAGAGTTCAAGTTTCTTTCTTATATCCTCAACAATTTTGTCAAAACGCCTGCCTCTTTCGCAAATAACATGTAAAATTTCACTTTGTTCTTTAATATCATGCTCTAAAATATCAAACTCCCTTTTCTCTTTGTAAAGACGCAGTCCTCTGCCGATTAGTTGGGCGGCGGCAAGCCCTACATTCTCAACTGTATCACCCAAAACAACGATAGTATAAAAATTATCATAATCTACACCTTCGGTAAAAATACGCACTTGATTTACTATTTCGGCGGTGTTGTCGTCCAGCGATTGATAATCCGTCCATATTTCTTCGTCGCTTTTATTTTCGCTGTGTATGGTGAAAACCGATTTTGCTATTTCGCCCAGCCTTTTAATCAGTTCCACTTTGCTTTTTGGAATATATTGCCGGACAATTTTCGCAATATCTGTTCCTTCTCTGTTAACCTGTTCCAAAACATCGTCAATTTCAGTAGAAATTGTTTCATGCCAATTTCTTAAATAATTATCTATATTATCGGCATGTTTTATTGTCCTTGCCTTTGTAAGCAACATCACTTTTTTGACGGGAGCGTTGACCGCTCGCAAGGATTCGCGTTTAAGCAAATGAATGAGCATGCCCCAAACCAGCTTTTGCTTGTCGCTTTCTGTTACTTCATCTGTAATTTTCTCGTCGCTCGTTCCGCAACCAACTGCAAAAATCCTTTTGCCGTATCCTTCGCTTATGTATCTCTGCATTGGGTATTTATACAAATTATCCTGTCCAAAACTCTCGCTCTCTCCTTTCTCAATTGAAGTAGCAGTAAATTCAAGCACGACGCTTGGCAAAAAATCTAAAATTGCTTCTTTTGTTTTCTTTTGTTGATAATGATGCGCTTCGTCTGAAATTATTACCGGTCGTCTTTCTCGCAAGAACTCAACAAAAGAAATTGTGTGGTTTCCACTTTTATCGCGCCAGAGCGAATCCTCAAGCGGCCTTCGGACATAAGGCACGCCTTTCATTGTGTCTATTCCGTCTTTTTGATTACCTGATGTTCCTTTGTCATAAAATTTCTGCATATTGAAAACATAAAAAGAAATATCTCTATCTTCTTCGTAATTACAAGTTTTATCTCGGTATGAATTGCCAGTTACCAAGTTATAAGTCAAATTCCAGCCATCGCCAAAAATACTTTTTACCGCGCGGGGAGTAAAATTTTCTATTGTTTTATCAAATAGAATGGTGTTCGGAGTTAAAATCAAAAAATCTTTGTAGCCCCTTTGGTATAAATCAGTAATAATTGCGCCCATTAGTAGCGTTTTGCCCGAACCAGTCGCCATTTCAAACCCGACTTTATTCCAGCAAATCTCGTTGCCGTCAACTTCTACTTTCTGCAAAGTTTTCTGTTTTAAACTTCTGCTGTCAAAACCATCTTTCCAGAATAACTGAAAGGCACGCAATGCCTCGATCTGATAAGGTCGTAAAGAAAATTTAAGCAGTCCTTGAATTTTGTCGTAATTCTCAATGCTCGCAGGCGTTGCCGAACCAACAGCAATTTTATATTGCTGATCTTGGCTGACTAAATCGTAAAATGTTTTATGATTGTTTCTGCTCATAGTAAATTATATTCCCTTAAAATTGCGGCTGGGATTTTTTTAACCAGCACTCTGTCATCTAAAGATTCTGGGGGGACGGCTAATGCGACATTGGTAAATATCGTCAAATGTTTAAACTTTTCTTTATCTAAGCCAGCGATTATTTTTTCGTATAAATCCTCTGTCAAAACTTTAACTTCTCTTGTGGCAAATGAAAGGGCAAAATGAAAACGGGCAAATTGATGCCTGCCCAAATACATATTTTCTTTTTTCAACCATTCTGCTTTAACTGGCCTATATTGAAAATGCAAAAATACAGCTTCAGCCATTTCTTCTGCTTTTAATGCCCAGTTCATATCCTGTTCATGTATTACGCTTTCGCCAAGTTTGTAGTATTTAAAGCCGCCGCCGCCTTGCCAACCAACTTCTTTACTAACTCCAGTTTGATCATTTCCTTTTATCACGCCTTGAAGTCGTGGAATAATAAGTTCTTCTGCCTGTCTTCCGATTTCCACCATCAACCAACGTCGGCCCATTTTGTGTGCAACCGCACCAGTTGTCCCCGAACCAGCAAAAGAATCGAGAACAATATCATCCTTCTCGGTAGCAATTTCTAAAATTCTTTTAATGAGCTTTTCCGGCTTCTTGCTTCTTTTGAATTCAATACCCCCCTCTTTTGCTATTCCGGTTGCCGGTATATCAACCAACGGCCAAAAATTGTTCATCGGAAAAGTTTTATAAATATCGTTTTTCTCAAGAACTGCAAAGTCCTTGAGAAAATAAACAATATTCTTCTTGTAGTACAAAACCTCTATTAGTTTCCCACGATTTTTACCTTTCTTCGGAGTATATTCCACAGAGTAAAAATTATCCCTTTCCATCTCTTTTAAAAATCGCTGCTGTAAAGAATTTTCTTTCTGCGGATTTATTAACCTAATTATCTTTTTAAAATTATCTTTATACTTTTTGTATATATCTTCAAATCTCTGATCAAATTTAGCTAAAGAAATATTTTCTATCTCCCAATTCTTATGAAGATATATCTTCGCTGTTTCCCCATTATTACCAATCTCAATTTCTTTCAATAGTTTTTTTGTGCCTATGCTTTTTAATATTTGGTGATACTGCTGAAAAGATTTTTTCTCTAATACTTCGGTGCTTTTTCTAAAAATTTTTCTCAAACTAGCGAGAGAACCATAAACTAAAATGTACTCAACAACATCATTTACTGGTGTTTCTCCTTGACCGAGTACGGTTGTGTCGGCTGCTCTTTGCCAACTGATTTTGGTCAAAAAGAAATCTCGGCCAAAAATTTCGTCCATCAAAATTCTCAAGTAGTCCCCCTCTTCATTATTAATGTGAACAAAAATCACACCATCTTTCCGCAAAAGCTTCTTTAATAGGAACAAACGATCCCTCATCATTGTTAACCACTCGGAATGTTGTAAATTGTCATCGTAATATTTAAAGGCATTTCCACTATTAAAAGGCGGATCAATGTAGATACATTTAACTTTTTCTTTATCCGGTTTGCCCTTAAATATCTCAACTAAACTTCGCAAAACCAAAAGATTATCGCCCTTGATAAGCATATTTTCGCTCGTAGGGTCGCCATAACTTTTTACAAATCTCAAAATACGAGGTTCGGCGACACGAATATCATTTTTTGGTACCCAAACCGGACGGACACCCTTCCCTTGTTTTTCATCAATTTCGTAATAAAGAGAAAGGTCTTTGTTTATCCAATCCAGCCGTAATGATCCTTTGTAATTCTTATTATTAGCCATAATCTACTTTATTAAATCGTCTAAACTTACACCGAGCGCTTTGGCTATTTTGCTTGCCGTGTCCATTGTCGGGCTTTGTATCGCACCGGATTCAATTTTGATAATCGTATTATGGGAAATATCGGCGAGCTTGGACAATTTATCCTGCGACAAACCCCGTTGCTTTCGCAACTTCTTTATGTTCTTGGCTATTGTTGATTTTTCGTTTGACATTATGGTATGATAGTATTAGTATTAAAATACAATAACTACTATACAATCAGATGACTAACATTAACTTTATAATACATAATTTAATTCCTTTTGTCCACAAAAGTCAAGGGAGTTCCTTGTTGTCGCCCGCGCACGGGAGGGCTGGGGCAAGGGCGACTCTTCTTTCTTTTTATCTTTTAGTCCCGCCGCCGTCCGAAAAAATCGCTGGGGGTTTCCAGCAGGCGGGCAAAAAGGAAGGGGGTCTGGGGGAAGGAATTTTTGCCCGCCTGCTTTCCGCGCCGAAGGCGCGGCAGGGGTGGGAAGCGGCTCGTTCCTGCTCAAGCAGGAAGACAAAGCCCGCAAAAATTGTTTCCTTAATTGAAAAAGGATTTTGCGCGCGCCCATTAAAAGAAAAAGAAATTTTTGCGGGCTTTGTCCGCCGTCAGGCGGCGAGCCGCTGGGGTGGGTTTCTGCCCGTCAGGGCAGAAATTCTTGCTCAAAATGGGTTCGCATTTCGTTCAGTAATTGCGACCAATCTAAACATTGCGAATTTTGCGGGCAGTTTGTTTGCTCGCTCGCCGCGCTTTTGGCGCGGCTTCGCTCGCATTTTCCCGTATATTTCGGCACAAAAGCAAACGGACGGACAAAATCAAAAATCAATTTTCTGTCCAGCAGGCGGCGGTTCGGGGCGGCAAAGCCGCCAGAGCAAAAACACACCTTTAAGAAATTCATTGAATTGTTTTTGCTTTCCATTTTTTTCCGCGTGCCGCTTTGCGGCATTACGAAGCCAGTTTTTTAATCCCGCGCTTTTTCCGCCGAAGGCGGAACGGCCAAAGGCGACTTATTAACATTTAAGGAGTAAAACACTATGAAAACAAAATATTTTCTCTACGCTCGCAAATCAACGGAAGACGAAGAAAGGCAAGTAATGAGTATTGAAGCACAGCTTGCGGAGTTGGCGGACTTTGCTAAAAGAGAAAACCTTGAAATTGCCGAGCGATTTATTGAAAGCAAAAGCGCAAAGAAGCCGGGCCGAGAAATTTTCAACGAGATGATACAGAAAATTTACGCGAGCAAAGAGCCGGTCGGAATTTTAGCGTGGCACCCCGACCGCCTCGCCCGCAATTCCGTTGACGGCGGGCAAGTGATTTACTTGATAGACATCGGCAAGATCGCTTCTTTGCGCTTTCCCACTTTTTGGTTTGAGCCAACTCCGCAAGGATTGTTTATGCTTCAAGTCGCCTTTGGCCAGTCAAAATACTATTCCGACAATTTGTCGGAAAATGTTAAGCGCGGAATTAGACAAAAACTCAGGCGGGGCGAATGGCCCGGCCTTGCGCCGTTCGGCTATGTGAACAATCCAAAAACGCGAACGATAGAACCCGACCAAGTGAAAGCAAGAGTTATCAAAAAAGCGTTTGAGGAATACGCGCAAGGCCGACACACCTTGGAAAGCTTAGGCCAACGCCTGAGTTTTTGGGGCGTGGTGAGCGGAACCGGAAAACCGCTTTGCAAGGCAACACTCCAAAGAATGCTGACAAACAAAGTGTATCTCGGTTTAATTGTCCATAACGGCGAAACCTACGAGGGCGGTTTTCCGGCAATTGTTTCCAGAGCGACTTTTGAGAAGGTGCAGGAAGTTTTGAAAAACCGAGCCAAGCCGCGCCATTCTAAAAAACGGCATTATTTTCCTTTCACCGGACTTTTAACCTGCGGCGAATGCGGCGCGGCGATAACCGCTCAATGGGCGCACGGCAACGGCGGAACTTACCGCTATTATCGTTGCACCAAGCGGCTTGGCTCTTGTTCGCAAAGATATTTGAGAGAGGATTTGTTGGTTGAGCAGTTGAAGGACAAAATCTCAAAAGTCGCTCTTTGCGAAGACTGGAAAGAAAAAATGCTGGCAAAGGTGGAAGTGTGGGAAAAAGAAAATATCCAGTCTTCGCAATCTTTCGCCCAAAATCTTGAGGAGAAAATCAAAGAAGCGGAAACGAAACTTGATAAACTGGTCAACGCTTTTTTGGACGGCAGTATTGAAAAAGAAACTTACCTTGTGAAAAAAGACGAACTTATCAAAACAAAAACAGACCTTAACAAAAGAAAGTCTGATTTTGGGCGAAAGGGAAACAATTGGATTGAACCATTGAGGGAGTGGATTTTATCCGCTCACCACGCCAAAAAACTGGCTTCGTCAAACGATTTTGATGAAATCAAATCGTTTGCGGAAAAAATTGGAACGAACCGCCGCCTGCTGGACAGAAAATTGATTTTTGATTTTGTCCGTCCGTTTGCTTTTGTGCCGAAATATACGGGAAAATGCGAGCGAAGCCGCGCCAAAAGCGCGGCGAGCGAGCAAACAAACTGCCCGCAAAATTCGCAATGTTTAGATTGGTCGGGGCGGCAGGATTTGAACCTGCGGCATCCTGCTCCCAAAGCAGGCGCGCTACCAAGCTGCGCTACGCCCCGGTTTCTTCCTTAATTATTATCGGCAGTCGTTTTTTTAACTGGGCAAAGGCCTGACCGCGATGACTTAGCTCGTTTTTTACTCCTGACGATAACTCGGCCGCCGTTTTTTTTAATTCCGGCACAAAAAAAATAGGGTCATATCCGAATCCGCTATCACCGCGCGCTTCATCAACAATAATTCCCCGCCACTTACCTTCGAAATAATCGTATCTTCCGTCCGGTCTGAATAGCACCAAAACACAACAAAAAGACGCTTCTCTGTTTTGCAGTGAAATGCCTTTCAGTTTTGACAATAGTTTCTTGTTGTTTTGTTCATCTGTCGCGTTATCCCCGGCATATCGTGCGGAGTGAATCCCCGGTTCGCCCCCCAATATATCAACCTGCAATCCCGAATCATCGGCTAAAACTATTTCACTGGTTATTCCCGATACGAGTTTTGCTTTTTTCAGTGCGTTCTGTAAAAAACTTTCTCCGTCTTCAATGATTTCGGGAATATTTTCGTAATTATTCAATGAAATTAGCTCGACACTCAATCCTTCGAGCATGTTTTTAATTTCTTTTACTTTCCCCTCATTGCGTGAGGCAAAAACAATTTTCAAGTCAAATTACCTACAATTTTTTTCTGGAGGGCAATTATCTGGGCAACACCTCGCGCAGCCAAAGCGGACATCTCGTCCAGCTGCTCCTTATTAAAGGGGGCACGTTCGGCGGTACCTTGCACTTCTATAAAACGCCCCGAACCAGTCATGACAAAATTCATATCAACATCCGCTTTCGAATCTTCTTCATATTCCA
>Ga0209097_10004047_pt1 | contig 11005 bp, 10 predicted proteins | sample AD_UKC052_MetaG_FD_184419 | JGI IMG/M metagenome (GOLD analysis project Ga0209097, IMG submission 184419) | Active sludge microbial communities of municipal wastewater-treating anaerobic digesters from USA - AD_UKC052_MetaG (SPAdes) (version 2) | ecosystem: Engineered > Bioreactor > Anaerobic >... | reverse complement strand
GCTGTTAATCCGCTTTTAGTAAAAGAAGCAACTCTTGGTGCAAGGTCTCTTCCGAAAACAGTAGCTCCGAATAGAACAACACGCGGTTGATGTTCTATTACAAGCTCGTTGATAATTCTGCTGTACGATAAGGTAAGAAAATTTTTTAGCTCTGGGCTGTCAACCAGTATCGCTTCATCAGCACCGTAGTTGAATGTTTCAACAGCGATATTTTTTACTTTATGTCCTATAACAACTGCTTTTAAGTTGCCCGCCATATTATCGGCTAATTTTCTTCCTTTGCTTAATAATTCAAAACTAACGTCCGCCGGTTTACCTTCTCTTTGTTCGATAAACACCCATACGTCTTTTGATAAATTATTCATAAAATTCCTATTAAGTATGATTAAACTAATTTCACTTTTCTAATTAAATGCTCAAAGACATTATTGAAGAACACTATTTTATCCAAAAATATGGTCTTGAGTCAATTGATCGATAAGGCTGCCTAAGCCTGCTTTGGTCGGTTCAATTTTTGTATGACTACCTCCAGCCAAAACAACCGATTCTATTTTGTGTACTTTGGTTGGAGACCCTTTGATTCCGCATCTTTCGGCATCAACATTCAAATCGTCGGTTGTAAGCGTATTTATTAAGAGTGATTTTTCTTTGTATTCATGGACAAGTTTATCAATGTATAAAAGAGAATTTCCGTCAACTACTTTTTCCAAATCAATAATCGATTTTGCATTTTTGTAAGCCATTACTCTTTTCAATTGGAAAGGTCTCGGTTCCGTAGCATCTTTTATTACCGTAATCAAAACCGGGAATGTGCTTTTCAGAATTTCATAACCGCCGTCGATTCTTCTTCTTACTATAACCCGTTCATCCTTTATGTCAAGAACCTGCTCTGCATAAGTTATCTGCGGAATCCCGAGTTTTTCGGCGGTTTGCGGACCAACCTGTGCAGTATCGCCGTCAATTGCCTGTCGCCCGGCAAAGATAAAATGATAATCGCCGATTTTTTTTATTGCTTCGCTAAGTACATAAGATGTTGCAAGTGTATCAGCACCGGCAAATTTTCTATCACTAATTAAATAAACATCATCTGCACCAAGGTAAAGGCATTCTCTTAATATGTCGGAAGCTCTTTGAGGTCCCATAGTAACAGCAGTTACTTTTCCGCCGAATTTGTCTTTAACCTGGAGTGCTAATTCAAGTGCTACTTTATCTTCAAAATTAAATATTGCGGGAAGTTTTGACCTGTTAACAGTTCCGTCATCACGCATTACTTTTCCTGATATATTTGCAGTATCCGGTACCTGTTTAACCAAAACGATTGAATTATACATTAACTCCTCTATATTTCTGGAAATTTTTTCATTAAAAGGTGGGCAAAAGTAAAAAAAAGTGAGTGATTCTGCAACTTTATTTTGTGCAATTCCGGTTTCCATTTAAGCAAATTTATTATATTTTGAACGGTCATTTAAATGTATCCGTTATTACAGTAGAAAACATCATTAATACTGATTTGGCTTGTTATTTCGACAAAAAATTGAAAGTTGTTTATGCTCGATAAAATAAAAGAATCTTTCACAAAATTCTCCGATAGAAATGCGTTCTATTTTCAGAATAAGTATTACACTTATTCCGACCTTGCACAACGGGTTTCTAATATCCGCTCAGTGCTTAATTCAACCGTTCAACCGGATGAAAAAGTTATCGGACTACTTATCAAGAATAATATTGAAACTTATTCCGGGATTTTAGGCATCCAGTTTGCCGGTTACGGCTATGTTCCGATTAACCCGGAAAATCCCGTCGAAAGAAACCGCGAAGTAATTAATCAAGCAGAGATTAAAACAATAATAACGGGTGTAGTTGATGATGAGATAAAGCATATTTGTGAAAACCTTGATATAAAAATTGTTGCGGTTTCAACTCTTGAAAATGTTCCGATTAATCTTGAGCTACCAGACGTAGGTGATGACAGTTTAGCTTATATTTTCTTTACATCCGGCAGTACCGGGAAACCGAAAGGTGTTCCAATTACCAGGGCAAACGTTAAGTCATTCTTCGAATCGTTTCAGAGACTTGGTTATTCGATTGATGAAAATGACAGGTATTTACAAATGTTTGAATTGACATTTGACTTATCAGTCGGTTGTTACGTTATTCCCCTTAGCTTGGGATGCTGCGTCTATCCCGTACCCGACGACGGAATAAAGTTTGCCAATATTTATTCGGTTCTCGAAGATCACAAAATTACATTCGCATGGTTCGTTCCTTCAGTGTTAGCTTACTTACGACCATACTTTGAAGAAATGAATTTTCCCGATTTGAAATATTCTCTCTTTTGCGGAGAAGCTCTTTATGAAGAACTTACAAAAGAGTGGTTAAAATGTACACCTAACGGGAAAGTAATTAATGCATACGGACCTACCGAAGCAACAATTTTCTGTATGATTTATAACTGGGATGAAGAAAACGGTTACAGCAAATCTTATAACGGAATGGTCTGTATCGGTAAAGAGATGGATTCGACAAAGATTTTAATAGTGGATGATAATAATATACCTGTAAAACCTGGTGAAACCGGTGAATTATGTTTATCAGGTTCACAGGTTACTCCCGGCTATTGGAGAAATGAAGAAAATAACCGAACCGCCTTTTTCAAGCATAATTTGGATGGAAAGGAAACAATTTTTTATAAGACCGGCGATTTAGCTTTCTTAGATAAAGAGGGAGATTGTTTTTATATCGGCAGAAAAGATTTCCAGGTAAAAATACAGGGTTTCAGGGTAGAACTTAGCGAGATTGAACATCATGTTAGAACATTTACAAATATCCCGAATGTTTGTGTTATCCCTTACCAGGACAAAAACGGGAGTACAGTTCTACACTTATTTATCGAAGGTTTTAACGGAAATGGAAGCGAAATAATTGAACATTTAAACACAAAAGTACCGTTTTATATGATACCGGTTGGAGTAACATCCGTACAGGCATTTCCATTAAATCAAAACGGGAAAGTTGACAGAAAAAAACTTTTACTTTTACTAAATACATAAGAGAGTCGTTATGAATGAAATAATCGAAATATCCCCGGCAACAAGTGCAGATATAGACTTCGTAATTGATACAATTATCGAAGCTGAAAAAAGCGGAACTGAAAAAATGAGTTTCTGTAACATTTTTTCTATGACGGAACCCGAAGTTAGATTATTGCTGAAAAGGATACTTGAGAAGGATGTAACGGGACAGGAATTAAGTTACTCCGAATATCTTATTTGCAGAGTGGACGGTGAATATGCTGGAGCATGTACTTCATGGATTGAAGAGGAAAACGGTTATTCGGCTGCATTATTAAAAGCCGACCTTCTCTTCGACTTCGTTGAACGGGAAAAACTGATTGAAGCTCAAAGAATTTTCTCTTTGATTCAAGGAGTTAATATTGAGCGGGAACCCGGAACACTTCAAATTGCATATGCCTACGTCAAACCAAAATTTAGAGGCAGGGGTATTATCGGTTTATTGATGAATGAACATATCAAAAATCAAAAAAACAGAGTGCCGGGTATTAATAAAGCTCAACTTAGAATTACAAAAACCAACGAAAACGCCGCAAGAGCTTACGAAAAAATCGGCTTTGTAAAAATTTATGAGAGAACAGTTGACAATGATGAAATACTTAAAATACTTCCGGCAAAGACAAAAATATTAATGGAAAAAACATTTTAATTCCTTTTTTAAGTAAATCAGAATTATAAGGATAAGGTTTTTTATGAGCGACGGAATAATAATTCGTAACGCAAAAGAGAGCGATATTGAGTTTATTATCGATTCAATAATTAATGCTGAAAAAAGCGGGACAGATAGAATAATAACCTGCGGAGTGTTTTCAATTTCGGAAAGTGAATTTAGAGTTATTCTAAGAGAAATTGTACTTAACGGTATTCAAGATTACGAATACTCTCTGGACGGGTTCATAGTTGCTGAATTTGAAGGAAGACCGATTGGGGCTATGGTTTCATGGATTGAAGAACACTCCGGTTTTTCAAGTGCCATTTTAAAAGCTAATGTATTTATTCCTTACATAAAGCAGGAAAAGAAAGAAGATATTTCGCATACTCTACAATTGATGAAAAATTACGGAATTCGGCGAACCCCGAACACAATCCAAATTGAATTTTTCTATGTTTTAAATGAATTCCGGGGACGCAGAATTATTTCTCAATTGATTACTCATGCGATTAATAAACTTTTATCTGTTGATGACAAAATAAACAGGGTTGAAGTCGTTTTAATGAAAGATAATATTAGTTCCTTTAATGTATTGAAACGGATGGGTTTTGAAATTTGTACCGAGGTTGTGATAACAGAGGAGAAAATCCTTGAAATCTTTCCATCCAATATAAAAATTCAAATGTGTATTGAAGGAGAAAAGCTGAAAAATCTTTTAGAGAAAAACAAAGAAGAATAAAAACTATACTAAACCTGAAATAACATTTTAAAGGGGAGGACACTCCCCCCCTTCTCTGAAATCCTATTAAGATGATGGTTACAGGATTTCTTACCCTGTTAAAACTTAAAATAAATAAACGGTTGTAATTCGGCAGATTTGAACTGAACTACAAACCAGATAACAACTGCTAAAACTACAGCTTGCAATAACACCGGAGTTTTTGATAATATTTCTACTGTTTTCTTTTCCCACGAATCCGGTGTAAAGTGCATTAGATACGCAAATACAAGCAAAACTATAATTATCGGGTATGCTTCAATGTATTGGAATAATACCTCGCCATGAAAATAAGTAAATATCTGGCTTAGCATATTTGAAAAATATTCCAGCGAAGGAGTTCTAAACAAAATTGAAGTGAATGCAATAATGTTAAATGTGAAGAATATCTGGAATGCTCTCAGTCCCTTTGAGCCTTTAATCCCGATTTTAGTGTAGAACGCATCCCTATATTTTTGAGTGGACATGGAAAAGATTAAATACGTGCTATGGAGAAGACCAAACACAATAAAAGTCCAATTTGGTCCGTGCCATAATCCAACAGCAAAAAATGTAACAAAAATAGCAATCGCTGTTCCGTAGTTTTTTAGATTTCTTAGTGAAATCTGTAAAGGACGGAAAAGATATCCGAGCAACCACGTGGAAAGAGATATGTGCCACCTTCTCCAATAGTCAGCTATACTGTTAGCTTTGAAGGGCCTGTTAAAATTGTCTATCATTTTAAAACCGAGCAACAATCCGACAGCAAGTGCTAAATCAGTATAACCTGAAAAATCGCAGTAACCTGCCATAGTTGCCCCGTATACCGCTAAAAGATTTTCAACACCTGTAAATCGCAGGGGAAATTCAAATACCCTGTCTGTAAAATTTAAACTGACATAATCGGCGATTACATATTTTTTAATTAATCCAGAACAGATTAAGAATACTGCCAGCCCGATTTCCTTATTAGTAAGGTTATACTCCTTTTCAATTTGCGGAATAAAAGTCGAAGCTTTGTCAATAGGTCCCATCAATAAATTCGGGAAGAAGAATATAAATAGAGTAAAATCTCTGAAACTATCTGTCGGTTCTATCATTTCGAAATAAATTTCGACAATGTAGCTCATTGCTTTGAATGTATAAAATGAAATTCCAATGGGAAGCAGAATTCTGAGTGGTTCAAACTCTCCCCCGGTTATACTCATTATAGTTTCAATAAGAAAATTTGTATACTTAAAGTAGACAAGAATTCCGAGATTGATTATAACGGTTGAAGTAAGAATTAACCGTTTTATATTCTGAGAAGCAGCTTTGAAAATAAACTTACCGCTGTAAAAATTCAGTATTGAGCTGAACAGAAGTAACGCAACAAAATAATTCGCTGCTTTATAGTAAAAGAAAAGGGAGAAGAAAATTAAAGAATAAATCCTGAGAGCATTATGTTTTGCAAATACCCGGTAAACAATCAGAACAGCGAGAAAAAAGAAAAGGAATAAACTTGTCCCGAATAAAAGAGGATCAAATCTATCATATTGAAACATTTCCAGCAGTCTTTGAAAATCAATGCTTTCCGGCATACTTTATTCCTCTCCGAATAATAAAAATTACTGAGCTGTTTTTGAATCTATCAACCTTTGAAGGTCACCAAGATTTTTTACCCTAAGAATCTCTATTCCCTTAAATTTAGTATTATACTCTTTTTCGATAGCAAGTATAATATTAATGTGGTTCAAAGAATCCCAACCCGGAACCTGGTTGGCAGTTGTTTCTTCCGTAAAATTGAAATCACTTAAATTCAATTCTTTATTTAGAACGCTTTTCAGTTTATCTGAAATCATTTTTTCTCCGTTGGATTATTTAAACTTTTTATATGCATCAATAATTGCTTTAGCTATCATTTCCCCTTTTTTCTTATTTCCTTCGTTGTTCATGTGCCCGTAATCTTTGGTTCCAAGTCCGGCATTTACCCATTCCACCATTGAACCTTCGCCACCCATTGCTTCGAACGAATCGTAAAATGCTATACCGGTTTCATCAACAATCTTCTTTTGCCATTCAATCATAACCGGAATGCCAGGGTCTGAAATTATCTTGCTCCCTCTTTTAAATCCTCTATCACCAATTCCGATCAATAAGAAACTTGCCTGCGGAAAAGCTGTTTTCATTTCATTAATCGCTTTTACCATTTGATTTCTGTACCAGGTATAATCTACCTTTCCAGCTTCAAGCATATTAGCACCAAATTGAATTATAAACAATTTATAGTTTTCATCTTTGCTAAACCCCTTTTTAATATCATCGGGAATATCTCTGAAAGATACTCCTGTGTTACCTCTCCATGCAAAATTATCTACTAGCACCCCGTTTCCATCTTCCAGACTTACACCAAAAAAGTGAGCTAGCCCTTCAGATGCTGTTAATTTAAATTTTGTTTTGTTTCCGTTTGCATTTAAAATCAGTCTTTTAACACCACTACCCGTTTCCAGTTTGACTGTTTTTTCAGGATCGTCATCAAATTGATATTTTAAGGAAGAAGCCTTTGCGTTGGTATAAAAAACTTTAACTGTTTTGAAGCTTTTAGAGCCCTCTGTAGTTCCACCAGCTTGATATTGTACCCAGCTGTTTCCTTCCGGTACTGAGGTAAAACCGTTAAGTCCGAATGGGATATTTTTATCTTTTCCATAAAGGACAGAAACTGTTTTCCAATCTTTTGAAAATGAATGTTTTGTTGTCGTTCTAAAAGTGATATCCTGTGCAGTGATTGATAAAAAACCTACACCTTTTCCACCAAACTGGTTTTGCAGTAATTGGCGAATATCCATAGTCATCATATCCCCTTCATTACCTGAATCGCTGTAATGAGCTACACGTATCTGTTTGCTTTTTGAATTTTTCAGTTCATTGAAAAAATAACTCATTTGGCTGACGTTTCCTGAAAGCGGAACGTTCTTAATGCCTACCTGGGGTGAAGTTGAAACCGGTTTATTTTTATCTGCATCACTAAAAACGACCGGAAAGAGTGAAGCAAATAACTCTTCATTGTTATTCTGTTTCGCAGAAAAATCCAGTAGTGAATCAGGTTTAACATCCATAAAAAGATCAACCTGTTTTAGCTTAATGCCAAACACTGTAATATCTTTAGGGATATAATACATCAACATCAAAAAAAAGATAGTCAATACTAATAGTAATACTGGTTTGTTATTCGGATTTATTGATTTCATCATTTTCCTCTCATTTTCTCAAAAACCTAATTTATTTAAAACTTTTTCAACCTCTTCTGCCCATATTTTATATCCCCTTGGATTTAGATGTCCCCAAGAGTTTACTAAACTGTTCTTTATGTATATACCATTAGACATTTTAGCATTCAGGTCTATAAACTCAATTTTTTCTTGATTACAATACTCTTTCAATAATTTATTCAATTTTTCAACTTCCGGGTTACGGTTCTCCGCATTTGCCCATTCTTTTGTTGTATACAATGTAGATTGAACAACAACAATTATGCCTTTTGTCCTTAACTCCCTAATTATCCTTGTGTAATATTGAAAGACCTTATCAACTGGAATCCAACCGTAAATGTCATTAAGTCCGCCGGTAATGAAACAAATTTTCGGTTCTAACTTATAAATATAATGCAAACGTGAAAGATACCCTTCAAGTACATCGCTTGTTATCCCGCGTCCGACTACTTTTTCTCTACCGAGTAATTCATTCCAATCAGCTCCCTTAATATGGGAATCGCCGAAAAAAACAATATCTGCTTTTTTTGTTTTATAAATGTCGTAAAGACCGGTTTCCTGGATATATAGGGGATTTTTAGCAAATTCAGCCGAATCCTGTGCAAAACTTTTCACAGGCGTTATTCCACAAAATATTGCAAGCAAAAACAGGGTAAGCATTTTAACGGAAAAACCATTAATAAAGTATGAAATCAAAAAAGCAGTTTCCTAAATTTTTATCCGTTTATTTGAAAATTATGAATTGAACTCAGAAACCAATTAGTTACTTCCTCTAAGTTCAATGGTTCTAAAACATCATAATAATTTGTCGGGTTCAAATTTAACCATTTTTAAAAAAAATAAAAAGGAGAAAATGAAACCTGGTTGTAACGTTTTGTTTTCTCCAATTCCGCATTAAATCGTACATAAAAGAGATGCTGTGGAAATAACGGCAGTTTCGCTTCTCAATCTATTAACGGATAATTTGTAAAAATCATTATTTGAGAAAAACTCTAATTCCGAAATGTCGAAACCGCCCTCAGGTCCAAATAAAAAATATGAATTTTTCTCTTTTTTTATTGAAACGTCCTTCAATTTTTTCTCTGCTCCCTGGTGCAAAACAAAGAACTCACCTTCATTTTTAACTATAGAGGCAAGATTTTCCGAGTGAATTATCGAAGGAAGAAATGTTCGTAATGATTGTTTCATTGCCGATAAAACAATTTTGTTCAGCCGTTCCGCTTTCACATTCTTTTTTACAGAACGTTTTGCGGTATAGATAATAAAATTTGTTATTCCAAGCTCAACTGATTTTTCAAGAGCGAATTCAAATCTTTCAGGGTTTCTAAGAAGCGGGATACAGAAAAAAACATTTTGATAATTGTTTTTAAAACATGTAGTAGTGATTATTGCGGTTTCCAATTTCTCTTTTGCTGCTTTTTCAAATACCGTCTCAAATAATGAACCTTTTCCATCCGTAACAAAAATTTTATCCCCCGGTTTATGTCTCATCACGGTGGTCAGATGTTTTAATTCATCACCTTTAATGATGATTGTATTATTGTCAAGGTCTATCTCTTCAGAAAAATAAAGTTCGATATCTTTTAGCGAATTCCGGTTCAACATATTAAAAAGAGATTCCTAATGCAAAAATTATTTCACTATTAAATTTCTCGTTAAATGCCACTTCCATTCTCCCTATATTGTATGGAAGAACAAGTACTGTAAAACCAACTCCGAATCCGAATTTGAAATCATCAATTCCTAAAGTTTGATTCCTAAAATGGGTTGCGCCTGCGTCAATAAAAATATGGGGATAAAATCCGATGCGGTAAGTCAAAAGTTCTTTAGGAATAATCGGAAGATCGAAACTTAAATTCCACTCTTTAATTACAGGGTAACGTAATTCAAGCGAAGTCATAATTGTACTGTTCCCTTCCCTTCTATCGTTATGATGCCCGCGGACTTTCTCGCCATAACCGATAAAAGAGTGCTCATAATAAGGGATTGCGACCCCAAAAGTATGACGGGTGGCAAGTCTCCACTTTGCCGAAAAGTCGGAATAAATTTCTCTATACTCTTTATAGTCCGCAGAAATAACATTGTAACTTATGTCTTCTTTCGCTACCCCTTTAAGCTGATAATCGACTGAAAAAAATCTTCCGTTCAATGGGAATTGTGCAAGGTCGCGTGAATCGAAAGTGTACTTCAAACCGATAAACCCTGATTTGTCTATCCTTTGCCCTGAAGCAGAGATGCCGGGAAAATACTCCGGAGTTTCAACGTAAAGAAAACCGAAATAAAGTAACAGCCTGTTATAAAGATCGAATCTTCTGCCGAAACCGACATAGTTATTGATGTGTGTCTGTTCGAAATCTTTCCCGTAAATACTTTTAGCAATTCTACTCTTATTCATTATTGTTCCGTAGTAAGAAGAAAACTCAATCGATATTTTTCCTTCTTCCCATACATAAGGAACTTGATAATAAACTAAGAACTCAGGGTCGTAACCTAATGCGAACCTGAAACCGAGATTTTCATTCCTTCCCCTGAAGTTTTTTATTAATACATCAAAACCGTAGGAAAGTTTATTCCAATCCCCTTCTTTAAGATCGGCAAACGGGATAGGCCAGATGTACCAACTCTCTTCTACTTTGATGAGTAGAATTGTAATATCACCCGCTTCTTTCAAGAATAAATCTACATGAGTAAAAATACCGAGGCTATAAATACGTTCCCTGTTATAATCGGCTACTTTACGGGTTATTGTATCGTTGATTGAAAATGTCACTTCTCTTAAAATGATATAAGGTTCTGTTACAGAATTCCCTTCTATCTCAATCGAATCAATAACGGCGGGATAATTTGTATGGATATTAAATGTATCATCCTGTGAATAAACGCTTCCCTGAAGCAGAATAAAGATTAAAACAATCCCCGATTTGAAAAAACTTAGCTTGAATCTACTCATTAATTAAAACAACGCTGGTATTCAATCTTAATACATTTTCCCTCAATCACCTTTATCCCCTCATTTTCAAGTGCGGCAACTGCTGAATCGTTTTTAATTCCCAGCTGGAACCAAACGTATTTTGGTTTACATAAAATCAAGTCTTGTATTATTTCTTCAATTCTTTTTGAGTTGACAAAAACATCAACAAGATCAATCTGCCCGGGAATTTCAAATAGCTTTTTATATACAGTAATACCATCAACTTCTTTTAGTTGAGGGTGAACACCATAGATGTAGTAACCTTTTCCCTTAAGGAAATTAGCTATCTTCAAACTGTCGCGGTAT
>Ga0209097_10004043_pt1 | contig 11015 bp, 9 predicted proteins | sample AD_UKC052_MetaG_FD_184419 | JGI IMG/M metagenome (GOLD analysis project Ga0209097, IMG submission 184419) | Active sludge microbial communities of municipal wastewater-treating anaerobic digesters from USA - AD_UKC052_MetaG (SPAdes) (version 2) | ecosystem: Engineered > Bioreactor > Anaerobic >... | reverse complement strand
ATGGTTGATGTCCTCGTCAACCTCCTCTTATGCTTTATTTCTTTACCGAAATAATTGCGGAAATGAAGATACCTGGTTTTTTTTGAACGACGGGGACGTCGTTCTTCCGGATGGTTGATGTCCTCGTCAACCTCCTCTTATGCTTTATTTCTTTACCGAAATAATTGCGGAAATGAAAATACCTGGTTTTTTTTGAACGACGAGGACGTCGTTCTTCCGGAGTTTGTGAACGACGAGGACATCGTTCTTCCGGGATTTGTGAATGATGAGGACATCGTTCTTCCGGAGTTTGTGAACGACGAGGACATCGTTCTTCCGGGATTTGTGAATGATGAGGACATCGTTCTTCCTGCAAGTTAGGAGTCATTTACGCCATTATATCTTTTACCCGGGGGATAACTTTTGCAGTTTATATCACTCATTACAACAATAGAATGCAGATAATCCGAGCAACGGGATTTTTTGTTTAATAAATTAGCAGAAAATATCCCTGTTAATCAATTTTATTCGTAAAATTCGTATTGCCGACACTTTTTCCTGCAAGCATTACTATAGCAATACGGACTCATTGCTAATGGCATCCGTAATGGGTAGGTAATGAGTAAGCAATGCAATTAAGGAAGCAAATATAATACATTATACGGTATAAAATTACGCTTCTGGGGCAAAAAAACCGTCAATTCCCGGCATTTTGCTTCTCGCTTAGTTCCAACCAACGCGCAATCAAGTTCTGATGTTTATTTTCCAGTTCCTGCAGAGAAGCGCTAATTTGGTAATAATCAACGGGAGATAAAGGGTTGGCAAAATCATTAAGTCGTTTTTCCAGTTTCAAAAGCTCACTTTCTATTTTTTCAATTTCCTTTTCCAGCAAGCCAAATTCCCGTTGTTCATTATAGCTTAATCCCCTGGCAATGCGTTTGGGACGCGTAATTAGCGGTTCCTTCTTTTCTGTTGTTTCTTCCTGTTCAAACCGTTTCACCAATAAATAGTCGGAATAGTTACCGGCAAATTTACGCAGTTTACCATTTTGGAAAATAAAGAGATAGTCCACTGTTCTGTCCAAAAAGAAGCGATCGTGAGAAACAATTAACAAACAACCTTTAAAGGCATCCATGTAATCCTCCAGTATTTCCAGAGTGCGAATATCCAAATCATTTGTGGGTTCATCCATAATAATAAAATTAGCTCCAAACATTAACGCCTTCAATAAATAGAGCCGTTTTCTTTCGCCTCCGGAAAGAGCACCCAATTTCATTTGTTGCATTTTGCCGTCAAAAAGAAAGCGCTTAAGCATTTCTGTGGCAGTAACTTTGTTTCCCTCAGCGGTTTTTATAACTTCCGCAAATTGGGCAATATAATCATAGACGGTAAGATTGGGATCAAAACTATCCTCATCTTGTTTATAATAAGCAAAATGGGTATTTACACCTGTTTTTACAGTTCCGCAATCGGGCTTTTCTTCTCCGACAATAATTTTCAGCAAAGTTGTTTTACCACAGCCGTTAGGACCGATAATTCCGATCCTTTCCATATTCTGAAAATTATGCTCAATACTCTTAAAAAGGACTTTTCCCGAGTAGGACTTACTAAGATTATGCAATTCCAGAATCGTTTTCCCTAAACGATCAATTTGGAAAGAGATATCCAAATCCTGATGAGATATGAGATAACTCTTGCTAAGCAGTTCTTTTACCCGGTCAATATGGTCTTTGGGTTTACTGGTTCTTGCCTTGGCTCCCCGATTCAGCCAATCAAGTTCTTTTTTTAATTGTGCCTGACGCCTGATTTCTTTACGCTGACTATCCGTTGCCCGCAACAGTTTTCCTTTAATATAGGTACTGTAATTGCCTTCATAAGTATATAATCTTGTTCTTTCAATTTCAATGATTTTGGTGGCAACGGCATCCAGAAAATAGCGGTCATGCGTGACAAAAATAACTGCTATGGAAGTATTAATTAAATAGTTCTGCAGCCATTCAATGGTCTCCAAATCCAGATGATTGGTGGGCTCGTCTAAAAGCAATAAATCCGGGTCGGCTGCTAAAACTCTTGCTAAATCAGCTTTTCTGCGTTGCCCTCCGGAAAGCTCTCCCATTTTTTCGTTGTAATTGCTTATTCCTAAACGGCTGAGAATAGATTTATAGTGATATTCATCCTTTATTTCTCCTTCCACTGGCAGAGTATGTTGCAAAACTGAGATATCAGAGATATACAGCGGGTCTTGCTCTAAAAGGCAAACTTTTAAATCCTTACGCATTGTAACGGTTCCCGTGTTGGGCTGGAATAAACCGCTGATAATACGCAGTAAAGTTGTTTTGCCACTTCCGTTTATGCCTATAATGCCAATTTTTTCGGAATTATGGATGCCCAGGGAAACATCCTGTAAAATTGTTCTCTCGCCATATAGACAGGATACATCTTCAAGTGTTAAAAGGACTTCATTCATAATCTATTTTTCCCGTAGATTACACAGATTTTTTCGCAACTTTTGCAAATTATCATTATTACTTTAACACAAACTTATATAATTAGTTACATTACTGGCTTCAATTTATTCAGGGTGTTCACTCGTTCACCTGTTCACCTGTTCACCTGTTCACCCGTTAACCTGTTAACCTGTTAACCTTTATGGCGTCCCTGAGGCGATTCGAACGCCTGACCTTCACCTTCGGAGGGTGCCACTCTATCCATCTGAGCTACAGGGACGCATTTTTTTGCAAAACATAATTTCTGCAAAGCGGTTTTATGTCAATCAAGAAGTCCAAAGGACTTAAGTAATGAGGAAGAATGTGTAGCGGGAAGAAACTGTTTCTCTGTTTTTTTCTTCTACTGAGCTTCAGCGAGCTCTGTCTACACTATTTATTCAGTTTATCCACTGCCTCTGAAAGAGGTAAAACTTCCAGTCCCAGATAATTTATAAAGTTTAGTATTTCTTCAAATTCCGATACCGGACAATTTGTTCCATAGATATTATCCGGTTCTTCTATAGCATGAAAACCCAGAATAATTAGGTCTTCTCCATTAGCTATACCTCTGCGGATGCGTTCTTTATAAATATCAGCTGTCCAGGAACTTTGAAAAGCCAGATAACCCAACCCCTGAACATTAAGAGGAATATGCATTGCATAATCATTACAGCCCCGTAAGTAAGTATAATATCGGGTTAAAATAGGATAATATTCTAGGGGACATTTTCCACTCGGCATAGCAAAAGAACGCGGATTAAAACCCCAATTATAAAGATTCCAGTAATCCTGACTGATAGTATATTCAGCTTCTTCGTAAGTTAATTCAGCCAAATCTTCGTGACAAAGAGAGTGACCTCCAATTTCCCAGTTATAATCATTATGCAATTCCCGAATTTGAGCTAAACTCATAATTTTTGGTCCATAAAGATATCGGGAATTCACATAACAGGTTCCTCTATATCCATATTCCTGCATCAAAGGAAAAGCATAAGTATAAACTCCATCTTTTTGATCATCAAAAGTAAGACAAATAATAGGAGTATTCTTTTCCGCAGGAGTAAAGAAATTACAGGAACTAAGTAAAATAGAAAGCAAAAACACAATAAAAAACGGCGTTTTCATAATCCCAATTCCAGATTTGCCTGAATTCCCAAATTATGTTTGGCTTTATGCAATTTACTTCCTTCCATATAATATATTAATCCGATGCGTTGTGTTTGGCAAAAATGCCAGTCCCAGGATAAACCAATTCTCTGAAAGGTGCTTTTATCATAATAATCAAGATAGTAAAAAGGATTAAGGGAAAAAAAACTTATTTTGCGGCTTAAAGCTATTCTATATTGCTGATAACTCATTAAAGTTGGTTCCAATTCCAGATATTCAGCGCTGCCAAATAATGCGGTTAAATCATCTATCTGATATTTTCCTGCTACAAGAGCATAAGTAGTTGTATGATTTTCAGTTACATTATAATTGGGAAGATAACTGAAAGCCAGCTGCCCTTCTAAAACAAGGTCTCTTTTTTGAATTTGGGTGTTCAGGGAACTTATAGAAACAGGCGTCTGCCAATGGTTGTCTTGAGATCTAATTTCTTCTGCGGCTTTTAAATAACCAAAAGGAAACTGCCTTTGCCAAGTAAATATTCCTATTACTTGATTATGATTATCTCCTCCAATATCAATTGCCATCAGGTTTTCAGCAAAACCAAATCCCAAACGAACTCTATTCAAACGCGTTGCCTGATAACGGTATTGATCCTGATCAGCAGAAACAGGAGAAAAAGAATATAATTTATTTGGTAATCCATAACCCCAGGGAATAGAGCCAGCTGCAATTTGGCAGTTTGATTTAGCCCAGGAAAGGTCAAAGCGGTATAGTTCTACATAATTCTCTATAAAATTGGCTCTGCTGCGCAGTTCCATTGTAGCAAAAAGGTCTTTATATGCCAGGGAATCAATACCAATTCCTATCTGATAAAATTCGTTCCAGTGTATTTCCTTTCCTGTTTGGTGGGGACAATATGCACCGGTATTGATGGATTTCCAACGCAAGAATAAAGGAACTTCCAGAGCGTTTATCATAGCCCAACAGGCAAACAGCAAAAAGAAAAGCAGGTATTTAATTCTCTTGTATGGCATAATATTTCACTTTAACAGGAAGTAATATCTGTTAAAAATTATATGTGTTTTGTTGTCTTTCATTGTGTTGCTCTTTTTTTATCTTAACTCTTTTGTAAACAAAGCCCTATATCTGTCAAATCCTTTTTTGTTGTGTAGCCGGAGGACGCTGTTCCTCTGCAAAATTTTTATCTTCTGCAAAAAAATAATGTGGAGCTGCAGCGAGCTCCGTCTACACAAAATCCCTCTCGCCCCCTTGACCTCTCGACCTCTCGACCCCCCGACCCCTTGACCTCTTGACCTTTTTTATTGACAGCAAATCAGGAACTAAAATTAAAGTATAAGTCAAATAAGGATAAAGAGGAAACAATGTCAGGTAAGAAAATATTACTCTGTGTTAGCGGAGGTATATCTGCATACAAAGCAATAGATTTAGCCAGTCAGCTAAGCAAACAGGGTTTTGAAGTTAAATGTGTGTTAACTGAAAATGCTATGAAATTTGTAACACCTATAAACTTCAGTGCTATAACGCATAATAGTGTGCATACTTCTCTGTTTTCAGATATTGACCCTATTCCTCATATTACGCTTTCCACTTGGGCTGATTTAATTGTTGTAGCTCCGGCAACAGCAAATATAATTGGCAAGGCAGCAACTGGAATTGCGGATGATTTACTTTCCACAATTTTAGTTGCCTCTATTGTCCCGGTGCTTTTTGTTCCTGCGATGAATGTAAATATATATCAGTCCTGTATCGTTCAGGAAAATATCAGGAAATTAAAAGAGCGGGGAAATTATATTTTAAAGCCAGCAGCGGGTAAGCTTGCTTGTGGAACTGAAGGAGAAGGAAAATATCCTCCCAACACGGAAGTTGTTTTTGCCATAAAGACCTATTTGCATTACAAAACTGACTTGTCAGGAATCAAGGTTTTACTTACTGCAGGTGCTACAATAGAAGCAATTGACCCAATGCGTTATATTAGTAATCGTTCTTCCGGCAAAATGGGTCTTGCCATAGCTCGTGCTTTAGCTTTAAGGGGAGCTGAAGTAACTTTAATTTATGGTAATATTCAGCTTGAACTGCCTCATTATTTGAAAGAAGCTGTCTTTTGTGAAAGTGCCGCTAAAATGTATGATGCAGTTATAACTCGTTATGCCGAAATGGATTGGCTAATTTGTTGTGCTGCTGTAGCAGATTATAAACCCAAAGAAACAATACTCCAAAAACTTCCCAAACAGGAAGAACTAAATCTTGAGTTTGTTCCTACAATAGATATTTTAGCAGAGCTGGGAAAATTGAAAAAGGCAAATCAGCGGTTAATCGGTTTTGCAGCTCAATCTGATAATTTAATTCAAAGTGCCATTGATAAATACTATCATAAAAATCTTGATCTTATATGTGCCAATGATATTCGTTTTGCCGGTAGGGATGATGACGAACTTATTGTGCAGGGAAAAATTAAGGGCTATCCACCCTTGAAAGAAGACCCCAATATCAATTCCGTAGTGATGAAAGGAGATAAATTTCTGCTGGCGCATAATCTGATTAATATTCTCAAAGAACTATGAGGCAGATTTTAATAAGCGGAGCCAATTCCCAGATTGGCAGTTACCTAGCTAAAGAATATTACAGGGAAGGATACAAACTGGTATTATTTTATCATAAACGCGCAGAACGCATTTATGAATTATTTGATAAAGAAGGTATATTTTCCTATCCTGTGGATTTATGTAATTCCGAAGGCGTAAAAGAGGCAGTTCTAAAGGCGGAACAGTCCCTGCAACAAATTTCCGATACTGTAATTCATTGTGCTGCAATTCGCAGTTCGGATGCTTTACCTCTTTATCAAACAGAGCCGAAGCAGTTTGCTAATGTGCTAAAAACAAATATGATGAGTGCCTATAATGTCCTGCGCTGGACCTTACCTTCAATGCAGGAAAACGGGTTTGGAAGAGTAATAATTATAGGAAGCGATGTTACCCAAAAAGGACTTAAAAATGGAAGTGCCTATTCTGCTTCTAAAGCAGGAATAGTGAATTTAGTAAAAAGCGTAGCCTTAGAAATGGCAAAATACAATATTCTCATCAATGCTGTTTCTCCTGCTCCGGTAGAAACAAATCTGGAAGAGGATTACAACGGAGAATATTTAAACTTCCGGAAGCACTATTTTGCAGAATATTTAGCTCAAGTACCTACCGGAAAATTAGTTACTAAAGAAGAAATCAAGAAAGTTATAGACCTGCTGATAGATGAGAACATAACTAATCTCAATGGAAAAGAAATCATTATAGACGGAGGTGTCCAATGAAGGTAAAGTTCAGCATCATCTTCTTCTTTCTGATTTTGATTGCGAATTTGACTGCAGTTGAAGTCCCTTTTTACGAAGGAGAAACGCTAACTTTCACGGTTAAATATGGAATAATAAGTGCCGGAGAGGCATCTTTGCAAACTGAAAGTTCTGTTTATCAGGGTTCTCCGGTTTGGCATCTTTCTACTAAAGCCAAAACCTATTCCTTTTTTGATAAAATATATAAAGTACGCGATACAGTTGAAAGCTGGTGGGATAAAAATAATCTTCAGCCCTATAAATTCAGCAAAAATTTACAGGAAGGGCATTACCGTCAACATCGTGTTCATATTTATGATCATTCCTCGTTAAGTTCAACCTATAAAAAATGGAACTTCAAAAACCGGGTATTTGAAAACAGCGAAATGGAAATTCCCGCAGGAACTCAAGACATTTTAAGTGCTTTTTATCTGGCACGCACTAAAAATCTGCAAGTGGGAAAACCGATAATAGTAAATATAACAGCTGACGGCAGAAATATGCCAACCGAAATTTTAGTCCACCGCAAAGAACAGCAAAAGACCATTTTCGGCAATATAGAATGCCTGGTTATTGAACCCAAACTGAAAGGAGAGGCAATTTTCAAACAAAGCGGCAGAATTTTAATTTGGGTAACCAATGATGAATACAAAATCCCCGTCCGCTTGGAAAGTAAAATAACTATTGGCAGTTTTGTAGCTACCCTTAAAAGTGCAGAGCAGGTTCCCTATAAAATTCAATTATGATGCCTGATCTTTTAGCCACTGATACTTATGATTACTATCTGCCCAAAGAATTAATAGCTCAATTTCCTGCAGAAAAAAGAACGGCTTCGCGTTTGATGCAGGTTAAGAAAAAAACCGGAGAAATATTTCATCGTCGCTTTACAGATATTCTGGAATTGTTGCAAGAAGGAGATTTAGTTGTTATCAACAGCAGTAAGGTTTTTCCTGCCCGTCTTTTTGCTACAAAAGTAACCGGTACTAAAATAGAAATTTTACTCTTGCATCAACTGAAGGAAAACACCTGGCAGTGTATAGCCAGACCCGGAAAAAAATTGAAATCCCCTCAATGGCTGCATTTTTCCGATAATTTAAGCGGTTATATCAGCCAGGGAAATAATGAAGGAATTAGAGAAATTCAATTTACCTGTAAGACAGATTTCCAGGAAGAAATTAAGCGTATTGGCCATATTCCTCTTCCACCCTATATTGAACGCAGTGATACAATTCTGGATAGCGAAAGATACCAAACTGTTTATGCTCGGGAAAATGGTTCTGTAGCTGCACCTACTGCAGGTTTTCATTTTGATGTTGAAATTCTAAATACCCTGAGGACTAAAGGTGTGCTTTTCTGTGAAGTTATTTTACATATTGGTATTGGAACTTTTCGTCCGGTTAAAATGAAACGTATAACGGATCACAAAATGCATTCTGAACTGGTTATTATACCGAAAACAACAGCTGCTGCCATAAATTTAGCTAAAAAAGAAGGTAGAAGAATTATTTGCGTTGGAACTACAAGTGTGCGCAGTGTAGAGAGTTTTTGGCTGGAAGGAAAAATGCAAAGCGGCTCCAGATGGACAGACCTTTTTATTTATCCCGGTTTTAATTTCCAGGTTACAGATGCTCTGCTAACTAATTTCCATTTACCCAAATCTACACTGTTAATGATGATATCTGCTTTCGGTGGCTATGAGACAATCAGGAAAGCTTATGCAATAGCTGTTCAGGAAAATTATCGTTTTTTCAGTTATGGCGATGCAATGTTTATTGAGGATTGAATGCGTAACTACTTTTACTATGACATATTGGACAATACAATGCAGGAATATAAGCTGTTAAAAGAATTAAGTGATGAACCACTTTGTATAAGAGCTGGAACTCAAAAGACAGGTTTTGGCAGAGCAAATCATATTTGGTTATCACCTCCTGGCGGTTTATGGTTCACTTTTGATTATGAAAATAATATATCGCTTCCTTCTTTTGCCCTTTATCTGGGTTTTTGTATTCATCAATGTTTACAGTCCCTTTTTGAGCCATTAAAAGGCAAACTCCAAATTAAATGGACAAACGATATTATTTTTTCCAATCGTAAATTGGGCGGCATTCTCTGTAATTATCAGCCAGCCAAAAGAACCTATATTGCAGGAATCGGCTTAAACACAAACAATGATATTGATTCAGAACTGGGTAAATTTGGAGCTGTTTCTCTGAAAAGTATTCTGGGTTTTGAGGTCTCCAATAATGAACTCTGCCGTTTAATCATAAAATCCGTTGAAGACAAATGCCTGTCTATGGAAGATAATAAAAGCTATATTGATTATTGCAACGCCCATCTTTTTGGAAAAGGACGCTTTGCTTTACTGGAAATGGGGGGAATTAATATAGCAGCAGAAATTATGGAAATTGACAGCAATGGTGCCTTATTAATTAGAAATGGGAAGGGAGAATTGCTTGCTATGCATACCGGTTCTATTCTTCAATTTCTGGATTAAACCATATTTTCTGTCTATCAAGTATATATAAACCGTTTTGCTATAAGTCATAAGCGGTTTTGCTTGACAGATACACTTATGGGAAAAATTGGTTAAAATAAAATTATTTTGAACTCTACTCTCTGGAGGAAAAATGAACAAATGGACACTGATAGCGTTTACAGCTGTGCTTATTCTCTTTGGCTGCACAGCAAATCGCACAACTCCTAAAATTGAAGAGACCGAACCTTATACGGGAATTGTGACTAAAGTAGCTATTTTACCTCTGAAAACTATGGATTCTTCAAGCCGCAATATCCAAAAGATTTTAACTGTTCGTGACTTTGATTATGTTTTTTCAAAATTCCCTCAATATTCCCTTTTGAATATGGATGAAGTGGCTAAACAATTCAAAATGTCAGGTTACAAAGATGTTGAAGACCTGGAAATTGAAGAAATGAAAGAAATAGCTGAAATGATCGGCTGTGATATCCTCGTTATGGGCAGCATAAATAGTATTCGCAGTGATGAATTTGCTTTGTCAATGCGCTTTTTCAGTGTTAAAACTGAAGAACTTACTTCACTTGATTTTAAGGTTAACAATGCACGAGAAGAACGCTGGAAGACCTTGGAAACAACTTTTATCGCCAAACTGGATGATGTTGTTTCCAACGAAGTGAATAAAATTTATAATATCGCTCTAAACAATTATGCCAATGGAAATTATGCGGAAGCGGAAAAAAATCTCATCTTCGCTTTAGGCCTTGATCCCAACCTGAAAGATGCTTACTATTATCTTGGCTCTGTTTATTACAAACAAGGGAAATTGGAACAGGCAATTCAAAATCTGGAATTGAATCTGGAAAAAAATCCCCAACATACTCAAACCCTTGTCATTCTTATTGATATTTACGAAAAAACCAATCAAACCAACAAACGCTTAAACGCTATGGAAAAACTTGCTACCTTAAATGAAAACGAGGAATTGTGGCTAACCATAGCTAACTTGTATTCGGAACAAAATAATATTGCCAAAGCGGAAGAGGCCTTACAAAAAGCTCTTCAACTTAACCCCGATTATATTGAAGCAAAAACCCGTTTGGCTTTTCTTTTGTATGATAACAACCGTTTTGACGATGCAATTCCTTATCTAGAAGCCATATTTGACAAGTTCCCGGAAAATGAGCTTGTTTCTACGCGTTTAGCAACTGCCTATCAGAAAGCTAATCGCCTGGATGATGCTATTGCCAAATATGAAAATACGATCAAAAATAATCCTCAAAACACTATGGCTTATTTAAGTGCCGTAAATCTATATCGTTTAAAAGCTTCCCAAACATCCGATCCGGCTACAGTTGCTGACATCAATAAAAAAGCTGTTGATATCTTGAATGCCTTAATTACCATTCAACCTGATAACGCTATTGCTTATATGAATATGGCAGCAATTTATTTAAGCCAGAATAAATACCAAGAAGCTGAATTAAACGCTAATAAGGCCTTACAAAAAGACCCAACTCTATATCTACCTTATATTTATCTTGCTACTATCAGCCAAAGCAAGGGAACTAGCGATTATAACAATTTCATTGATCTGGAAAAACAAGCTGCCAAAGCTGTAGGTAAA
>Ga0209097_10004038_pt1 | contig 11027 bp, 11 predicted proteins | sample AD_UKC052_MetaG_FD_184419 | JGI IMG/M metagenome (GOLD analysis project Ga0209097, IMG submission 184419) | Active sludge microbial communities of municipal wastewater-treating anaerobic digesters from USA - AD_UKC052_MetaG (SPAdes) (version 2) | ecosystem: Engineered > Bioreactor > Anaerobic >... | reverse complement strand
ACGTTGAGCCGGGCGCGCGACGCTATCGCGATGCGGGGTTTGATCGCGAACTGGTTCTGGATTCCTGCATCGCCGCCAGCGAGGACGCGGCGCGCGTGCAGAATTTCTATTCGGCCCGGTACGATGTTCAGCCGCGTTTTTATGAAGGGCGCACCTTGCAGGTGCGTGGCCTGATGCGTGTGGAAGACAGGCGCGGCTACCGGATTCTCGACACCGTTTGCGATGTCGATGCCGATGGCGAAGTGGAGCGCTTTGCTTTCCTGCGCTAGCCGCAGGGTTTTTGCCGGGCGCTCGCGTATCCGGCATTACACGAGGAGTTGAGGCGGCGGGCCAGTCGCCAACCGGCTTGTCATGTGAGCAGATACTCGCAGGTTTCCCGATTCAGCGAGACACGCTCATGAAGTCCCCGATTGCCGCCCTTCTGTGTGGTTCAGCGCTTTTGCTGGCTGCAGCGCCTGCCTATGCCCACTTCATCCTCGTCGCGCCTGATGCGTGGGTTGAGGTGAACGTGCTCGGCGATCCGCAGAAGGCCGCGCCGTGCGGCACGTCCGACATCACCAAGGGCACGCCCACCGGCAAGGTGACGGAGATGAAGGGCGGCGACACGCTGCACATCAAGATCAAGGAAACGATCTACCACCCCGGCTATTATCGCGTCGCGCTGGCTGTGCTGGATCGCGCGGAGCTGCCGGCGGACCCGGTTGCGGAAACACGCGAAGGGCCGCGTGGCCCGATTTCGGTTTCGGCCAAGGTCGATCCCGCGCCGAAGCCGCCCGTGCTGGCCGATGGCCTGTTCATGCATCGTGAGCGTCCGGCCAAGGACACGTTCTGGGAAACCGACATCAAGCTGCCGAACATCAATTGCGATAAATGCACGGTGCAGGTGCTTCAGTTCATGGAAGAGCATGGCCTGAACAAGGAAGGCGAGTTTTCCTATCACCACTGCGCCGACCTGAAGATCACGGCCAATTCCGCGCTGCCGATCGACAAGAGCTGGCCGGGACAGAAGTAGGTTTCGTTCCCGAGCTGGTTCGAGAGTCCTTGTTCGTTGCTTGAAGGCAGTATCCTCGGGTCAAACCCGGGGGATCACGGCTTTGTCGTGCGGCAATCAGTCGTTCAATAGCGCGAGCACATCTTCAAGCGACTTGCCGACATGCAGGACGCGCGCGCGTGTCTCGTCGTCTGGTTGGATGAGATCCGGGATCATCAGCGTCATCAGGCCGGCGGCGTGCGCGGAGGCGGCGCCGGTGGGGCTGTCTTCGACTGCGATGATATCCTGCGGCAGGTGGCCGAGGATGGTGGACGCCTTGAGATAGGGCTCCGGGTGAGGCTTGCCGTGCGTGACGTCTTCGCGCGTGACAACGCCCCGGAAGCGTGTCGCCAGGCTGTGGGCGCGGAAGTGTTTCTCGACCCAGCCGGGACCGGACGATGTGGCGAGGGCGTAGGGCGTGCCGATGGTGTCGAGGCGGTCCAACAGGGCGGCGGCGCCGGGCTTCAGCGGCGCATGGCGGTCGCCGACATGCTCGGCCACGGTGGCGTAAAACTTCTCGAGCGGGAAGGTTTCGCCGAAATACTCCCGCATCTTCATTTCGCTGTGCTGGCGATGACGGCCGACGAGGCTGAGGAACTGTTCGTGCGTGAACGGCACGTCATGGCGTTGGGCGGCGGCCATGTAGGCCTCGAGAACAAGCGCCTCTGAATCGATCAGCGTGCCGTCGAGATCGAAGACAACGGCTTTGGGGCGGCGGGGCAGGCGGAATGTGGTCATCCGCGTCAGGTCGTCGTTCCGGCTGGCCGGGTCAAGCGGGGGGAGGTATGACGCAGCATGTTCGAGCTTGAGCAATTCGTCGCGGACTGCCGGGCGGCGCTGGCCGAAGACCCAACGCATGTCACCATGCGTGAGGTCGTGAAGCGCGCCGTTGCCGATCCGGCGGCGGTGATGAAGGGCATTGGCGAGCCGGCGCGGGCGGGCATCCGCAAGCTGTATCACGCGCCGGACCTGACCATCCTGGATCTCGTGTGGGCGCCGGGGATGACGCTGCAACCGCACGACCATCGCATGTGGGCGGTGATCGGCATCTATAGCGGGCGGGAAGACAACATTTTCTGGCGGCGCCTGCCGGATGGCGGCGGGCGGGTCGAGGCGGCGGGGGCCAAGGCGCTGTCGGTCGGCGACGCGGAGCCGCTGGGCCGCAACATCATCCATTCGGTGACGAACCCGATCGCGCGGCATACCGGGGCGATCCATGTCTATGGCGGCGACTTCTTCGCGGCCGAGCGCAGCGAATGGGACCCGGAAACACTGGCCGAAGGGCGCTATGACGCCGAGCGCGTGTTGCGCCAGTTCGAGGCCGCAAACCGCTGACACGAAGGTGTTACGCGGGCCTTCCGCAACGGCGCCAGCTTCCGTTTGTCAGGCACGGCGGACGGGGGTATTCCCAGCGCGTAAAGCGGAGTCTCACATGCGGCGTATCGACGGGTTCATCGGCGGCAAATCAGTCAAGGTGACGTCGGGGCGCGAAGGGGATGTGTTCAATCCCAATACCGGCGAGGTGCAGGCCAAGGTCGGTTTCGCGTCGAATGGCGATGTGGATGCGGCCGTGCAGGCAGCGGCCAAGGCCCTGCCGGGCTGGTCAGCCACGAACCCCCAGCGCCGCGCGCGCGTGATGTTCGAATTCAAGCGGCTGGTCGAGGCGAACATGCAGCCGCTGGCCGAGCTGCTGTCGAGCGAGCACGGCAAGGTGGTGGCCGACTCGAAGGGCGATATCCAGCGCGGCCTCGAAGTGATCGAGTTTGCGTGCGGCATCCCGCATGCGCTGAAGGGCGAATACACGGAAGGCGCTGGGCCGGGCATCGACGTCTATTCGATGCGTCAGCCGCTGGGCGTCGTCGCCGGCATCACGCCGTTCAACTTCCCGGCGATGATCCCGATGTGGATGTTCGGCGTCGCCATCGCAGTGGGCAACACGTTCGTGCTGAAGCCTTCGGAGCGTGATCCGTCACTGCCGGTTCGCCTGGGCGAGCTGTTCATGGAAGCGGGCGCGGCGGCGGGTCTTGATGTGACCGGCGTTCTGAACGTCGTGCACGGCGACAAGGTGGCGGTGGATGCGATCCTGCATCACCCGGAAGTGCGGGCGATCAGCTTTGTCGGCTCGTCGGATATCGCCCACTACATTTATCATACCGGCGCCGCGAACGGGAAACGCGTGCAGGCGATGGGCGGTGCGAAGAACCACGGCATCGTCATGCCGGACGCCGACATGGATCAGGTGGTGAAGGATCTTTCCGGCGCCGCGTTCGGCTCGGCGGGCGAGCGCTGCATGGCGCTGCCGGTTGTCGTGCCGGTGGGGCAGAAGACGGCGGACGAGCTGCGCGAGCGTCTGATCGCCGAGATCGAGACGCTGAAAGTCGGCGTGTCGAATGATGCGGGCGCGCAGTACGGTCCGGTCGTCACGGCGGCGCATCGCGACAAGATCGCGAACTACATCCAGCTCGGCAAGGACGAGGGCGCGGAGCTGGTGGTCGATGGTCGCGGCTTCAAGCTGCAGGGCTATGAGAAGGGCTTCTTCATCGGGCCGTCGCTGTTCGACAAGGTGACGACGAACATGAAGACCTATCAGGAGGAAATCTTCGGGCCGGTGCTTCAGATCGTGCGCGCCAACACGTTCGAGGAAGCTGTCTCGCTGCCGAGCAAGCACCAGTATGGCAATGGCGTCGCCATCTTCACGCGCAATGGCCGCGTGGCGCGCGAGTTCGCGAGCAAGGTGAATGTCGGCATGGTTGGCATCAACGTGCCGATCCCGGTGCCGGTGGCCTATCACACCTTCGGCGGCTGGAAGCGCTCGGCATTTGGCGACACCAACCAGCACGGCATGGAAGGCCTGAAGTTCTGGACGAAGGTGAAGACCGTGACGGCGCGCTGGCCGGAAGGCGACGTGGCCGATAGCAGCTTCATCATCCCGACGATGAGGTAGAGGGGCGGTACAAGCTACGCGAGCCAGATCACCCGGAGCTTCCGGCGGTTCAGCAGGATGGGCTAGCCGGCCTTCTCGGCGAAAAGCTTGCGCAACGTCTCAAGTGTTTCCGCATCGCCCTTCGAGAAGAAATCATAGAGCTGGTCGAATCCCGGCTCCTTGCCGAAGCCCTGGTGGGTGAAGGTGAAGCGCGTACCTGAGCCTTCGGGCGCCAGTTCCATGATCGCGACCGTCTTCATGTAGAGGTCAGCGTTCGGGAAGCCGGCGGGCGTCTTGGTCGTGCGGAAAACGACGAGCCTGTCTGGGATCAGGGCGATGAATTGCTGCATGATGTTGCCAGCGTCGCCGGGCTTTGCCGCCGGGTTGTAGCTGGTTTCCATGAAGCTGCCGACGCCGCCCCCGCCAAAGGCGATAGGTACCGCCCATGTCTTCCAGCCTTCGGCTGTCGAGAGCGTGCGATAGACCTCGGCGGGCGGCGCGGGCAGGACGGTGGACAACTGGATGGCGCGCGAACCATCAGCCATTGCGAATGATGTGTCGCGCATCACCGCCGATGGCGCCGTTGCGCAGGCGGAACTGGCGAGCGCGCCCAGGCAGATTGCACGCAGAAACAGGGTTCTCATGACGCTTGCCCCAAGCCTCTTGGATGCGCAGTCTGCGGCATGCATGTGAATGACGCAACCGCGGGATGGGTCAGGCGAGGCTGGCTGGCTTGCGCCCTGCTGCTGAGCGGCTGCGCGCACATTTCAGATCAGGCCATTGTCGATAACTGCCGCGCGGGCGCCGGATTGACGCGGGCGATGTGCGAATGCGTGCGGACCGAGATGAGAACGTCGATGGACGCCTATTCGTATGACGCGATTGTGCTGCTCGCGAACGGAAAAAACGCAGAGGCGGGCGGCCGTCTTGACGGGTTGACGGAGCGTGACCGCCTTGCGGTGGCGGGCAGGATGATGTCCGCTTACAGCCTGTGCGCAGGGACCGGTTCGGAGACGGCGAGATGACAGCGATTGCGGAACGGGCAGGCCCGCCGGACTGGACGGGCGCGGCGCTGAAGATATCGGCGGTCGCGCTGGTGGGCGTGGTGTGGATCTCGTCTGCGATCTTCGGCGTCTATGTTCTCGCCTATTACGGAGGCGCAATTCCGGCGAGCACGCTGGAGGACTGGAACGCGACGCTGCCGAAACTCTACGAGGCGCATACGCCTGCGGCATCCGTGGGGATTGGCGGGCACTTCTTTGCGGGTTCGGTGCTGTTGCTGCTCGGACCCGTGCAGCTGATCGGCTGGATCAGGGCGAAGGCGCCTGCCGTGCATCGCTGGACCGGGCGCATCTATGCGCTGGCGGCGTTTGCGGCAGGCGTGGGCGGGCTCACCTTCATCGCGATGAAGGGCACGGTTGGCGGCACGATGATGGATGTCGCGTTTGCCGCCTATGGCGCGCTGATGGTGGTGGCGGCTGTGCAGACCGTGCGGCATGCGATGGCACGGCGGATCGATGTGCATCGCGCCTGGGCGATCCGGCTGTTCGCGCTGGCGATCGGATCGTGGCTCTATCGTATCGGCTATGGCCTGTTCTTCGCGATCGGCGGACGGGACAATCCCGGCCACACCGAGGTGTTCTCGGGCTGGTTCGACTATGTGATGGACTGGGCGTTCTTCGTGCCGCCGCTGATCGTCGCCGAGATGTTCATCCGCGCGCGCCGCTCACAGGCAACAACGGTCGGGCGGCTGGGCGCGACCACGACGCTGGCGTTTGGGGCGGCCTTCATCGCCTATGCCACGTTCTTCTTCACGCTGGTCGGCTGGGGCCCGGCGATCCTGATGCGCTTCGGCGGGGCGGCTTGATCGCTCAGGAGCCTGACGATTTTGACGTAACCGGGCGCCTCTGGTTTCGCGACGCGCTCAGCGCAAGAGAGTTGACCGAGTTTGATCGTGTCTGCGCGATGGGAGAAGAGCCGGGCGTTCGCATTGCCGTCAGCCCCAGTATTCTTGCAGCAATCATACCCGTCGATCATTTGGCGCGGCGCCTTCTGCCCGGCGCAAAGCCGGTGCGTGTTGTGGCCTTTAACAAGAGTGAAGCGGGAAACTGGGCGCTTCCCTGGCATCAGGACCGGGTTATCGCCGTTCGTGAGCGCGCCGAAGTAAGCGGCTTCCGCAACTGGACGCGTAAATCCGGAGTCTGGCATGTCGAGCCTCCGATCGCGTTCATGGAGCGGATGATCTTCGCCAGAATCCATCTTGATGCGGCGACAGCGGACAATGGCAGCCTTGAGCTTGCGCTTGGAACGCACCGCGCAGGCAAGCTTGCGGACAGCGCCGTTTCCGCCGTAGTCCAGCGCCCGGAGCAGGCCACGGAGCTTTGCATCGCTGATCGTGGCGATATTCTCTTCGCCAAGGCGTTGACGCTTCATCGCTCGCGCGCTTCACAGAGTGCTGTAAGTCGGCGTGCTGTCAGGATCGACTACAGTGCAGACGAATTGCCGTCGCCGCTGGAATGGGAGTTTTCGACATGACCCGCATCGCATTCATCGGCCTTGGCAATATGGGCGGGGGGATGGCGATCCGGCAGGTGGTGGGCGGGCGTGAGGTTCATGCGTTCGACCTGTCGGAAGCGGCCGTGAAGAAGGTTGTCTCCGCAGGGGCCTATGAGGCGGGAAGCATCGCCAAGGCAGTTGAGGGGGCGGATGTCGTCATCACGATGCTGCCCGCCGGGCCGCATGTGCGGAAGGTCTATGACGAGCATATCCTGCCGCACGCGCCCAAGTCCGCGCTGCTGATCGATTGCTCGACGATTGATGTGGATTCGGCGCGTGCTGTCGGGGCGCAAGCGAAGGCGGCGGGTTTCCGGTTTGCCGATGCTCCGGTGTCGGGCGGCACGGCGGCGGCGGATGCGGGCACGCTGGCTTTCATGGTCGGCTGCGCCGAGGCGGATTTTGCCGCCGTGGAAGATGCCCTCAAGCCCATGGCGCGCGTGGTTATCCGCGCGGGCGAGACGGGGGCGGGGCAGGCGGCGAAGATCTGCAACAACATGCTGCTTGGAATTTCCATGATCGGCACATGCGAGGCTTTCGCCCTCGCCGAGAAGCTGGGGTTGGAGGCAGAGCGGTTCTCTGAAATCGCCTCGAAATCGTCGGGTCAGTGCTGGTCGCTGACGACGTATGCGCCCTGGCCGGGCGTGGGTCCGCAAACCGCGTCGGACCGCAATTACGAGGGCGGGTTCGCCGCCGCTATGATGCTGAAAGACCTGAAACTCGCGCAGGAAGCCGCCTCGCGCGCCGGCGCCACGACGCCGCTGGGGAACCAGGCGGAAGCGATCTATGCGCTGTTCGACCGGCTGGGTTTTGGCGGCAAGGATTTCTCCGGCGTGCTGCAACTGCTGCGTGGCGATCTGGGCTCGCTGAAGACGTGACCCGTTTTCCGGATGGATGCCGCTTACTAAGTTGAAGGCCCCAGATTGGGCAGCCGGTCCCGGATTTCGCGCTCCGGGACTTGGTCCAATATACCGGGTCGCTTAGAAAAGGAAGTGCATTCAAGTACCTGCGTGATGACTAGATCTCCTGTCCATGGTAAGGGCGGGGCGCAGGGAAGCGCAGTCAAACACAAGTCGATTGTGAAACTGACCAAGGGGATCCGAGGGGCTGTTTGCGCGCCGGGGTGGCGCCGCCTAGTTCCTCAAACGACTTTCGATTGGGACGAACGGGGAGTTGCTCACGATGCAAGAAGTGCCGCCGCCGCTGTTGGGTGCTCCGACCAATGAAGACTTGGGGATTCCGATCTGGCTTGAGCCGCTCCTCTGGGTAACGGTTGTGATCGTTGCGATCTGGCTGGCGTCCTCGATTTTCATTCACCTGCGCCGCCGCGCGACCAACCTGACATCCACGCACCAGGCGAAGGTCGACAAGAGCGCGACCCCGGATTTCATGTCGGTCGATCACAAGGCCCGCGAAGCCGCGATCAAGCGCGGCGAAGTCTTCGACAAGGAGCTGACCGAGCGGGAGAAGGCAGAAGCGGCCGCGGCCGCCGGCAAGCCGGTGAAGAAGGGCAACGCGACGTTGCTTCAGTCTGTGGCCGGCATGGCGAGCTTCCTGTTCTCGCTGTTCTCGTTAGCCGGCGTCATCGTGAACGTGTTCACGCAGATGGACCGGATGAACAGCCAGATCGGCAAGAGCGACCAGATCTTCGCCGCCGTGATGAAGTACCCGATCCCGACCGTGATCTGCGTCTTCGTGCTGGTTTACACGCTCTGGTACTGGATCTCGAACAAGAAATGGCTCGAGCCGCCGAAGATCTGATCGGCTCGACCTCGCACGCTTTCGCTTTCTGTCCGCGCACTTACTCCTGATGGAGCCGCCTCGATGAAAACCACACAACTCGTTGTCAGTGATCCGCAATACCTCGCCGAGTTCATCGGCGCGGACGAGATCAAGACGTTTTTCGAGCAGCGCTATGAAGTGCCGCCGGATCATCTCGGCCTGCTGATGCGCAATGGCCAGTTCGTGCAGGCCTACAAAGGCGCGCACTTCTCGGTTGGCGGCCTGTTCCACCAGCTCAAGGGCCTGATCGGCGGCTCGTCCTCGGTCAGCATCATGATCGCGGACCTCAAGACCTTCCAGCACTACTACAAGGTGGTGGCGCGCACGAAGGACAAGGTGGATATCGACGGCGAGGTCGTGCTCGATCTCCAGATCAATCCGGAAAAGCCGCAGAACATCATCGGCATGATGGAAGGCCGCCGTTCGCTCTCGAAAGCGGATGCGGCGCTGCGTCTCAAATCGCACGCGTGGGATCGTGTGTTCGAAGCCGCCATCGCCCGCGTCAACGCCAACGAAGTGCGCGGCAACAAGGGCCTGCAGGATCTGATCCAGGGCGACCTGATGAAGGAATGCGAGCGTCTCGCTGGCGATCTGGGCCTGATCGTACGCGCGGCGTCCGTCAGCTGGGCGCTCAATGAAGTCGAGAAGGCGGAAGCCACACGCGCTGCCGCCGAACGCGAAACCGCCAAGCTGGAGTTCGATTTCGAGACGCTGAAGCGCGATCTTGAGCGCGAGAACATCACCACGTCGGTCAAGATGAACTACAAGACCGGCATCGATAAGCTCGAGATCGAGAATGAAGCCGATCTCAAGCGTGTCGTTCTCGACAACGAGATCGAGTTTGCCGATGCGCGCGAGACGGGCGCCCGCATTGCCGAAATGAAGGTGCTTGAGCACGAGATCAACAAGCTGAAGACCGAGCGCCTGGCCAAGTTCCAGGGTGAACTGCAGCAGGCGACGCATGACGGCGTCGATCTCAAGTTGATCACGGAACGTCGCCGTGTTGTGGAGCGCAACACGGAATCACTCGACCGTTCGCACCAGCTCGCGCTGCGTGGCCTTGAGCGTGATTACGATCGTGAGACCCGCGAGCTTCAGCGCGATGAACGCCGCGATGACCGCGAGTTCGATCGTGAGGGTCGCACACTTCAACGTCAGGAAGATCGCGGTAATCGCCTTGAGGACCGTGAAGACGAGAAGGTTCGTCGCAAGGAAGACCGCGATTACGATTACGAAACGCGCGACAGGAACCTCAACATCCAAGGCAAGGAGCGCGACTACGGCTTCGACACCCGCAAGAAGGAAGTCGATGTCGGCGACAAGGAAGAATACGCCCGCATCGCGCGCCAGCGTGAGCAGGACAAGGCTGCCCGCGACAAGATCAAGGACCTGCAGGGTCTTGAGATGGATATCGAGCGCGACCGCCTCGATCGCCGCATCAAGGAAGCCGACAAGGCCCACGAGCGCGACATGGACCAGCGCAAGCTGGAAGCCCAGCGCGAAGCCGATCGCCTGGTGCTCGGCGCCAAGATGACGCCGGAACAGATCCTTGCGGTCAATGCGGGCCTCAGCCCGGCCGTCGCCAAGGTTCTCGAAGAGCAGGCCAAGGCGCAAGGCGTCGACAAGGCCGCGCAGATGGACCTGATGCGGCAGATGGTCGAGCAGGCCAACCGGCAGGCGGTCCGTTCGGAAGAGCAGGCGCGCGCTATGTTCCAGGCCGGCATGAACGGCGCTGTTGGTGTCGCTGCCGGTGCGGGCGGCAAGGGCAATCCGGTGCTCGGCATTCTGGCTGGCGACGAGACGGTCGAGTGCCCGAAATGCACCCGCGTCAATCCGGCCAAGGCCAAGTTCTGCGTCGGTTGCGGCGAGCAGCTCCGCAAATAAGGGGCTAGTCCATGACTGGACCTACGGGCGCACCAGACCGCATTTCGCCGTGCTGCTATCAGCACGCGTTGGCGAAGGACGCCGTGTTCTGCGGCGAATGCGGCAAGCCGCTGCTGCGCTGCATGGCGTATCAGGAATGCGGCGGGCTGGTTGGGGACGATGGATGCTGCTCCGTCTGCGTGCGGCCACAGCTGTTCCTCGACAAGGATGCGGTGACGGATGTGAAGGCCGGCGGCGTGCTCGTGCTGCCGCTGGTGTTCTACAATGCGTCGTCGGTCGCGCGGCCCTTGTTCGTGACGGATGTGTGGGTGCGCGAGGGCGACGGCCCCCGCAAGCGGATCGAGCTGCCGTGGAAGCGGCTGGATGCCGGCGGCTCGAACCGGCTTACCGTGCAGACGGGCGCGCTGGAGCGGCAGGGCAGGCACGGGGTCGAGATCACCTTTGCTGCAGCGACCAACTATTTCATGCGTGAGGAGCGGTTCGCTTTTACCTCGTCGCTGGGGCTTGAAGTCGAGCAGGGCGGGAGCCTGGTCATCAACCAGACGATCAACGCGTCCGGCGTCGGCGCGGGTGGCGATACCGTTTATGCCCCGATCCGTCTGGAGACGATGGCTGAGAGCGGTCGCAAGGTCGCTGAAACGGGCGGCAAGGCGGCGGAGCTTGGCCTGCAGCGCGCTGACAATTTCGAGGCGTCACAGGGCATTCGCGGCTATGCCGATGGTGCGCTTAAGGGCTCCGTTGTGTCTCGCAGCGCGCGCATCGTCTGGAAAGGCTTTGGCGACCACAACCCGGCAGCGGGACCGATTACCACCGGCGACAGCATTCTCGCGCTTGGCCGTGGCAAGGGCGCGGCCG
>Ga0209097_10004035_pt1 | contig 11029 bp, 9 predicted proteins | sample AD_UKC052_MetaG_FD_184419 | JGI IMG/M metagenome (GOLD analysis project Ga0209097, IMG submission 184419) | Active sludge microbial communities of municipal wastewater-treating anaerobic digesters from USA - AD_UKC052_MetaG (SPAdes) (version 2) | ecosystem: Engineered > Bioreactor > Anaerobic >... | reverse complement strand
CTCCAGCCTCTTCTTCGGGACCAGCGAGTAGAGTATGAAGACCGGGCCCTTGAGCCCCGCGCCTTCGCTGATGGTGACCCCGAACCCCTCGTCCCTGAGCATCAGGGGCAGCGCCGAGACCTCCTTGGTGGTGATGACCCGGAGCGACTTGTAGCCGAAGGGAAGCTTCGCCTCGAGTATCATGCCGACGTAGTTGCCCGCGGCGAACCCGGCCGCGTAGATGAGGTAGCTGTACGCGCTCTCCAGGCTGGCCAGCGCCTTGCTGATGGCCGTGAGCCAGATGAGGACCTCCACGAAGCCGAGCAGGGGCGCGACGTACCGGTACCCGCGCGAGATCAGCACGATCCTCATCGTACCGATGGAGACGTCGAGGATCCGCGCGAAAAAGATATAGACCATGGTTAATAATTCCGCCTGAGTCATGGCTTTGACCTGCATGTTTAGATTTTAGTGCCGGCGCAGATGAATACGCGATTATGCCGATATGCCCGCGCGTGTCAAAATAATTTTCCGGCAGAGGGCTTTTTTCATTTGATGTTTTGGCGCTTTTCGGGGAAACTGCGGACATGTGCGCGATGAAATCATATAAAAACGCCTTTCCGTTCCCGGTCGGGTCCCCCTCGTACATTCTTCCCGTGCGGGAGGACAATCTTCTGGCAAACGTTAACTTCTTGAAAGACCGGTTCGACCTGGTCCAGCTCCTCTATTTCGGGAGGGACCACCTGGAGGAGGTCATGTCCCCGCGCGTCATCCGCGGGCTCGGCGCCTTCCGGGAAGAAAGCGGCGTCGCCTATACGGTGCATCTCCCGGCCGACCTGGGCCTGCTCAACCGGCAGGGGTCCCGGGGCGACGCGGTCGACGTGATCGAGCGCGTCATGGACGCGACCGCTCCGCTCGGGGTCGAGGGGTACGTCCTCCACCTGGACCTGTTCGACGCGTGCGTGAAGACGCCCGCGCCGGGCACGGAAGAGCGCGCCCCGTTCAGGGATTCCCTCGCGGCGATAGCGGCGCGCCTGGGAGAGCGCGCATCCCTGGTCTTCATAGAAAACATCGGCTACGATCTGGCCGCCTTCGGCGACCTCGTGCTGGAAAGTCCGTTCCCGGTATGCATGGACGCGGGCCATCTTTACTTAAACGGCCATGACGCGGACGCATTCCTGCGCCTGTTCGGCGCGCGTATCCGCCAGGTGCATCTTCACGGCGTCGCAGGGGGAAGAGACCACCGGCCGGTTTCGGAGCTTGAGCTCGGGTATGTGAAACGCATGATGGACTTCGCCGGGGCGGGCAGGGTGCCGCTCATCGTCGAGGTCTACAACGAAGAGGACCTGGCAGCGTCGATGGAATTCATGGAAGCCCTGATCGCATAAAAAAAAGCCGCCGGATAATCTCCGGCGGCCTGTCATAAACCCTCCAATATAACGATTAACGCCAGCCTTCCGCGATGCTGCTGTAATCACTGTAGGCAGTTTCGTCCGCATCATGCTCTTGGTCACCGTCCTTGTCGTTGATGACTTCGTTATTAACGACCCTGACCTTGTAGAAGTAGTGGGTGCCTGCCGCTGCCGTTGAATCATCAAACGTATACACGGTGCCTGCGGCCGAGTACCAGCTGCCGGTCACGGTGCTCATCACGGTCAACAAGAACGACCGCCCGCAGGCGCTCGAGGCGGCGCGGGAGTTCCACAAGCTGGGCTTCCGCATCCTCACCACCGAGGGCTGCGGCCGCTACTTCGCGGAGCAGGGGCTGAACGTGGAGACGGTCTTAAAGGTATACCAGGGACGGCCGAACATCATCGACCGGATCAAGAACAACGAGATCAACCTGATCATAAACACGCCGGCGGGCCGCCAGAGCGAGCATGACGACTCGTACATCCGCAAGGCGGCGGTGCACTACAAGCTCCCCTATATAACGACGATGGCCGCGGCCGTTGCCACCGCGAAAGGCATACAGGCCGAGCGGCTGGGCAAGAACGAGGTAAAATCGCTGCAGGAGTACCACCGGGGGCTCTGACACCCGCCAAACCGGGGCCCCGACCCCGGGCTTAGGCAGAAAGCTGACGAAAGACAAAAAAACCGCCGCGGTATCGCGACGGTTTTTTTATGCAATGAATTTTCTGTTAGAACTTGTACGCAGCTCCGAACGTGATCCCGCCGAAATGATCCATCTTGCCGGTTATCCATCCCTCCTTATAGGACAGATCCAGGACCGAGCCGTCATCGCCCGCCACGATTTTCCCGAGGAAGATATACCGGCCGCCCACGAACACTTCCAGGTGCGCCGCCTCGATGTAGTAGGAAAGCTTCAGGTAGCTGTCCAGGCCCAGGTCAAAATGCCCGACTTCATAATTATACGGGAGGAAGAACCAGAAGGCGTCCAGGAATTTTTTCTCGGTCTCGAAAGCGCCGAACTGTACTATGAACGATGTGCCGAAACCCAGGACCAGGTTTTTATACAACTCGAAATGGAGCCCGACGCCGAGAGAGGGGCCCAGGGACCAGTTGGAGAACTCCTCTTTTTTAAAGTCAAATCCCGGCAGTCCCAAACGAAAAGAATCGGCTTCGCCGTCGTCATAGCTGAACCTGACACCGATGAGAAGACTGACGTACTTGTGAAGCTCCTTCGCCACACCAACGTCGGCGTCCATTTTCCACAACTCAACATCTCCGATGTCTAAATACGTCCTTAAGAATGGAGGATTAGGAATTACAATGTCGGCCGCAAACGTGGAATACTCGAACGTGTTCTTGTTAAGGCCGAAGAGCATTTGAAAGTTCAGGCTCCATCCGTTCCCGAACCCGGCCCAGAGATTGGGGCCCATCATGAAGGAACCATCCAGGTTCTGCTTCGTGTTTGAACCGAAAAGCTTTCCCTCGGATTCATTCACCAGGCCCATGTAGCCCGGCTTGTACCAGTCGCCCATCATCGTCACGCCAAGCTTGACGTCCGCGGCGTTTGAGGGCGCCGGACTGAACACGATACCTATCGCGAAAAAGACAGCCAGCACGATAATAATTGTTTTTTTCATAAAACCCCCTTGTTTACGATTGATCTGCCGCAGGCATGCCATATACCGGGAAAACAGGAATAAACATTCCCGTGCAGATTCTTTTTTTAATACATGTCCCGAATATCCCCCTGAAACCTGATATTCTGCAATGACATGCCCACACGACATTATACCGGTTTTCAACAAATATACGATTGAAAACATCCTCGTGCGATATGTAATAAATTGTTTTAATTATGTCCAGTAAATTTTTTTGCCGCTGTCCGGCGCCGGACGACTCCTCGCTGTAATTTCCTTTTTTATAAATTGCTTGACTGAAAATATCGGTTGCCGGTAAGAGTAAAATCATACGGCAGCCGGAGTTTTATGATCATGACTGACTTCAACCAGCTCAAGAAAAACCTCAAAAAGGATTTCTCCAAATTCAAAAGCGCCCGGATAGCCCTTCTGGGAGACAGCGCGACACAGCTCCTGGCGCAGGCCATACGGGGATACGGCTACGAAGTGGAGATGAGCTTCGAGATATGGGAAGCCGATTATGACCAGATCGAGATGCAGGTCTTCGATACCTCCTCCGAGGTCTATGCCTCCAAGCCGGACTACGTCATCATATTCCAGTCAACCCAGAAGCTCATGAAATATTTCTACAAGCTCCCCGCATCCGAGCGGGCCGGCTTCGCCGACGCGCACCTGGAAAAGGTGCGGGGCATGTACGACACCGTCACCTCGAAGCTCAAATGCCGCGTCATCTACTTTAATTTCGCCATGATGGACGACGCCGTCTTCGGCAACTTCGCCAACAAGATCGATTTTTCCTTCACCTACCAGCTTCGGAAAATCAACCTGGGGCTCATGGACCTGGCCCGGGGCCTGAAGAACCTCTTCATCAACGACATCGAGAGCCTGGCATGCCGTTACGGGACCGATACCGTAAACGACATGAGCATTTACGTCAACACCGACATCGTCTTCAGCCTCGACTTCATGCCCGCGGTCGCGAAGAACATCGCGGACATCATCCTGGCTATTTCCGGGAAGCTCAAGAAATGCGCTATACTGGACCTGGACAACACGCTCTGGGGCGGCATCATCGGCGACGACGGCATGGAAAACATACAGCTGGGCGACCTGGGGATCGGCAAGGCCTTCACCGAGTTCCAGCTCTGGCTCAAGGAGCTGAAAAAGCGCGGCATACTCCTGGCCGTGTGCAGCAAGAACACGGAGGAGATCGCGCGCGAGCCCTTCGAAAAGCACCCGGACATGGTGCTGCGCATGGAGGACATCTCGATCTTCGTCGCCAACTGGGACAACAAGGCGGACAACATCCGCCGGATCCAGAGCGTTCTCAATATCGGCTTTGACTCCATGGTGTTCATCGACGACAATCCCGTGGAGCGCGAGATGGTGAAGACCCACGTGCCGGACGTGACCGTGCCGGACATGCCGGAGGATCCGGCCGAGTACGCGGGATTCCTGCGTTCCCTGAACCTGTTCGAAACCGCGTCCTTTTCAGAAGAGGACGAGTCCCGGACCGAGCAGTACCAGCAGGAGGCCAAGCGGAAGATCGCGCAGGAAGTGTACACCAACGAGGACGATTTCCTCGCGAGCCTGAACATGAAAGCCGCGGTATCGCCTTTCAACAAGTTCAACACGCCCCGCGTTTCCCAGCTGACCCAGCGCTCCAACCAGTTCAACCTGCGGACCGTGCGCTACACCGAAGACGATATCGCGAAGATCGCGGCTTCCGCTGAATACCTCAACCGTGCCTTCAGTCTGAAAGACAAGTTCGGCGATTACGGGCTGATCAGCGTGATAATCCTGCACAAGCGGGAGGACGCGCTGTTCATCGACACCTGGATCATGAGCTGCCGTGTCCTCAAGAGGGGCATGGAGATCTTCACCCTCAACGAGATCGTCAGGATCGCGCGGGAAGCGGGCTTTAAAAAAATCATCGGCGAGTACCTGCCCACTCCGAAGAACGGCCTGGTGAAAAACCACTATGCCGACCTTGGCTTCCAGAGCACGGGCGGCCACTGGCTGCTGGATGTCGACTCATACGCTGACAGAGTGAATTTCATCGGCACGGAAGAGCCCGTCAACTGACGGAGCGCCGGGGCGGCGGAGTCCCTCTGGTACCATACGATAAATCAAATGAACGAGGTCACCCATGACAGTTGATGACATTATTAAAGAAGTAAACGGCATATTCATCGATGTGCTCGACAACGACGCCATCGTGCTGAAATACGAAACCACGGCCAAGGACATCGAGGAATGGGACTCCCTCACGCACGTCCAGCTCGTCGTGGCGATTGAAAAGCACTTCAAGATCCGCTTCAAGTCCTCGGAGATTCAGGGCTACAAGAACGTCGGCGAGATGTGCGAGGGCATCCTCGCGTACACAGGCAAATAGCCGCCGAGCATCACACGATATCGGACGCGCAATTGACCGGCAGGTTCACGCCGTTCACATGCTGGGGCGCGTCCACGAAGAAAAACACGATGTCCGCAACCTCCTCCGGCGTGAGGAGCTTTTTAAGCGGGTGGCTTGCCGCCATCTCCTCCACGATGCGCTCGTCTACGGCGCTGGTGAACCCTGTCCGCATGAATGAGGGCGAGATGCTGTTCGACGTGATATTGAACCGCGCGTTTTCCACGGCCCACGATTTGCTCATCGATTCGAGATAGGCCTTGTTGGCCACGTATTCGGACAGGCCGGTCGGCGGGCGATTGATCAGATAGGACGTGAGCACATTGATTATCTTGCCAAATTTCTTTTTTCTGAACAGCGCTATGGCCTGCTGGGTGATCCTCATGACCGGGTACACGTTGTGGGAAAAGCTTTCTATGAACAGGCCCGGCCGCATCTTGTGAAAATGCTCCTGGGTGTACCCCACCGTGGCGTTGTTGACCAGCACATCGAGGTCCATTCCGGGCATGGCCGCCGCCAGGGCCTCGATGTCTTCCGGGCTTTTATAGTCGCACTTGACCGACTTCACGCTGCCGCTTGAAGATCCGATCTCCCGCGCCCTGTCGGGCGATGCGGGATAGGTGATCCAGACGCGGTTGCCCTCCTCACGCAGCAATCGCACGGTAATGGCTTTGCCGAGGCCCTCGGCCCCGCCGGTGACGAGTATGTTCATTATATCATCCTTATCTGGATTTTTCCCCGGGCCACCCTGACGCCGGACGCATTTACAAACTGGTACCTGAACTCGACGATGCCCACCGAATCATGGACGTCCTCGACCTCGGCCCGGAGCTCGAGCCTGTCATTGAGATACACGGGTTTCGCGTACGCGATGTCCTGCGAGATGAGGACGACGTTCTTTTCAGGAAGGCGCTCGCCGATGAAGCAGGAGATGAAGCCGTTCAGTATGTTCCCGTACATCACCTTTTCCCTGAAACCCTTGCCTTTCGCATAGCCGTCGTCCATGTGGAGCGGGTTCCGGTCCTCGAAAATGTCTGTGAACCCCCGGTAGACCTTTTCCGTGACTTCGAAGGGGATGGTGAAGGTGTCGCCTTTTTTCATGTGACGGTTCCTCCCGTGCGGCCCGCCGGCCGTATTAAAACTGGAAATATATGAACTGCGCCTTGCTGGAATACACGCCAAACAGGGCAAGACCGAGCAGGATCAGGTAGTACGCCCCCCAGCGGAACCAGGACGGCTTCGCCGCTATGATTTCCCAGAGCGAGCCGCGGCGCTGCATGAATTCCAGCACCTGCACGATCACGACAAGCAGCAGGGCCAGCTTGAATTCGAACTGGCTCAGGCCCATCTTGAGGACGACGCTCTTGTCCAGGAAAAACGCGGCCACCGACTGCCCGAAACCGGAGAACAGGTGCGTGATGACATACCAGGAATCGGCCGTGGTTGCGGCCCGGAAAAATATCAGGGTGAAGCTGAAATAGAGGAACGTGATGCCGATATTGAGAAAGCTTTCGAGAAACGAAGGCATTTTTTTATTCAGCCTGTTCCGCGCCTTCTGGACCAGCACTTCAAGCGAGAGCCCCACGCCGTTGAAAAAACCGAAGAGCACGAAGTTCCAGCTCGCGCCGTGCCAGAGACCGCACAGGGTGAAAGCGACCACCAGCGCGAACACGATCCCCGCCTTGCCCCAGTAGCGCCGGTTCAGGACGATGGGCGTGTACAGGTAATCCCGGATCCAGGCCGAAAGGGAGACGTGCCACCGCCGCCAGAAATCCGTGAGCGAGTGCGCGAAGAAGGGGCGGTCGAAGTTCTGCGTCAGCCGGTATCCCAGCACCCGCGCGGAGCCCAGTGCGATGTCGGTATACCCGGAAAAATCATAGTAGAGCTGAAAGGTGAAAAAGATCGTCGCGATCACGAGGGAGAAGCCGCTGTAATCCCGGACGTTGCCGAAGACCTGGTTCACCACGATGGCGAGGCGGTCGGCCACGACGACCTTCTTGAAAAATCCCCAGGCCATGATCTTCAGTCCCTCGACGATCTCACGGCTGTCCGCGCGCGGCGCCGCGTGAAGCTGGGGCAGCAGGTCGCCCGGCCTCTCGATGGGTCCCGACAGGACCTTCGTAAACAGGAGGACCGAAAGCGCGAATATGCCCGGATGGCGCTCGGCCTCCCGGTTTCCCCGGTAGACCTCGATACAATAGCTCAGGAGCTGAAAGGTTATGTAGGAGATGCCCACGGGGACGATGATCGTGAGCGCCGCGAAAGAGAGCGTCATGTTGAAGAGAGACGCGACGGAGGATACCGACCCGAAAAAGAAATTGTAGTATTTGAAAACGAAAAGAAAGGCGCAGTCAAGCACAATGGCGGCAATGACGTACGCACGGCGCGGCTTGCCCTCCGCTTTTTCAATAAGGATCCCGGCGCCGAAATTCGCGGCGGCCATGGCAAGAATGAAAAGAATCTGGTACGGGTTGAAGACCATGTAGAAAAAGCAGCTTGCAGCGAGGAGCGCAGCCCACCGGAGCCGCGCAGGCGCGATATAATACAGGGCGGCTGCCGCGGGAAAAAACACCATGAATTTCCATGAATTGAACAGCATGCCCCTACCCTACCTCACCCCTTTCGTGCCCGCGGGTTGAATCTTCGCCTTTTCCATTGCGCCGATGAGGATCGCGGTCCGCTTGTCCCGCCCCTCGAAGCGGAGGTGATAAATGGTGTTGGAAAAATATTCGTACGGAAAGATGGTGTCAGCCGGCGACCCGAGTACCGGAAAGCCGAGCGACTTCCGCAACTGGTCCGCCATCGACTCGATCACGGCGCGGTTCCGCTCGTATTCACCGGCCGGAAAACCGGAGAAGGAAAGGTATACCGCCGCGTTCCCTTTCGCGGCCGCGGAGTAAAAATCGTTAAGGGTCCGTATTATGACGGGTTTGATGGGATCGGGCTGAAGCAGGTAGCCGCGGCCGGCAAGCTTTTCGGCTGGGACATACTCCCAGTTCTTCATCAGGTCGCCGAAGCGGTTGGAGCGCCGCGCATAGGCGGCGGCCCCGTCGATAAAGGGGTTTTTACCCATCCACAATTCGCCCCACATGCCCTCGATCTTGCACTGGAGCAGGTCCGAAATGTCTCCGGCAAGGAACGCCAGCTTCCCGTTGCTGCAATAGATTTTTTCAAACGCGTATCTCGGCGAAAGGAGGAATATCCACTTGTTGCTGACGTCGTCGGAGTTGAAATCCCCATTGAGAACTCCATACTCAGGAATAATAACGACGATATCGCCCTTCCCGACATGGGGCTCAACCAGGTGCAGCATGTCGCTTATGCCGAAACCGCCGTACACGGCCATGTTGACAACGGTACGGCCGAAGCGCCGGTACACCATCTCGCTGTTGACACCCACCAAAACCTCGCTGCCCCCCACGAAGATGATACGCGGGGGGGATGTCGATTTGATCAGGTTGACCTTGTTGACGATGGTTGCCAGCGGATGTTCATAGGTCCCGGGAACAGAATAGATCAGAAGGACGGTCGCCAGGACGGCCACGACCAGGCTGGATGCTTTTAATGAGATGTTCTTCATATGATAGTATTTGATAAAAATTATACCTTATTAGGTTTCCGGAATACCTGATGTCAAATACTTTTCCCGCATCGGTTTTCGGTCGTTTATTGAAAATAAAAAGCGCATAACATATTTTTAATTGACATTTTTACCGGATGATAAATTGTTTAATGAAATTTGACGGTCCGCACCCTGCGGCCGCCAGGACTGGCCGGTCTTCCCTGGAAAACGCCCGATAAAAAAAATACAGTCGGGCGCGGAAATCGCGGCTTGTATAACGAAGTATTACGAATAACCAGTATTAAACATCTATTCTTATCTCAGGAGGATAAGCCATGCACTCATGCTTATTGCGGCGTTATCTATGTGTTTTCACGCTATTAATAGCCGCCATGTTCGTTTTCGCCGGATGCGGCAAAACGTCCGGCGGCTCAAGCGGACTCCTCGCCCTTCTTGGCGGCGGCGGACCCGATGTACTGCAAGCTCCGGAAAATGTTACCGCATCAAACGGGTCCTTCACGGACAAGGTGACGGTAACGTGGGACGCAGTCGCCGGGGCGACGTATTACCAGGTCTTCCGGTGTGACACCGAGGACGGCACCTACGAGCAGATCAGCGGCGACGAGACGGAGACAACGTACGATGATACGGACATCACGCTGCTGCCGAACGTGGACTACTACTACAAGGTCAGGGCGTTGAACGCGGAAACCGAGAGCGAGCTCAGCGATTTCGCGGCCGGGAAGCTCGGGCTCGAGCCCCTTGATGCACCGTTAAATGTAACCGCAACGGACGGCACGCACACGGATAAAATTGTCGTGTCATGGGACGCGGTCACAAACGCCACCTATTACCGTGTCTACCGCTCCACGGCATTTGACGGGACATACGATCTGATCAGCGGGGACGAGACCGCTGCGTCATACGAGGATACGGCCATGACGCCGGCGCGGGACTATTGCTACAAGGTAAAGGCCTTTAACGACGACCAGGAGAGCGAATACAGCGAATACTCCACCGGCATGGCCGGCCTCGCAGCGCCGCTTGATGTGGCCGCCTCCGATGCCACCTATAAGGACCACATTGCCGTTACCTGGTCCGCTGTAACCGGCGCGGACTATTACCGGGTCTACCGCAGCGCCACGTCGGGCGGCACGTACGACCTCATCAGCGGAGACGAGACCGGCACGTCCTACAACGATGACGACGGATCGCTCGTCGCCAGCACCGATTACTTCTACAAGGTACGGGCCTTCTACGGGACCGTGGAGAGCTCACTGAGCGCGTACGACGCGGGCAGCATGGGCGCCTTCGTCACGCCGAACCCGCCCGTGAACGTGGCGGCGACCCAGGGCACGTACGAGGACAGGGTAACCATAACCTGGAACGCCTCGGAGGGAGCGGACTACTACAACGTGTTCCGGGCCGAGACTGAAGGCGGCGCCTACGACGTGCAGATCGGCGGCGACATCGCCGCGCTGACCGTGGATGACGACACGGGCGCCGTGGGGACCCACTATTACTACAAGGTCAAGGCGCACAATGCGGACGGGTGGAGCGATTTCAGCCTTTCAGCGGAAGGCTGGTCCGAGGAGGCCATCATCCCGCTTGACGCCCCGGCGAACGTGTCCGCGAGCGACCGGACGAGCACCGCGACCGTGACCGTTTCCTGGGACGCGGTCACCGACGCGGACTACTACCGCGTGTACCGCGCCCTGAAGACCGACGGGACTTACGCGCAGGTCGGCGGCGATATCACCGATACCTCATACGGCGACACCGACACCTTCGAGGACCTGGCCTACTACTACAAGGTCAAGGCCTTCGATTCGGTGAGGGGTGAGAGCGCCTTCAGCGCGATCGACAGCGGACAGTGCGAGCTGACGCCGTTTGAATACCTCATACGATTCAACCTCGACTGGGATCGCATGTTCAGGAAGCTGGCTGACCGTTCAGACTTCCCGCCGTCCGGGGCGAAGAGCTACACGGTCAACGGCGCAACTTCCGGCTCCACGGCCGTCAACG
>Ga0209097_10004033_pt1 | contig 11030 bp, 6 predicted proteins | sample AD_UKC052_MetaG_FD_184419 | JGI IMG/M metagenome (GOLD analysis project Ga0209097, IMG submission 184419) | Active sludge microbial communities of municipal wastewater-treating anaerobic digesters from USA - AD_UKC052_MetaG (SPAdes) (version 2) | ecosystem: Engineered > Bioreactor > Anaerobic >... | reverse complement strand
CCTGGTTGAGCCGAATCTGGGTGGCATGGAATGGATGCAGGGCAAAGTCCCAACCCCTGACGGAGATATTGATTTGTATGTAAGCAAACAGCAGGTAAAGATCAAAGGTGCTGCAGGGGAAGGAACCATCCGGCTGAAAAGTAAGTCACAACCCACTGGCAGCAATGTGGTTGCCGTTGCAAAGGGAAACGATGTGTATGAAATTACAGTGAAGCCGGGAACAGATTATACCATCAACTATAAAGCGGAATAAGATGAAGAGAACCAGTGTGATTATTTTATCAGGTGTTTTATGGCTGAATCAATCATGGGCCCAAACAAGCCTCGTGAATACACAGGCAAGTGGCCATGCAAAACTCACCGGAGTGGGTATGAGCGATGTAAGCTGGACAAAGGGCTTTTGGGCAGAACGTTTTGCGGTTTGCCGCGATGCCATGCTGCCGCAATTATGGCAAACGTATACGAGTAAGGATATGTGTTTTTCCTTTCAGAATTTCAGGGTGGCAGCGGGTCTCGATACCGGGCGTTTCCGTGGCCCATCCTTTCATGACGGTGATTTTTACAAAACACTTGAAGCGGTGGCTGCTATGTATGCCTCCACCAAAGACCCAACACTGGAGAAATGGATGGATGAAGCCATTGAGGTGATTGGCAAAGCACAAAAGCAGGATGGATATATTTATACCAAGAATATCATCGAGCAAAAAAAGTCGGGAAAGGAAAAGATGTTTGATGATCAGTTGAGTTTTGAAGCATACAATTTTGGTCATTTAATGACGGCGGCCTGTGTGCATTACCGGGCAACCGGCAAGGAGTCATTGCTGAATATTGCAGGAAAGGCTGCTGATTTCCTGATTGGGTTTTACCGTGCAGCCTCTCCGGAGTTGGCACGCAATGCCATTTGTCCTTCGCATTATATGGGTTTAACCGAACTCTATCGTACCACGCAGGAGAAAAAATATTTAGACCTTGTTATTCACCTCATCAATATCCGCGGTACGGTGGAAGGTACAGATGACAACAGCGACCGCTCGCCTTTCCGTGAAATGAATAAAGTGGTTGGGCATGCGGTAAGGGCGAACTATTTATTTGCGGGTGTGGCGGATGTATATGCCGAAACCGGCGATGAAACCCTCATGAACACCCTGAACAGAATGTGGAACAATGTCACCAATACCAAAATGTATATCACCGGTGGTTGCGGGGCTTTGTATGATGGCGTAAGTGTGGATGGCACTTCGTATAAGCCTGATACCGTTCAGAAAGTGCATCAGAGTTATGGAAGGGATTTTCAATTGCCCAACTTTAGTGCGCACAATGAAACCTGCGCCAATATTGGTAATGTATTGTGGAACTGGAGGATGTTTTTGCTCACCGGTGAGTCAAAGTATGCTGACATTGTTGAACTTACATTGTACAACAGTGTGCTTAGCGGGGTAAGCATGGATGGTTCAAAATATTTTTATACCAATCCCCTTGCTGCCACGGCTGATTATCCGTATCACCTGCGTTGGGAAGGTGGACGGGTTCCCTATATCAGCAAGTCGAACTGTTGCCCGCCCAATGTGGTGCGTACCATTGCTGAAGTGAACAGTTACCTGTATAGTATTGGTGAAAAAGGTTTGTATGTAAACATGTATGGGGGAAATACGCTGGCTACCGAACTGCATGACGGAACAAAAATTCAGCTTGAGCAAACAACCCATTATCCCTGGGAGGGAAAAATTACCATGCAGGTGAAGGAATTGTCGAAGAATGGAACAACGGTGTTTCTGCGTATTCCGGGTTGGTGCAAACGCTTTGATTTGAAACAGAACAGTAAACTGATTACAGGCAAGGCTGAGCATGGTTATGTGGCATTGACGGTAAAGGCAAAGGATAAGATTGAACTCAACCTTGATATGCCCGCCACCCTGATTGAAAGCAATCCGTTGGTGGAGGAAACAAGAAATCAGGTAACAGTAAAGCGCGGACCGGTTGTGTACTGTCTTGAATCAACAGACCTGCCGCAGCATAAAGTGTTCGATGTGGTGATTCCGGCCAACATTAAACTGCAACCAGTTCCCATGACCATTGCCAAAGGAAACGTAACGGCTTTAACCGGCGAAGCAAAATTGCTGGATCACAATCAATGGAAGAATACCTTGTACAGGGAAGTTAACACCAGCCTGAAGCCGGTGAATATTAAGCTTATTCCGTACTATGCCTGGGCCAACCGCGGTAAAACGGATATGACGGTTTGGTTACCCTTAATGCGCTAATACCATGGAAAGAATTACAGCCACCTATTTTATTGAAACACCGTATGCACCTGAAGAAGCAGCAGCGGTACTGGCAGGGGAGCAATCATCCGGAACCTTTGTAGCAGTGCCCGGTGAAACCGAAGAACTTAAGCAGCGGTTTGCCGCAAGGGTTGAATCTGTTGAAATACTGGAAACCGTGAATGAACCTGCAATTCCCGGTGCCACTAGCGGGGATGGGAAATATCATCGTGCAACCGTTAAAGTATCGTGGAGCATTGAAAACTTTGGATACAATCTTCCGGTAATGGTTTCTACCCTGCAGGGCAACCTATACGAGATCACGCAGTTTACCGGGTTGAAGCTGATGGATATTGATTTGCCAGCATCATTCGGCGATCATTTCAAAGGCCCTGCCTTTGGCATTGAAGGATGCCGGAAATTGACTGGTGTTGAACAAAGGCCGTTGATCGGGACCATCATCAAGCCATCCATCGGGTTATCTGTTGAGCAAACGGCAGGCATGGTAAAAACCCTGGCAGAAGCGGGTATTGATTTTGTGAAAGATGATGAACTGCTTTCCTCCTCAGCCAATTCAAATTTCAACGACCGGGTTGAGGCTGTAATGAAAGTGATTAATACGCATGCAGATAAAACCGGGAAGAAAGTGATGTATGCCTTTAACCTGAGTGGTGAATTGGATGAAATGTTGCAGCGGTATGATAAGATTGTGAGCAGGGGAGGCACCTGTGCCATGATCAGCATAAACAGTGTTGGACTTGCCGGCGCAAGGAAAGTAATGGATCAGGGACAGCTTGCCATTCATGCCCACCGCAACGGATGGGGAATGATGACAAGGCATCCGTTGTTGGGGATTGATTTTAAAGCCTATCAAAAAATATGGAGACTTGCTGGCGCCGATCAGTTGCATGTAAACGGGATTCAGAATAAATTCTGGGAAAGTGATGATAGTGTGGTAGCTTCCATTGAATCATGCCTGGCCAATATGTTTGATCATAAAAACGTGATGCCGGTGGTTTCATCGGGGCAGTGGGGCGGACAGGCATTTGAAACATGGCAGAGGACCAAAACAGTTGACCTTTTGTACATGGCCGGGGGAGGCATCATGGCGCATCCAATGGGGCCGGCGGCAGGAGTAGTTGCCTTGCAGCAGGCATGGAAGGCGGCCGTGGATGGATTAACCCTGGATGATGCAGCGAAGATGTATCCTGAGTTTGCAGAATCAGTAAAGAAATTTGGTAACTATTAAACTACAAAAGCACAATGAATGCGAGGGATCGCAAAGTGGAAAACTCCGTGTCGCTTTGTGCCTTTGTGCCCTTGTGGTTCAAAAAGCTTAAATGATTAAAAAGCATAACATATTACTTGCTTTCTACGGTGATGATTTCACCGGCAGCACCGATGCACTCGATTTTATTTCCTGTGCCGGCGCAAGGGCTGTTTTGTTTATTGAGCCTCCAACGGAGGTGCAGTTGCTGCAGTTTCCACAACTTGATGTAATTGGGGTTGCGGGTAAAACAAGGGCATTGCCATCCGATGAAATGGAGAAAATCCTGATACCGGCTTTTGAACAATTAAAAGCGTGCGGTGCAAAGCAGGTACATTATAAGGTTTGCTCAACATTTGATTCCTCTCCTTCGGTAGGCAGTATCGGCAAAGCGATTGACCTTGGTTCAGCCGTGTTTCAGAATAAGCTGATTCCTGTGTTGGGGGGTATGCCGGCCCTGGGGCGTTATTGTTTGTTCGGAAATTTATTTGCAAGGATGGGTATCGGAAGCAATGGAAAGATATACAGGTTGGATCGTCATCCATCCATGAGCAAACATCCGGTTACCCCAACGGAGGAAAGTGATCTGCGCCTGCACCTTGGTAGGCAAACAAACAAATCATTCGGATTGATTGATGTATTGCAAATGGAAAAACCTGCAGGACAATGGAATGAAGCCATACAGGCGGGTGAAGAAGCTGTGTTGGTGGATGCGATGTACGAAGGGCAGATGGTGAAGATTGGCGAATGGATGGTGGGCCTTGAAGACCATAAGGCGCTTTTCAGCATCGGTGGGTCAGGGGTAGAGGCGGCATTGGGTAATTTCTGGAAGGAGACAGGGGTGTTAAAGCCGCGTACGGTATGGCAAACAGTTGAAAAAGCAGATCCTTTGCTTGTTGTATCGGGCAGTTGTTCACCGGTAACGGCTGCACAGATCGAATGGGCAAAAGCCAATGGATTTGAGGAAGTGGTAATTGATGCAATAAAAGTGTGTGACGGAGAACCGGTTGATGCATCAAGAGTTATATCCTTCCTGCAGCAGCAAAAAAGTGTAATAGTTCATACCGGGCAGAAGCAGCCGGATAATCTTTCTTCGGAAATGCTTGGCACTGCATTGGGTACTATTGCAAAAGAGGCAGTGATGCAAACCGGCACCAGGCGGGTGTTGGTTGCCGGTGGCGATACAAGCAGCTATGCGGCAAGGGCCATGGAAATTGATGCGGTTGAAATGATTGCACCCTTGTTAAGTGGTGCTCCTTTGTGCAGGGCTTATTCGGGTAACGAAAAGATCAACGGACTTGAGGTGAACTTTAAGGGCGGACAGTTTGGAGGGGCAGATTATTTCGGAAGTGTGAGGAATGGGAAAGGATGATTTAGGATTGATGATTTAGGATTGATGATTTGGGGAATTGCCCTGATCGTAACCGGGGAAAGTCGAACCCAGCCGAAGGGAATGATGAATAGAGTTACTACATGTACAAGTGAGTGACACAACAGAAGCAAAATAGTAGCAGCAAAGCTGGTTGCATAAAAATAAATATATAATAAAATATAATAAATGGCAGACAAAACATTGGGATTGATTCATACATCGGCAACATTGGTGCCGGTTTTTGCGGAGCTTTGCAGCAAGTATTTGCCACATGTGAAAACCTTCAACATAGTGGATGATAGTTTGATCAAAAACACCATTGCCTGTGGTGAACTTACTGCCGATACCTCTCGAAGGGTGGTGAATTATGCAGGATCTGCACAGGATGCCGGGGCTGATTTTATTTTGTTCACCTGTTCATCTATTGGGCCGGCGGTGGAGGTGGCTGCCGGTTTATCCCATGTACCGGTGTTGCGGGTAGATCAGCCCATGGCAGATAAAGCCGTTCAGTTGGGAAAACGCATCGGAGTGGTAGCTACCTTGTCCACAACATTGAACCCGACAAGTGATCTTGTGAAACGCCGGGCTGTTGTAGCCGGAAAAGAAATTGAACTTGTTTCGAAATTATGTGAGGGAGCGTTCGAGGCTTTGATGAGTGGCGATGCAGCTACGCATGATCAGAAAGTGGGTGATGCGCTGAGGCAACTATCCAATGAAGTGGATGTGATTGTACTGGCACAGGCAAGTATGGCAAGGGTAGTGGATACGATGACGGAGGCGGAAAGGAAAGTACCTATTTTGGCAAGTCCGCCTTTGGCCATGGAATACCTTGCTACCATTCTTTAAATACCCAGGTGTTTGCCATGCAAAAAGTGAGTAAAATATTTTTATATGTTGGCGGCATTGCTGCTGTGGTATTGCTGATGGGCATAATACTTCAGCAGGAGGATTTATACAGGCCATTTGCATTGATTACTGCCATCAGTACAGCAATTGGATTGGGGGCAGTTCCTGCTTTGAAGGGATATCAGTATACTGCGTGGATTATTGCAGCGGTGGTTGCAGGTATGATTTTTCCGGACTCCTTTAAAAACTGGGGCGGGGTAAATTTGCGGGATAAGACCTTGATCCTGGTAATCATTCAACTCGTGATGTTTGGCATGGGTACGCATATGAGTTTAAAAGATTTCAGCGGGCTTGCATCCACCGGCAAAGGCGTTTTGGTTGGATTATTTTGTCACTTTTCCATCATGCCGTTAATGGGTTTATTACTCACCAGGGTATTCCATTTTGAACCCGAGATTGCAGCCGGAATAATCCTGATTGGCAGTTGCAGCAGCGGCCTTGCAAGTAACGTAATGGTGTACCTGGCAAAGGCCAACCTGGTATTGAGTGTAATAGTAACCGCGATGGCTACCCTGGTTGCCCCCCTGCTTACACCGCTGTTAATGAAAACACTGGCCGGCACCCTGATTGAAATTCATTTTATTGATATGATGATGGAGATCGTGAAAATAGTGTTGGTGCCGATTGGGGCGGCGTTGTTGCATGATTTTCTCAAACGTGCATCCAATGCTCAAATAAAAAAAATTAACCTGCTGGGTTTGTTTGCTGCTGGTTGGATTTTGTTGATTGTGTTCGTACTGCAAAAGAATATTCAACAGGAGGGGTTATTGCAAAGCATAAATTTGTCAGGCTTCTTTGCCGGCGCCATCATTGCGGGTATTTTATACCACTGGCTATATCAGCGATATCCAAAACTTGACAGTATGATGCCGCTGATATCCATGTTTGGCATTATTTACTTTACCACGGTTACCACTGCCGCCGGAAGGGAGAACCTGATGAAGGTAGGGCTGCTATTGTTTATAGCCTCTGTTATCCATAATGCTGCCGGTTATTTTTTTGGCTACTGGCTCAGCCGTTTGTTTGGCATGGACAAAAACTCAAGCCGTACCATTGCCTTTGAAGTGGGATTGCAGAATGGTGGCATGGCGAGTGGTATAGCGGGTAGCATGGGTAAGCTGGGCACCGTTGGATTGGCCGCAGCCGTATTCAGCCCCTGGATGAATATCAGTGGTAGCCTGCTGGCCAACTACTGGAGACGAAAGCCGGTGGATGAACCATCGAAGGATGAATCACCAAAAATTATTGTAACCTGATTAATTTTTGTACCATGAAGAAGATATCGTTTTTTCTGCTCATTAGTATCTCATTACAATCGAATGCCCAGATTGAATATGCAAAACAAATGGCAACCACCATTATGCAGCAGTACAGGGATTCCATGGTGGTAATGAAGTACGCAAGCCACCTGGAACAGGATAATCTTTTACAACCCGGGCAAACCGTGGAAGAAGCACAGAAAAGCAGGCCTGCCAATTGGAATTATGAGATTGGTGTGGTATTGATTGGCTTTGAGCGGCTTTGGGAGTTTACCAAAGACAACACGTATATAGATTATACCAGGCATATTGTGGATCATTTTATCCGGGATGATGGAAGTATCCGTACATACGTGATGGAGGAATACAACAGTGATAATATTCCCCCGGGAAGACAACTGCTGAGATTGCATGAATTGTATAAGAGCCCGAAGTACAAAACTGCGGCAACTACCCTCCGCAATCAGATCAGTTGGCAACCCCGCAACCGGGCGGGTGGCTTCTGGCATAAGCTGAAATACCCTTCGCAGATGTGGTTGGATGGATTGTATATGGTGGAACCTTTTTATGCTGAATATGCCTTATTGAACAAGCAACCCGAAGATTTTGATGATATCATCAACCAGTTTGTATGGATGGAAAAGTACAGCCGCGATGCAAAAACGGGGCTGCTCTACCATGGCTGGGATGAAAGCCGTTTGCAACGCTGGGCCAACCCAAAAACCGGCCTTTCGCCGGAGTTCTGGAGCCGCAGCATGGGTTGGTATATGATGGCATTGGTGGATGTGCTGGATTTTATTCCAAAGTCACATCCCCGGAGACAGGAGTTGATAGGTATCCTCAACCGTTTGACCACCGCACTGGTGAAATTTCAGGATGAAAAATCGGGTGTTTGGTGGCAGGTAACCGATAAGGCAAACAAAGAAAAAAATTACCTTGAATCATCTGGTACGGCTATGTTTATTTTTGCAATGGCCAAAGGTCTCCGCCTGAATTATTTACCTTCAGGTTTTAAAGTTTCGCTTCAAAAGGCCTATGCCGGAATGATTAAGGAGTTTGTTACAAAGGATGAAAAGGGGCAATTTCATTTTATCCAGGCAGTAGCCGGGGCAGGGCTTGGTGGAGTGCCATACCGGGATGGCAGTTATGAGTATTATGTAAATGAACCGAGAAGGGATGATGACCTGAAGGCGATCGGCCCCTTTTTGCAGGCTTGTATTGAAATGGAATTGTTGAAAACGAAAAAGTGATATGACGAGATTAGAGATTTTTACCACAAAGACACAAAGGCACAAAGGTTCGCATGGAAAGTTCTTTGTTTTTCTATGTTTCCTTTGTTTCTATATGGTTAAAAATAATTTTGCGCAATTGGTAGATAAAACACCCGCTGCAGTGCCGGTTGCTCCGGCCATTTTCAATCGTGAGCCTTACGAAGATCCTTTGGTAAGTGGCATCAACCGTGATCCGTCAAGGGTAACGGCTTTTTCTTTTGCAACCATTGCCGATGCCCTGAAAGGCAACAGGGATAGCAGCGGACGTTACCTTTCGCTGAATGGTGCATGGGATTTTTCCTTTGCCCTGAAACCTGCAGATGCTCCAAAGGATTTTTATAAAAGCAAAGTGAGTGGCTGGAAGAAAATCCCGGTTCCGTCAAGCTGGGAAATGCAGGGATATGACAAGCCCATTTACAAGAGTGCAGTGTATCCATTTCGCCCGGTAAATCCTCCGCAGGTGCCGCAGGATTATAATGGGGTGGGTTGTTACCAGAAAACATTTACCCTTCCTGCCAATTGGAAGTATATGAACATCACCCTTCATTTTGGTGGGGTAAGTTCTGCATATAAATTATGGATCAACGGAAAGTTTGCAGGTTATGCAGAAGATAGTTTTCTGCCCAGTGAATTCAACATTACGCCATACCTGAAAGAGGGTGAAAATATTATTTCCGTTTGGGTAATCCGTTGGAGCGATGGTAGTTTCCTGGAAGATCAGGACCAATGGCGCATGAGTGGTATTCACCGCGAAGTGTACCTGCATGCCGAACCTTCGCTGCGCATTGCAGATTTTTTTTATCAGACAAAGCTTGATAAGGATTATAAAGATGCAGTCCTCAGCATTCGTCCAAGGATAGAGAATTTAACCGGTCGTGAGATGCCCGGCTATGTGCTGAAAGCGCAGGTGTATGATGCAGATAATCAACCGGTATTGTCTACACCCCTTGCCAAAAGAACCGATGAGATCATCAATGAAATTCATCCCCGATTGGACCGGGTGAAATTTGGCCTGATGGAAGCAACCATCAGCAGCCCAAAGAAGTGGAGCCCTGAAGCCCCGAATTTGTATAAGCTTGTGTTGACATTGGAGGATAGTGCGGGAAATGTGCTGGAGGTGAAAACCTGTAAACTTGGTTTTCGTTCTGTTGAATTCAGAAAGAGCGACAGCAAGTTACTGATCAATGGCAAGCTAATGTATTTGTATGGAATCAATCGTCCCGATCATCATCCGATAAGAGGCAAGGCTTTGACGAGGGACGATATTTTGCAGGATGTAAAAACCATCAAGCAGTTCAACTTTAATTGCATCCGTCTGTCACATTATCCCAGTGATCCGTATTTACTTGATCTATGTGAAGAATTTGGTTTGATGGTAATTGATGAAGCGAACCTGGAAACCCATGGCTTGGGTGGAAAATTGAGTCATGATGCTGCCTGGGCGGGTGCTTACATTGAAAGGGCAAGCCGTATGGTTTTGCGCGATAAAAATCATCCCTCCATCATTATGTGGAGCCTTGGCAACGAAGCCGGAAGCGGACCCAATCATGCGGCCATGGCAGCCTGGGTAAAGGACTTTGATATGACAAGGCCACTGCATTACGAACCTGCATTGGGCAGCCCTAAAGAAGAAGGTTATATTGATCCATCCGATCCGCGTTACCTCAAGAGCAACGACCATTCGCACCGTATTCAAAATCCGTTGGATCAGTATTACGTAGATTTGGTAAGCCGCATGTATCCTTCTGATTATACTGCCCCGTTGCTGGTAAATCAGCCAAACGGCGATAACCGTCCCATTTTCTTTTGCGAGTATGCGCATGCCATGGGCAACAGTGCGGGCAACCTTAAAGAGTTCTGGGATCAGTGGCGAAGTTTACCTCGCGTAATTGGTGGCGCTATTTGGGAATTCAAGGATCAGGGGCTTGAAAAAACGGATTCTGCAGGTGTTAAGTATTATGCTTTCGGTGGCGATTATGGTGAAAAATATTTCGACAATTTCACTATCAAAGGAATTGTAGCCCCTGATGGAAGACCCAAGGCGGCGATGTATGAATGCAAGCGGATTTTTCAACCTATACAATGTGAATGGGCTGATTCAGCAAAAGGATTGGTTCGGATCATCAACAGGAGTGAGGTTAAGAATGTAAATGCTTATACAGCTTACATTGTGGTGAAAGAGGATGGAAAAGTTATTTCAAATACACAGATAGGCGGTATTGATGTGGCACCGGGATCGGAAGCTGTTTTTCCTGTTACGCGTTGGTTACCGCAAACCAAACCGTCCTCTGAATACCATGTAGAGATGAAATTTGTTTTGCAGAAGTCGGTGGCGTGGGCTGAAAGTGGATTTGAAATTGCTTCAAATCAACTTCAACTAAAAACAGCTGAAGTGGTTGCCGTGAAAACAAAGGGACCGGGAAAACTTTCTGTAAAGGAAAACTCTGAAACTATAACGGTGACCGGAAAAGATTTCAGTTTGCGCATATTGAATACCAATGGTGGGGGCCTCGCATCATACATCTATAAGGGAAAAGAGCAGATTTCAAAGCAATTTATTCCTCATTTCAGCAGGCCATTAACGGATAATGACAAGCGGGGTTGGAAACCACAGAGAAAGTTGAAGCAGTGGTATGGGTATGATTTAAAGCCAACCGCAACTACCATCGGGAAGACTTCATCAGGGCAACTGAT
>Ga0209097_10004032_pt1 | contig 11032 bp, 10 predicted proteins | sample AD_UKC052_MetaG_FD_184419 | JGI IMG/M metagenome (GOLD analysis project Ga0209097, IMG submission 184419) | Active sludge microbial communities of municipal wastewater-treating anaerobic digesters from USA - AD_UKC052_MetaG (SPAdes) (version 2) | ecosystem: Engineered > Bioreactor > Anaerobic >... | reverse complement strand
GCGCATAAATATCGTAAGCGGTGGTAAATACCACCGGACCACTATAGTTTACCTGTTTGAAAATTTCGAAACTATGTCCATCGGACAGGTGAATATCAAGCAGCAGGAGATCCGGATGGCTATGCGCTTTGAGGTATTGAACGGTGTCTTCAATACTCTCCATGCAGGCAATGACCTCAATGGCAGGATCATATTTCCTGAGCATGGTCTTCAGCCTTTCCGTGGCCAGTTGTTCATCCTCTACGATGATCAGCTTCATTGTTTCAGTTTAATTGCAGGAGGGGGATGGCAACTTCAAACGCCTTTTCCGATTGCTTAATCACAACATCCCTGCCGCAAATTAGTTCATATCGCTTCCGGATATTTTGCAGGCCAATCCGGGTAGAGGATTCAACAGCCAATCGTGGCTGAACGTTATTTTTGATTACGAGTGTCTGATTTCCATTGGTATGAATATCAATATGCAATGGCTTATTCCGGCTGACCACATTGTGTTTTATTGCGTTTTCTATCAGCATTTGCAACGCAGCCGGAACCACATGCCAGCTCTTGTAGTGCTCCGGAATATTCACGGTTACCGATAAACCCTGATCAAAACGGGTCTGGAGAAGGAAAATATACGGTTGTATAAAATCAAGTTCGGAGCGAAGCTCCACCAGTTCCTTCTCCTGGTTACTGAGTATATAACGATATACTTTGGAAAACTCCTCAATAAACCGGTTGGCTTCCGGATTGTCTTTGATCACCATGCCGGACAACACATTCAGGTTATTGAAGAGAAAATGCGGATTGATCTGACTTTTCACCAGTTGGATCTGCGCCTGGGCACTGATCTGCCGGAGTTCTTCTGTTTCTTTCCATTGCCGCCGGTATTCCCGGAAAAAGAAATGAATGGCATTGAGCAGGTGAAGAAAAAGATTGATCAGGCTGCCGTAGATAATGTTCAGTTTATACGGATTGAGATTTTCCTGCCAGCTGTAATCATGTATCACTGTACCGAAAAAGAATACCGTACCAATCGCTGCAAGCAGGGCTACACCATTTCCGGCAATGAAAAAAAAGGCCAGGAAACGGACCTTGGTCTTAGGAGTCAGGAATTTTTTCTTAAACCAGGGCTTGATCAGCCGGTTTCCCTCCCAGGTTACCAGGGTAACGGAGAGAATGGTCAGGGCCGCATAGTACCACTCGATTTCAATCCGGAAATAATGATACACATCGCAGACAACTGTATTAAAAAAAGTATACAGTGCCAGCAACAGAATAAACAGGTATCGGTATCGGTGATTGAACATTTTCTAAAAAATTAAAGCTGCCCTGTTCCGGCAAACCTGAAACAGGGCAGTTAATGGCTTTTCATAGTCATGTGGGATTGGGACTTATTTAGGGCAACAACACACGATCGATCAGGTGTACAACACCGTTCCGGCACACAATGTTCGTAGCGGTGATATTCGAGCGGTTTCCGCCGTTTCCGTTCCCCTGAATGCTGGGACCACCACCAGTTCCATTGGTCAGGTTGATGGTGGTATTTCCACCGGCCAGCATGGTCAGGTTACCATTTGCCAGATCAGACGAAAATGCACGGGCACCTACCACATGGTAACGCAATACGGCCAGCAAGGTGCCAATCGGTATCTGATTAATATCCGTCAGAGATAAAGCACTGAGTAACTGGGTGAAAGCGGCATTAGTAGGGGCAAATACCGTCAAACGGGCAGTACTCAAGGTGCTAGCCAGGGTTGGGTCACCACCGGGGGCGGTGGTGGCACGGGTAACCGCCTTTACCAATGAATCGAGCCGGGCAGCTACTGCAGTTTCTACAATATTTCCAATAGGGGGATTCAACACACGGCCTATCACATGGATAACTCCATTATCAGCAGTTACATCCGCAGAAGTAACCTGGATACCGTTAATAAATACACCATTGCTGTTCTTGGTCACAAATACTGAGTCACCACTGGCAGTCACCACTTTAGCATTTGGTCCAGCCGGTACATCAGCGGCCAGTATCCGGGCAGGAATTGTATGGTATAATAAGATCTTGGATACGCTATCCGCACTTAAACTGTTGAGTGTGGCAGATGTGAAATTAGAGGCCGTAAAAGCGGCGTCATTGGGAGCAAATACAGTAAAGGGACCTGTACCACTCAGGGTGGTCTGGAGATTGGCCTTCAACACAGCTGCTTCCAGGGTACTGAAAGAGGCATTATTCACTACTACATCGGTTATCGTATTGCTTACCGGATCTTCGTCTTTATCACAGCTGGTCAGCAATACCGGTAAGCCAAGGGCCATTACCAGGGCAGATTTACGGAAAATGTTTTTGAGTTCCATAGTTGATTTATTTTGTTTAATCATACTAACAGCACCCGGGAGAAAAAGATAAGCAGGAAGGAGTGAATCGGCAGAAAGCCGGAGTGAATCGTAGTATGGAGGGAGTAGGGTTGTTTAACGGAGAAGTCAAAAATCAAAAGTAAAAAGTAAAAAATCCTCAGATCAGGAAGGTTTTACAGACTCCACATTCCTATAAGAACCAATTCCACCAATCTTTCCTCAGGAGGGGCTGTTGACTGCCGACTGCCTGCTGCCAACTACTGACTGATTACAATACCTTTCCGTTGAATATAGGCATGCCACAACAACATGGCCGCGATGGTCCGGTTGGGTCGCCAGGGTTCGGCAATTTTCAGCATCTCCTCTTTGGAAATATCCGGAGGAAGTTTTTTGATGAGTTTGAGGCTATTCACGAGGGCAATATCACCGAGGGGAAAAAGATCGGTACGTTGAAGGGCATGCATAAGGTACACATCAATGGTCCAATGTCCTATGCCTTTCAATTGGATCAGTTGGGCTCTTACCTCCTCATCGTGCAGGGGTTCGAGTTTTTTCAGTACCAGTTTGCGGGAATGAATAGCCCTGGCCAGTTCGCGGGCATAGCCCATTTTCTGACGGGTAAAATAAACGGCTCTCATTTCCTCATCGGTCAAAGCCAGTATTTTAGCTGGGGTCACATAACCAATTTTTTCCCGCAGTTTTTTAAATGCGGCATACGCAGATGCGAGGGAAACCTGTTGCTCAAGTATGGTAAGGATCAGGGTTTGAAAGGTGGCCGGACGGGTCCACATGGGGGGATATCCATATTCCCGGATGATTCCTTTCAGGTCATGGTCTTTACGCGCCAGTTTATCGCAGAGTAGGTGAAAATTGCCGTTATTGAATTGCTGCACTATTTCTTCTTAAAAGATTCAATGGCGTTGCGGGTAAAATCACTCAGTACGAGACGTCCACTGATAGCAGCCCTTTCAACAAGCAACTGATCCCAGTGTTCGGTGCCTTGCCAGAAAACTTTTTTCAGTTCGGCCATGGCTTCCGGACTCGATTGTACCAACAGGTAGGCCAGCCGACTGATGGCTTCATCCATATCTTCCACGGTATTGTAGAGTTCGGCGTATAAGCCTCTTTTACGTGCCCATTCAGCACTGCGCCAACGGGTGGCATCTATAGCCAGCTGAGAGAAGGCGGAGTTGCCAATCTTTCTTTCCACGACGGGTCCGACTACAAAGGGTCCGATCCCCACCGCTAATTCGCTGAGCTTAACTTCAGCTGCATCCGTTGCAATGGCATAATCCACAGCTGCGGCCAGTCCGACACCACCGCCTACACATTTACCATGTATCCGGCCGATGATCAGTTTAGGGCAAATGCGCATGGCATTGATCACCTGGGCAAAACCACTGAAGAATTTCAATCCTTCTTCTTTGCTGCGGATAGCGGCCAGTTCATCAAACGAAGCGCCGGCACAAAAAGCTTTATCCCCGAAACTCCGGATCAGTACCACTTTGGTTGCTTCATCATTACCCGCGGCATGAATAGCCTGGGCCAGTTCATCCAGTATCCGGCCTGGCAGTGAATTACTTTGCGGATGAAAGAATTCAATGCTGGTAATTCCGTTGTGAAAAGATGATTTTACAAATGCGTCCATAACGAAGGTTTCTGTAGTAAAGTTAAGCCATGGAGGGCCGCTTTGCGGTTTTTTGGCCACGAATTCACACGAATAAAAGCGAAAGTATTTGCTGCGCAAATTTTGCCTTCGGCAAGGTTGCCACGGATCACACGGATTTACACGGATTTTTTTGCTTGCGGCAAATGGGGTGGCCACGAATTGCCACGAAAGGGCACGAAAGAATACAGAAATACAGAAAGGCAGGCCACGGATCACACGGATTTGCACGGATTTTAAGCAAGTTGTGAGTAGCGGATAGATTTCGTAAAACGAGAATCTGCTGAATATTAAGCCATATTTTCTCAGGGGGTGTATTGACTCCTGACTACCGACTCCTGACTACCGACTAGCCTAAGGCTTCCTGGCCACCATGGTCAATATCGTGGCTACGCCCGTAATCTCGTTGGAGGCATCAAAAAACTCCACCAGCCATTTCACAATCCCCTTATCAATATCATCCCCACGCTTAAAATCCTCCGGCTTCTCAATCACCCTTTTATCATTCGGCAATTTCTCCTTGCAGGTAAAGCGGATATGCACTTCCGCACCCGGGTACACCGGTTTGGTGAAACGCAGTTCATCAATCCCGTAATTCAGCAGCACCGGATTTTTTTCATAGCCCTCTACAAATAACCCTGCGGCGATACTCATGATAAAATACCCGTGCGCCACCTGCTGCTCAAACATGGTCCCGGTGAAATCCGTGGTTTTAATATGCGCATAAAAATGATCCCCGGTCAGATCGGCAAACCGGTCAATATCTTCCGAAGTGATCACTCTTTTTTCCGTAATCAGTTGTTCCCCGATCTGCAATTCATCAAAATACTTTTTAAACGGATGAATACCCGTATTGATTCCTTTGGCATGTGGCTGGTATACGCCGGTGATAGCCGTAATCATAGTTGGTGATCCTTGCAAGGCCGTACGTTGCAGGTAATGTTTCACCCCACGAAGTCCACCCATTTCTTCCCCGCCACCGGCACGACCCGGACCGCCATGTACCAGTAAGGGCAGCGGTGAACCATGCCCGGTACTTTCTTTAGCACATTCGTTATTCAATACCAGTATTCGTCCATGATAAGAAGCGGCACCTACCACATAATCACGCGCCTCCCGGGTATCGGCGGTAACAATCGTACTCACCAGGCTACCCTTGCCGAGTTTACTGAGGGCAATGGCATCCAATCTGTCTTTATAGGGCATGATGGTACTTACCGGACCAAAAGCCTCTATATTATGCGGCTCGTATGAGCTGTGTGGCTGATCATTCTGCAATAACAAGGGTGACATGAATGCTCCCAGAGCGGCATCCGCATCCGTTACCTGCACACTATCCAGTGAGCCATATACCAGTTGTGAACTGGCCAATAACTTATTCACCTGCTCCCTTACTTCCTTACGCTGCTGTTGTCCAGCCAGACAGCCCATCCGCACTGCCGGGTGCAACGGGTTGCCAATCACTGTTTGTGAAAGTGATGCAGCAACCGCATTCACCACATCCTCCATTTTTTGCGCAGGTACAAATATGCGGCGTACCCCCGTACAACGTTGCCCCGCTTTAAGAGTCATTTCCTTCCGGATCTCTTTGATAAAAATATCCCACTCCGGATCGGCAGGTGTAACGTTTTCGCCTAAAACAATACAGTTAAGGCTATCCGCCTCCATATTGAAAGGCACATTGTTCTCCAGGATGGCCTTGGTTTTCTTAAGCATTAATCCGGTGCTGGCACTGCCGGTAAACGTCACCACATCCTGACTGGTCACATGATCCAGCAGATCACCGGCTGAACCGCAGAGTAACTGCAAAGCGCCTTCGGGTAAAATACCGGAGGCGATGATTTCCTTCACGACCGCTTCAGTCAGGTAAGAGGTTACGGTAGCCGGCTTCACCACCGCCGGTACGCCGGCCAGCAGGTTCACCGCAATTTTTTCGAGCATACCCCATACCGGAAAATTAAAGGCATTGATATGAATGGCCACTCCTTCTTTCGGCGTAAGAATATGCGTGCCCATGAAGGTATTATTCTTCCCCAGGTTATGCGACTCGCCATCAATACAGATCACATCATCGGGAAATCGCCGGCGCAGGGAAGCGTTAGCGAAAAGGTTACCAATGCCTCCTTCTATATCCACCCAGCTGTCGGCCTTTGTAGCTCCGGTTTGATAACTAAGCGCATAAAACCCATCCAGTTTGGTACGCAGATACAGGGCCAGGGCTTTGAGCATATTGCCCCGTTGGTGAAAAGTCATTTTCCGCAAAGCCGGGTTACCAACAGTACGTCCATAGTCAAGGACTTGTTTGAAATCAAGACCGCTGGTACTGGCAGATACCAGTGGCACACCGGTCACTGCATTAAAAAGGACCTGCCCGTCTCCGTCACCGGTGATCCATTTTCCGGTTATGTAGTTTTCCAGTTTTTTCATAAACAAGCATTCATTGAAACGAAATTACCTGAAAATGCAAAAACCGGGGAAGAATGATTTTTATCAGTATGATACAAAGGCGAATTTTATACCTTTGCTGCTCCTAAAACTTTTGATATGAAAAAATTAGTACTGTTTGCCTTTGCCATGACTGCCCTCCTGTTTTCCCGTCCAATGGCCGCCCAGGAAAAAGCAAAATGGGCCGAGAAAGATGCCTTCCATGAAGTCATGAGTAAAACGTTCCACCCCGCAGAAGAAGGAAAATTCGAACCGATCAAAACAAGGATTGGTGAAATGATTGAAAAAGCTGTTGCCTGGAAAAAATCAACCGCACCAGAAGGATTCAATCAGAAAGCAGTTAAAAAAGAGCTGGGGGACCTGGTAAAAGGCGCTAAAAAACTGAATAAACTGATTAAGAAAAACGGATCAGATGATGAGATTAAAAACCAATTAGTCGCACTTCACGATGTGTTTCATACAATTGTCGGAAAGTGCACTGACGAAAAACATTAATTATGATTAAAAAAATCATTCTTCCTCTGCTCTTTGTCAGCCTGCTGACGGCCTGCAATAATACTGGTAAAGAAGATCACAGTTCACATAGTACCGGAGATAAAAAGGGAACCATTAAATCGCCGGTGGACTCTCTCTTCGATGAAGTGATGGCCGGCCATGATGAAGTAATGCCGAAAATGGGTAAGGTCCGTGGCGCCCAGGCCCGTGCCAAAGTCATGCTGGATTCACTTGCCAAACTGCCGGCCAAAGCGCAGGATGCCGCTGTGGACCTGAAGAAAAAACTGGAGACCCTGGTGAATGATCTCAATTACGCTGATTTCGCCATGGATAAATGGATGACGGAATTCAATATGGATTCCGCCGTGAATAACCTGGAGATGCGCCTTAAATACCTGGAAAGTGAAAAAGGTAAAGTAACCAAAGTGAAGGAAGCTATCCTGGGCGGATTAGCCAAGGCCGATTCTTTATTTAAAGTGAAACTTACGCCATAAGCGGTTCCACCCCGAACTGTTTCAAATGATGTAAAGCGTGCTTGTAAAGCAATTGCACATTTTCATCAAAGTTCAGGTCCCCAAAAAAGGGATTCCGGGTGATTAACAATGGATTTTTTTCAAAGGCTTCGAAGAAATGAATTAATTCCTGTTGCAGGGCGCCAATGGCGCCCTGCACTGTTTTATAGCGGAGCGGTAGGGGATCCACTCCCATCAACGGGTTCGCTGTATTTTCTTTAAACGGCTTTTCGCTCATCATAAAAGCACGCATTCGGGCCAGATGTTCGGGATCGGTTAGTATTTTCTCAAAAACCAGCCGGCCACTGGCAGTACGGAAAGAATCCCCGGCAAGGTGTTCAATCATCTGCTGTACATTCATTTTCCCCCATCGGGAAGCAGAATCCGGTGGCAACTGTTGCAGTAAAGGCACCAGCCGGGTCCGGAGGAAGTTTTCCTTTTCAATACTCATCTACGTGGCTTTGTTCTGCCCAATTTACAAAAGATTTAGTCAATTCCGTTCCGGCCCTATTCCCTTGTATTTTCTGTAAATTGCACCAATGGCCAGTAAACTCCGACTTTTTACCAAGCGGTTTTTTATTTATTCGAATGTAATCGTGGCATTGGTCTTTCTCCTGGCCTGCCTGGTACCCTACCTGAATCCAGGCAACTGGTGGTTTATATCGGTACTGGGACTTGCATTCCCAATCCTGCTCCTGCTCGTAATTCTCTTTTTACTGGGCTGGCTGATGCTTCTCCGGCCAAAACACGCATTGATTTCCTTTATCAGCCTGCTGATCGGCTATAAAAGTATTTCAGTATTCTGGGCCTTCCATCAGCCACAAAGTTTCAAAAAGGAAAAACAAGCCGGAGCCATCCGGGTAGTCAGCTGGAATGTGGCCCGTTTTATTGAATTGAAAAAGAACAGCAATAAAGGCAGTGAGACCCGGCTGAAAATGCTGGAGCAGATCAAGGAACAAAATGCGGATATCCTTTGCCTGCAGGAATTCCATACCTGTACCAACCCCGAATTCTATGATAATATTGCGGCAGTTCAGGCACTGGGCTATCCCTATTATCATTTCTCGTTTGATGCGGATGGTGACAGGCATTATTACAGTTCCATCATCTTTTCCCGCTTCCCTATCATCGACAGTGGAAAGGTCCGGTTTCCCCGTCCCAGCCTGCCGGATGTACTCCTGCATGCCGACCTGCTGGTGAATAATGATACCCTCCGGGTATTCACCACCCACCTGCAATCACTCCAATTTACCCGGTACGATTATGAGCGGATAGAAAAAATAAAAAGTGTGGAGGACAGTCTGCTCGCCAATTCAAAAGGCATTTTATCCAAATTAAAAAAAGGGATCACTTACCGGAGCCTGCAGGCCGATATCGTACATGAAGTAGTGGGTAACAGCCCCCATCCCTACCTGATCTGTGCCGACCTGAATGATGTACCCAATTCCTACACCTATTTTACGGTCCGGGACGATCTGCAGGATGCCTTTCTGAAAAAAGGTACCGGGATCGGGCGCAGCTTTACCGGCTTGTCTCCCACCCTCCGGATCGATTATATCCTGGCAAATAAAGAACTGGAAGTGCTTCAGTTCAAACGCGTCACCCGTAAGCACTCCGATCATTTCATGCTGGTGAGCGACCTGGCTATAAAATCCGGCAAATAAGCAGTATCTTTGCACCTGATGCAAATAGCCAATTTCCATACCTGCTGTTGTTGTCCTGGCCGGGACAACTAATCACCTGCCCCTATGCGGGCCCCTTTTCAAACTATTTTAATCATCTTTGCCGGACTGTAACGATCAATGTTAACAGGCCTATTCAATAAATAACCATGAGTCACCTGAAAGTCTATAATTCCCTGAGCCGTCAGAAAGAAGAATTCAACTCCATCACCCCCGGACATGTAGGAATGTATGTATGCGGACCCACGGTCAGCGGGGAGAGCCATCTCGGGCATGCCCGTCCTTATATCACTTTTGATGTGGTGTACCGGTATCTCCAGCACCTGGGCTATAAAGTACGATACGTCCGCAACATCACCGATGCCGGGCATTTTGAAGAAGAAGGTCGTGAGGCCGTGGACAAGATCGCCACAAAAGCTTTGCTCGAAAAACTGGAGCCGATGGAACTGGTACAGAAATACACCAATTTATTCCATTGGGCCATGGCACAGTTCAATACTATTTCCCCTTCGATCGAACCCACGGCCACCGGGCATATTGTGGAGCAGATCGAAATGATCAAACAGATTATTGATGCGGGCTACGGCTATGAATCAAATGGGTCTGTGTATTTTGATGTAAAAAAATATGCGGCCAGTCATGACTACGGTAAACTCAGTGGCCGTGTGATTGAAGACCTGCTGGAAACCACCCGTGAACTGGAAGGACAGGAAGAGAAAAGGGATATGGCCGATTTTGCTTTATGGAAAAATGCCTCGCCGGAACATATCATGCGCTGGCAGAGTCCCTGGGGCGTAGGCTACCCCGGTTGGCATATTGAGTGCTCGGCCATGGCCACCAAATACCTCGGTGCCCAGTTTGATATTCATGGCGGCGGTATGGACCTGTTGTTCCCGCACCATGAAAGTGAAATTGCCCAGAGTACGATCTGCAATCATACCGCGCCGGTGCGTTACTGGATTCATAATAATATGATCACCATCAACGGCAGGAAGATGGGCAAGAGTTATAATAATGTGATCAAACTGACCGAGCTCTTCAGCGGCGAACATCCGATACTGGAAAAAGCGTATCACCCGATGACGGTACGTTTCTTCATCCTGCAAACCCATTACCGCAGCACGCTCGACTTCAGCAATGAAGCCCTGCAGGCCTCGGAGAAAGGACTGAAGCGCTTATGGGATGCCTATGAACACCTGGGCAAACTGACCCGTGAAGCCGGGGATGCAGAAGCTGGTGATGTGGAACTGGAAAATAAAGTAGTAAAGCTGCTGAAAGAGTTTGATGAATTCATGAATGATGATTTCAGCACCGCCAAAGTGCTGGCCAATATGTTTGAAATTGTACCGGTGATTAACTCGATGAAAGATAAATTGATTCCTGTCACCGCCTTGTCCGAAGAAACCTATCAGTTTCTCCAGAACCGGTTCAAGACCTGGCTGGAAGATATCATGGGACTAAAAGGTGTGAGTGAAGCCGACAACAGCAAACTGCAAGGGGTAATGCAACTGCTGATCGATATCCGCAGAGAAGCCCGGGGCCGTAAGGATTTCGTCACCTCCGACAAGATCCGCAATCAGCTGGCAGAGATGGGGATTTTGCTGAAGGATGAGAAGGGCGGAGAGATGTCGTGGGAAGTTAGTAGTTCGTAGTTAGTAGTTAGTAGTCAGGACACCTGTTGACTTAGTGGTTATTATTGGATAATGCTGTAATAGGACAGGAGTACAATAAATGCTTAACTTTTATTTTTTCTCTTATACTAATATTGCACTATTCGACCACAACTACAAAGTCAAGTGATGCTCTGACTACTATCTACTAACTACGATCTGCCGACTTACATATTCAGTCCCCCGCACACACTGATCGTCTGCCCCGTAATATACGAAGCCATA
>Ga0209097_10004030_pt1 | contig 11033 bp, 10 predicted proteins | sample AD_UKC052_MetaG_FD_184419 | JGI IMG/M metagenome (GOLD analysis project Ga0209097, IMG submission 184419) | Active sludge microbial communities of municipal wastewater-treating anaerobic digesters from USA - AD_UKC052_MetaG (SPAdes) (version 2) | ecosystem: Engineered > Bioreactor > Anaerobic >... | reverse complement strand
TCAGTCCATGGAAGTGGACAACAAGCCGGTGCAGAAAGCCGTGGCGGGTGATTCCATCGGCCTGAAAGTCTCGGACCGCGTACGGCCCGGAGATGAAGTTTTTAAAGTGATTCCCGATTAATCTTCAACGGATCCCTTTTTCCACCGGCACATTCCAGTGCCGTTTGGCGCGATTCTGCGCCGATTCAAGCCGGTTGCTGCATCATGGCGAAAATCCTGATTGTCGATGACGAAAAAGATATTGCGGACCTGATTTCCTACAACCTGGAAAGGGAAGGTTTCCACACCAGGATCGTGTTGGACGGAAACGAGGCTTTTGTCGCCGTCCGGTTGTTTGCCCCCGATCTGATAGTTCTGGATCTGATGTTGCCGGGCGTCGGCGGCCTGGATATCTGCAAAAGGATTCGCGCCAATCCGGCAACATCATCCCTGCCGATCATCATGCTGACGGCCAAGGCAGACGAGGTCGATAAAATCATCGGCCTGGAAATCGGGGCGGATGATTACGTCACCAAGCCCTTCAGCGTCAAGGAACTGGTTGCTCGCGTCAGAACCGTTCTGAGGCGCGCGCAGGAGGGAAAGAAACCTTCCGCCGGCGAACACTTTGAATTTCAGGGGCTGTCCATCAATTACGCATCCTGTCGGGTGCTGGTTGAAGGCAAGCCGGTGGCTTTGAGTCCTACCGAACTCAAACTGCTTTTCTTTTTGTCGCGCAGTCCCGGCCGCGTGTATTCACGGGATCAGATTCTTACGCAGGTTTGGGGCGACGACACATTTATAACCGACCGTACCGTTGATGTTCACATCCGCAGGCTGCGCAGCCAGATCGAGCAAGACATGGAAAATCCCCGTTACGTTCTAACGGTCCGCGGATTCGGCTATAAATTCGCAGACATTCGGTAGAAAACGGTCGTCTCTCCTCGCGAGCTCCCTGCTTTGCATTGTTTTGACAAGTTCATCAACGCGTCATCAAACTGTAACATTTCCCCTGTATAAGGAGAGCCAATCTAAAAACAGGAGGAAGCATCCATGATCAGCATTGTTCGAAAGGCAGCACTTTCCATCATCGCGTTTTTACTGATCGGCGGCGCGTCTTTTGCTGCCGATTCCATCGTCATCAAGGGGTCAACCACCGTTTTGCCGGTGGCGCAGGGGACATTGGAAGCCTTCATGAAAGCCAGTCCCGACGTGCAGATGTCCCTATCCGGCGGTGGCTCCGGTGAAGGCATCAAGGCCTTGATCGACAAGACGACCGACATTGCCACGTCATCGCGCGAAATCAAGGACAAGGAAATCGAACTTGCCAAGTCCAGAGGTGTCAAACCGGTGGCTCATGTGGTGGCTTTTGATGCGATCGTTCCCGTTGTGCACCCCAAAAACAAAGTTCAGAATCTGACCGTCGATCAGCTCAGCCAGATCTATCAGGGTAAAATCACCAACTGGAAGGAAGTTGGAGGCGATGATTTGAAGATTGTGGTGATTTCGCGCGATTCTTCTTCCGGCACCTTTGAGTCCTGGGACCACTTTGTGATGAAGAAGGCCAAAGTTACTCCCAGAGCCCAGATGCTGGCTTCCAACGGCGCGCTGGTCACCGCGGTGTCCAAAAACCGGTATGCAATTGCCTACCTGGGCATCGGGTATCTCAATAAAAGCATCAAACCCCTTCAGGTGAAGGGGATCACGGCTTCTCTTCAGACGGCCATGTCGAAGGAATACCCCTTCTCCAGGGAACTTTACATGTACACCAACGGCGAACCGCAGGGCGCCGTCGCAGCATATATCGCCTTCGTGAAATCGGTTCAAGGACAGAAGATTGTCGCCAGAGAGGGGTTTGTTCCTTTGACGGATACAAAAAAAGTGCCCGGGCGCGGCAAGAAATAAAAGCCGGGGAGATTGGATAATGAATTTTCCCAGATAAACCATTTTATGAAAAAATGGATAGAAAAAGAATTCCATTAGCGTGTCCATCGCCTGAATGACACGGGTTTCTGCTGCGGTTTTATCTTTCAGAGAGTTTTTATGACGAGACAGACAAAAGAGATTATGATCAAATGCCTTTTCCTGCTTTTCGCCCTGGTTTCTGTCCTGGTGCTGGGATTGATTGTATTTTCTCTTTTCCGGGAAGGCCTGCCGCTGTTCAAAACCGTATCCGTAAAAGATTTTCTTTTCGGGCTGGAATGGTATCCCACCTACGACCCGCCCTCCTTTGGAATTTTTCCGCTGGTGGTCGGTTCGCTCATCGTGACGCTGATTGCCACGGTGATCGCTGTGCCGCTGGGTGTGATGGCGGCAATTTACATTTCAGAAATCGCGCCGCGGCGCATCAAGGAAATTCTCAAATCCGTCATCGAACTGCTGGCGGGATTGCCGTCCGTCGTTTTGGGATTCTTCGGGATGGTGATCGTGGCGCCCTGGCTGCAGGAGACGTTCGATCTGCCCACGGGGCTCAACATCATCAACGCCTCGGTTATTCTGGCGATCATGGCAATTCCCACGATTTCCAGCATTTCCGAAGACGCGCTCTACGCCGTTCCCCGGGAATTCAAGGAGGCCTCCTACGCGCTGGGGGCCACGAAATTTGAAACGATTGCGCAGGTGATCGTTCCTTCTTCGCTCTCCGGGATTTCCACGGCGGTCATGCTGGGCATGGCCCGGGCCATCGGTGAGACGATGGTTGTTTTGATGGTGGCGGGCGGCGCGGCGGCGATTCCGGAGAGCCTGTTTGACCCGGTTCGTCCGATGCCGGCCTCCATCGCCGCGGAAATGGGGGAGACGCCTTACGGCAGCTCGCACTACCAGGCGCTCTTTGCCATCGGCATGGTGCTGTTTTTTCTTACGCTGGCGTTCAACCTGATTGCCGATTACGTGTCCCACAAGTTCCGTCAGACCGGCTCCGCAACACTGTAAGGAAACGTTCATGAAGATGCTGAAAACCCCTTCGATGCGCTGGCGTTACTTTAAACAATCCGCTTTCTTTGCGCTGGTGCGCGCGTCGGCGCTCATCATCACGCTCGCGCTGGGCGGCATTCTTTTGTATATTCTGGTAAGCGGCATCTCTGTGATCAGCTGGGATTTCATTACCCAAAGGCCAACGGATGCGATGACGAAGGGCGGCATCATGCCTGCCATTCTGGGCACGATTTATCTGACGATCGGCGCGATTGCCATTGGACTTCCGCTGGGCATTGCCTCGGCGGTTTATCTGACCGAATACGCAAGACAGGGCCGGATCATTCGCTTGATCAAAGTCGGCATCAATTGTCTGGCCGGCGTACCCTCGGTGGTTTTCGGTCTTTTCGGCCTGGGGTTTTTCGTTATTTTTCTAAAATTCGGTTCGAGTATTCTTTCCGGCTCTCTGACGCTGGGGTTTTTGATTCTGCCGACCATTATCGGCGCGTCGGAAGAGGCGCTCAAAGCGGTGCCGCAGACCTTTCGCGAAGCCTCCCTGTCCCTGGGGGTGTCCAAGTGGCAGACGATTTACCGGATTGTGCTGCCCAACGCGCTCCCCGGCATTCTGACCGGCTCCATCCTGGGCATCGGGCGGGCGGCGGGAGAAACGGCGCCGATCATGTTTACGGCTGCCGCGTATTTCACCGCTAAACTGCCGGGATCGGTTTTTGACGAAGTGATGGCCCTGCCATATCATATTTACGTTCTGGCCACGGCGGGAACGAATATTGAGGCCACAAGGCCCATCCAGTTCGGCACCGTGCTGGTACTGGTTGCGGTGGTTCTGGGCATTGACCTGATCGCCATATTGATCCGCGCGTCTATGAGAAAAAATAAAAGGTGGTAGCCATGGAATCCAATGTCATCCTTTCCGTTCATCAGGTGAACTTTTACTACGGGGTCATGCGGGCGCTCACGAACATTTCCATGACGTTTCAAAAAAACAGGGTCACGGCGCTCATCGGGCCGTCCGGATGCGGCAAGTCAACGCTGTTGCGGCTTTTGAACCGGATGAACGAATTGATCGACGCAACGAGGGTGGAAGGGGAAATCCTTTTTGAAGGACGGAACATCTACGCGCCGGACGTCGATCCGGTGGAGATCCGCCGCAAGATCGGCATGGTTTTTCAGAAACCCAATCCGTTTCCCAAAACCATCTACAACAATATCTCCTATGGTCCCAGGCTCACCACCGGCATTTCCAACGTGGATATGGACGCCCTGGTGGAACAGAGCCTCAGACAGGCGGTGCTGTGGGATGAGGTGAAGGATATCCTCAACAAATCCGCAATGAATCTCTCCGGCGGGCAGCAGCAGCGCCTGTGCATCGCGCGGGCGCTGGCGATGAAGCCGGACATTTTACTGATGGACGAGCCGACCTCGGCGCTGGATCCCATTTCCACCGCCAAGATTGAAGAACTGATCGAGGAATTAAAAGAAAAATACACCATCATCATCGTTACGCACAACATGCAGCAGGCCGCCCGCGTCTCGGATGAAACCGCTTTCTTTTATCTGGGGAATTTGATTGAATACAACAAAACGGAGAAAATCTTTACCAAGCCGGATGTCAAACAGACGGAGGATTATATTACAGGCCGCTTCGGTTGATCATTGCGGGAGGATGAACCATGGAAGAAAAACGACACACCAGCTTGCATTATGAAAAGGAGTTGCAGGCGATCAAGGACGGCCTGATCTATCTGGGCGCGCTGACCGAGACGGCGATCCGCAAGGCGATGAAGTCCCTGTCCGGCCGGGATACACAGCTTGCCCACCAGGTCGTCCGGGAGGATGACGCAATAGACCGCCTGGATACCGAGCTGGAAGAGCGCTGCATCAAGATCTTGGCGCTGCGCCAGCCGGCGGCGATCGATCTGCGCTTTATCACAACCGCCATCAAGATTACCGGCCATTTGGAGCGCATCGGGGATATGGCCGTGAACATTGCCGAAAAGGTCATGCGGCTCAACGAAGAGCCGCAGCTCAAGCCCTACATTGATCTGCCGCGCATGTCCGATCTGGTCGGCGAGATGATCAGGGATTCCCTGGACAGCTTTATTGCCGGAGATCTGGAGAAGGCGGAGAAGGTCCGCAGGCTCGAGCAGGTGATCGACGATCTAAACGAGCAGATTTTTCGCGAGCTGATGACCTTCATGATGGAGGATTCCAAAAATATCCATCGGGCCCTGATGGTGATGCAGGTTTCCAAAAACATGGAACGGATCGCCGATCACGCCAAGGGCATTGCCGACATGGTGACCTACATGGTGACGGGGACCTGCGTGCGCCATCAATCTTTCTGTGGGACGACCTGAGGAGGCCGTGTGAAGCGCAATTTATTCCTCAAAATATTTTTTTCTTATCTGGTGATCATCAGCGTGTCGTTCTTTGTCCTGCATCTGCTGGTGAAAGATCAGCTTTCCAAAATGATGACGGCCGGCATCGAACAGGAGTTGATGCATTACGCCGAACTGGTGGATCTGAGCGCCCCCAGGGCCATGTCCGCGCATCTTCAGCAGATCAGTAAAATATCCAAGTCCCGCGTGACGCTTGTGAATGAGCGGGGCGTCGTTTTTGCCGATTCAGAGAAGGAAATCGCCGGACTGGAAAATCACCTGTTTCGTCCGGAAATTCAAGAAGCCAGATTGAAGGGCGTCGGTAAATCCGTCCGATACAGCAACACATTGGGCGTGAACACGCTTTACGTGGCCGTGGCTGTTCAGGACAGGGGAAGCAGCAGGGGCTACGTCCGTCTGGCAAGGCCGCTTCATGATGTCCGGAACGCGGTTGATCAAGTTTATCAGTCCATTTTCCTGGCGATGCTGATCGGCGCGCTGGTGTCTCTGGCCGTCGCCCTGTTTTTTTCCTACCGGTTGGCCACCCCCATACGGATGATGGAGGAATTCACGCAGCGGCTGCGCAGGGGGCAACCCGTCGGCTCCATCATGCTCAGGACGTCCGATGAAACCCGAATGCTGGCGGATAACATCAACTATCTGGTGGAGGAGCTCAGGGACAAGATCCGGCTGGCCCAGGAAGAAAAAAGCAAGCTGATGACCGCGCTGACCAGCATCAACGAAGGCGTGGTGATCCTGAACCGAGAGGAGCGGATCGAATTCCTGAGTCCTTTGCTGGCCGGCATTCTTTCCGGCCAATACGAAGACTTTCTGGGCAAGACGCTTCTGGAATCTTTTCGCAACGCCGAACTTCAGAAGGCGTTTCAAGGTTTTAAGCAGACCCGGCAGAGTATTTCGCGCGAAATTGCGCTGGGAGCCGCCGAAACCGTGATCATGAACGTCAGCCTGTCCGAAGTTCAGGGGCTTCCCGGGGAAGAAAAAGTCATGATCGTTTTCCATGACGTGACCCGGCTGAAGAAACTGGAGCGCGTCCGGACGGATTTTGTGGCAAATGTCACGCATGAAATCCGCACGCCGCTTACGGCCGTCATCGGCTATCTGGAAACGCTTCAGGCCGGCGCCCTGGAGAATCCCGGGGACGCGAAACGCTTCACCGACATCATGCTCAAACAGGCCCGTCGGCTCCACCGCCTGGTGGAAGACCTGATGATCCTGTCGAGGATTGAACTCGGGGAGGTGGTTTTTCGCTTCGAAGCTGTTTTACTTCCGGAAGCCATGGACAGCGTCATCTCCCTTCTGGATGCCAAAGCCGCGGCCAAAACCATTACCATGCAAAACCGGCTGCCGCAGAATCTCAGGCCCATCAAGGCGGATCGGGACCGTCTCAGCCAAATTCTCGTCAACGTGCTGGACAACGCCGTAAAGTTTACGCCGGAGGGGGGACGGATCACGATGGAAGCCGAAGAAAGAGGCGATCAGGTGGTTTTAAAGATCAGTGACACCGGCATTGGAATTCCCGGAGAGGAAATTCAGCGCCTGGGCGAGCGCTTTTACCGCGTGGACAAGACGCGATCGCGCGAGTTGGGCGGCACGGGCCTTGGCTTGTCGATTGTCAAACACCTGATGCTCGCGCACGGCGGCAGGATGGAAATCGAAAGCCAGCCGGGACGAGGTACAACCGTGTCCCTGTATTTTCCTTTGAAAAAGACTGCGCAGGGCATAACGTGAAATCGATCGCCGGTCGAGAGCTTCGTTGACTGTGCCCCATCCTGACGTCAGGGAATGATGGAAATGAAGATATTTGCGATCAGTGACATTCACGGAGCAATCCGGTCCATTGAAAAAGCCGCCCATCTCATCCGCGAGGCAGACGCGGTGGTTGTTTCCGGCGACATCACGCACACCAAAACGCGGGCCGAGGCGGAGGATGTTCTTGCCTGTCTGGAGCAATATTCAAAACAGATCCTCGCCGTGCATGGCAATTGGGATCGGGAGGAAGTCGGCGACTTTCTCGAAGAAAAAGGGGTTTCTCTGCACGGCAGGGGCCGGATTCTGGACGGGACGGGATTCTTCGGCGTCGGCGGGTCTTCGCCGACACCGATTCCCACCGCCACGGTATATCCGGAAGAAGAAATCGCCCGGATTTTAAAAACAGGATATGAGCAAGTCCGGCAGGCTTCCCGGCTGGTTTTGATTTCCCACGCTCCGCCGCGTTCCGTCCGGGACCGATCTTTCATTGGGTTGCGCGGGGGGAGCCGCAGTGTGAAAGTATTTCTCGAAGCCCATCCGGTCGGCCTCTGTCTCTGCGGCCACATTCACGAGGCGCATGGCATTGAACGTTTTCAAAACACGTTGGTCGTCAACACCGGAAGCTTCAAGAAAGGACGGTATGCGATCATCGAGCTCGGCGCAAACCCGGCGGTGACCCCCGGAAAGTTGGTGTAGGGAAGGTTGGGGCCGGATTTCATCTTCCGAAAATATCCCGGATCAGGCTTTTTGGGATTCTTTCCTTTTCTTCAGCGCCAGAGCGGTCTTCAGTCCTTTCTGCCGGATCACCTTGATTTTCTGCCGCAGCTCCGTCAGCTTGAAAAACCGCTTTCCGTATTTGTTCAGCTTCCTTTGGTCGATCTCAAATCCCAGGCCCGGCTTCGTAAACGGCGCGAGCATTGCGTTTTTGTCGGGAAGGATCGGGTCGATGATACCTTCTCTTTGTTCCGGCACCCAGGAAGGCTCCTCCAGGGGGTATTCCAGGGGAAGGGTATTGCCTTTATCGGCCAGGACGAGGTTCCAGTTTACGTAAAAACCGATTCCGTTGGTCCAGGTATGCGGGGAGTATTCCCGTTGGTGGGCATGGCTGGCGTCAATCACCTTCTTCACTTGGGCAATTCCTCCGGCGAAGGTTGCGTCAGGCTGGTAAATGTGGAAGCAGTCCTTTTCGAACATGATCTTGATTTCATCCCATCCGTAGTTGAGTTCGGCGCCGGAGATTCTGACGTTGGAGACTTTCTTCAGGGCGGCATTGCCGTCGTAGTCCCGCGAATCCAGAGGCTCTTCCAGCCAGGAGATGCCGTTCGCGGCGCAGACTTCCGCAAAGGCCGTCGCGCGCTTCAGATCCCACGCGGGAATTTTGTCCACAATCGTCACCAGCCATCCCTGGTTGGCGTCCACGCCCAGGATCAGACGATCCCCCACGCCCTTCCGGACGACCTCGATGTGCCGGATGTCATCCTTCAGATCCTTGTTTTTTACCCGCAGTTTTGCCGTTTTGAATCCGCGCTCCTTCATGGCTAGGAGTTCTTCCACTCTCTTTTCCGGTTCGTGCATTTCTCCCGTAGAACAGTACACCTCAATGGGCCGTTTCTCGCCGCCCAAAAGTTCATAGACCGGCTTTCCCTTGCTCTTGCCGATGATGTCCCAGCAGGCCGGTTCGATCCAGAAATTTCTCCAGCCCAGGATGCCGGCCTGTTTCAGCAGGGCCTGCACCGATTCGATGTCCGTCGGGTCCGCGCCCAGCAGATACCCGCCGATGAGGTCGCCCAGGCCTTCCCGCTCAAGTCCCAGTGCGGAGCCTGCGGAATATCCTTCGATGCCGTCGTCCGTGACCAGCTTGATCAGCGTGAACCCATTGTGCGTCTGCGGATAGCCGGGGATCCACGTGGGCCAAAACGTTTGCTTCAAGGGCACCTGTACATGATAAAGCTCAATCGATGATATTTTCATGGTTGCCTCCTAAAAAATTTTATAATTCCTGTTCGCGCGGTCCCCCGCCGGTCCCGGTCAGATTTTTCCCTCCGACTTCAGGGCGGCTTTCAGTTCTTTCTTGAGGAGTTTTCCCAAAATGTTTCTGGGCAGGGATGCGCGGATATTAACATATTTCGGCACCTTATATGACGCCATGTTGGCCCGGCACCAGTCTTGAAAGGCTTCCTCCGTCAGCGTCCGGTCCGGATGGAGAACCAGGCAGGCCATGACCTCTTCCCCGTAGATCGCGTCGGGGACGCCGACTACCGCGATCTCCGCGACGTCGGGGTGCCGGCAGATGATGCCTTCCAGTTCTTTGGGATAGATATTTTCACCGCCCCTGATGATCATTTCCTTTTTCCGGTCCACGATAAACAGGTAGCCGTCCTCGTCTTTATAAGCCATGTCCCCCGTGTGGAGCCAGCCGCCGCGCAGGGTCTGGGCGGTGTCCTCCGGTTTGTTGAAGTAGCCTTTCATGACATGGTCGCCCCGGATGCAGATTTCTCCCACCTCTCCCTGGGGGACCTCCTGGTCCTCATCGTCCAGAATCCGAATTTCGGTTCCCGCAAACGGAATTCCGATGGAGCCGATTTTCCGGACGCCGTTGATGGGATTGGCTGTTGCCCCGGCCGTGCTTTCGGTCAGCCCGTAGCCTTCAATGATAATCATGTTGAACGTTTCCTCAAACTTGCGGATGGTCTCCACCGGCATGGGGGCTGCGCCGCAAACGCCGTAGCGCAGCGACGACACGTCCAATCCTTCAAAACCCGGCGTGTTGAGCAGAATCTGATAAACCGTCGGCACGCCGCTGAAGATTGACACGCGGTATTTCGCGACGCATTCCCAGAACTCCGAGGCGGAGAAGTTACGTCGCAGGACGATCTGGGAACCTTTGCTCAAGGGAGATGTTCCGGTAATCACGAGGCCGTTGACATGGAAGAGCGGCAGGAAACACAAAATGACGTCTTTTTCATCGATGTTGGCCAGAAGACTGGCCTGCCAGGAGTTGGTCAGGATATTCCTGTGGGTGAGCAAAACTCCCTTCGGGTTTCCCGTGGTTCCCGAGGTATAGACGATCGTGGAGACATCGTCGGGGCTGATCGCCACATTTGCTAGGTCCACCGGTTCCGTCAGCATTTTTTCGAACGGCAGAAAACGATCGTCGGTCGCTTCCCGTTCAATGACGTGCTGCATGTCCGGTGTTTCGCCGATGATTTGGTCGACGAGTCCCCGATAGTTGTGATCGCAGAACAGGGCCACGGCCCCGGAATCCTGCAGCAGGTACCGGATTTCCGCGGCCTGCCACCAGCAGTTGACCGGACCGGCGACGCCGCCGATTTTGATGATTCCAAAATATACGTAGTAAAATTCCGGGCTGTTGTCCATGAGCAGACAGACTCTGTCGCCTTTTCTGACGCCCAGCCGGAGAAGACCGTTGGCTACGCGGCTGCTCTGTTCATCCAGATCGCTGTACGTAATATCCCGGTCATAATACCGTATGGCAATCCTGTCCTGATACCGACGCGCCTGAGTGGCCACCATTTCCCCGATGTTCGCAAACGCTGGATTCATGTTCGGCTCCTTGCTGGTTTAAAGCCCTTTTTGCGGGCTGTTTCGAATGATGGCTGCGGGATGACTTCTTCTACCGCCTTCTATGGAATCCGCCGCCCTGCGCCGCTTCCTCTGCCGGTGACCGGATCATGATCCGCCTGTCAGATTCTTCAAGCGCGCCTCCCGGTTGTCCCGGCTTCTATGGAAAATCAATGAGAAATATTTTTGAACGCCTGGAGTATAGGCCAAGGCTGTTTTGCGTGTCAAGGCTTCAAGGCATATTTTTTGAAAAAGATTTGCGCCGTCCTCAAGTCCGGGGGCTTTAAAAACGACGCCGGCAGGGCGCGGGATCGCCGGACCGGGCGAAAAAGAATCTTTATTTTTCCCAAAGCGAAAAGTATAATCCGGCCAAATGTTCAGGAGGATTATACT
>Ga0209097_10004028_pt1 | contig 11034 bp, 8 predicted proteins | sample AD_UKC052_MetaG_FD_184419 | JGI IMG/M metagenome (GOLD analysis project Ga0209097, IMG submission 184419) | Active sludge microbial communities of municipal wastewater-treating anaerobic digesters from USA - AD_UKC052_MetaG (SPAdes) (version 2) | ecosystem: Engineered > Bioreactor > Anaerobic >... | reverse complement strand
TTTCTGGATAGCAGCCACGATCTGGCTTTCTGTAAATCTGGTCTTTTTCATAAAATTTTGACAGGTTAAAATTAATAGAATACTCTATTTTGAAACTGCCGAAATTTGGGGACTCTTACACCAACAAACGGAGTTGATAAACTTTTGCCCGCAAGCATAAAGTCCTTAGATGTCTTGATTTTGCTTGAGGCCCAAAAACCAATAGCTAGTGTAAAAGAAATATAAATGAATATGGAAATGGTGAGCATTAAATTTTTGCTTTTAGAATGTTGGTTTAAAATAGCCGTTAACGTTCGAGTATTGCTGCAGTTTGGGAATTGACCAACTGTCCGCCCGGAACTGAAGCTAAATTAATAACTAAAAGCCGAAGTTAACAACTAATGACCGGTAGAAATGCGTTCGCCGGAACTAAAGTACAACGATGCAAACAGCTGAAGTTTCAACGTCCAGCCCCACTTGAAGCAATACCCATGTTGTAGGTAGTGCTTTCCGATTCTAAATTTTTAGTCTCTCAAACAATGGGTTCCAAGGTTCAGTTGCTTCCTTTTCATTAGATGGTCCAGCCCAAATTATTGGTAAAGTATTATTTGGGACATTGTGAGGAAAAACTATTAATGCTTCACTTCCATCATATCCTAATGGACCCTTTGGATAAAGTTTATTTCCATATTTTAATGCCAATTTCTTAATCTTATAACGTGTTTCTGATTCAGGAAAGCATATTGATTTATTTGAAAATGCCTTATTTTCGTTTCCTAATTTAATACATGGAATAATTTTTTTAAAGCCTGAATTTTTTTCGAGATTGTTTATTCCATTTTCAAATCCAACTAAAGAACAATAATAACAGTCAATATTTAAATTTTTTAAATACTTGTCATAGAAGGTTGTTGCTTGCTTGCCCGTTCCAATAATATCATCAAAGAAAAATAATTTTTTTGGCTTTAAATTTTGAATATTACTAAGTTCTTTTGGAAATTTATTCTCGTTTACAACCATTGATTTCCTGTAAGAATACAATAATTGTGAGCCACTATCTGAAGGAGATTCTCCCATTCCAAAAAAATAAACATTATCAAAATCGTTTTTCAGCAAAGTTCTAATAGTTTCAGACATAACTCGAATCATATTATCAACTTCACTTTTTGAATATAATTTTATACTATTCATAATTTCTAAAGCATAATCAAATTCATTAATGGAAAAATTGCTTAACCATTTTACTATTTTGATCATGGTTAACTCATATTCACCTATTGTTTTCTTTTTATATATATTCCACTTTTCAGACATTATTAATTCAATTGAATTTAAATTATCTGAAATAAAATCATCAATTGTAATGTGATTTATAATTTTATCCTTAGAGTTTTTATCAAGTGAAACTAATAATTGAGGAATAGTGAACTTTATTTGCTTTGAAAAATGCAAATCAAATCCTGTAAATAAATCTGCTTTGTCAGTTTTTTCTATTTTAGTTTGCGTTAAATTTGAGCTTTCTTTAACTCGTTTATTTTTTAATATTCTTTTAGTTCTTGGACTTAAATCATTTTTTTCATTTAGTTTAAGTTTTTCCTCAAACCCTTCTGTTGGATGTGGTCTAACTTCTAATTTTATTTTAAAATGGTCAGGTCTAATAAAATCTTTTTTAAGGAATGTAATTAATTTAGTTTCTAATGTACCTTCTTTTATATGATTTGACTTAAAAACAAATTGAACTTGACTGGCATGAGAAGAATGTTCAATTCCTGCACTAAAATTGAAATTACCATATTCATTCATAAATTCCATATTCTTTCTTTGCTTTGGATTGACTTTATAAATTAAAGTTAATTCCCGAATTCGTTCTTTTAGTGGTATACTTCTACCGAAATATGATTTGTCTTTTATATCTGTAATTGTCAAAAAATGTACATATACATAATAGTTATCTAAGTCAAAATTAACAAAACGCATAATTCTTTCTAATGTCGATTTATAAAAAGATAAGCGTTCTGCATCAATTTGTTCTCGAATATTTATTTGAATTCCGTATATTTTTTCAATATTCTTCATTTCTTTAAAATTAATTTATGGGTTGTGTTTGCATTACCTACAACGCGTGTATATATGTTATTAGATGGCCCATACTTAAAAAAGCCTAAAAATTTGGACCTTGGTTTTCAATACTTTACAATTATCCATTATTTATTGGTATAGCATAAATACAATTTTCCAAATGTATTTAAAATTCCCATTATTTCCCATCACTCCTGTTTTTTCCTTAAAAATGTGCATCCGGCAGGTTTTCCAGTTCCTTTTCAACCTTCCATTCGGTATTTACCTATCAATTATTCTGTATTTCCTCATAATCCACCCTCCCCCAAAATCCGCCTCATACGTATCGTCATCGCAGGGAATTTCGGCAATCAGTTCACCTACTACATTCATATGTTCATTTTTAGTGCGCCCCGAGGTGTCGGGGCTGGTTTATTTGTCACATGGAATGCCCAAGACCATTCATGTCTGAGAATGCGGCCGTTTTTGGGCATTTCATCACACCATTCCTGGGCAAGTTCCCATGTTGGCGAGGCTACATCATCACCACCCCAGGTTTTCATTTCACCCGTATGGGGGCAAAGTGACTTGATTTTGGTACCACCACTATCGCCTGAGCCATCAGTTGCTGCCCGGCAAATTCATGCCCGGTCTTGAATTTTTATCAATAGAATTGCCTAATTTTATACCAGCCAATTATCACCAACGTCAGTTAACAGCCATTTAGCTTCAGTTTTTAAAAGATAAAAGCACCATGTTACCGGAAGAATTACTGGAAGTGCCTCAAATAGCAGAAGCCGTTGAAGCGCTCAAAGAAAGCAGCTACAGCCCGGAATAACTGGAGAAGTATGAAAAATACTGGGACATACTTCGCACACAGCAAACGTTTGTAAATGATGCGCGACGAGAGGGAAACGTTGCTGTTCCAGTAAAGGTTAATTTGAATACCAAATGCCCATGAATCTCCGTTGTCGTTGGTTGTAGATGCAGGCCATAATGTGGAGGAATGCCCACCTGCCCGTCCGGGCAGGGAAAATCATTCCTAGCATCTCAAAGAACTTTTTGTATACTTTTGTGATAAGCTCTAGTCTTAATAATAACCATATCCATATCCTAAATGTCTACCAAAGCCATATCCACCAAATACTAGAAAGTCAGAGAGAATGTCAAATTTTGAAATGTTATTAACAACTACTCCATACTTTTTAGGGTCGTCAATTTCTAATCTAGAAATTCCTTCTTCAATTTGAGATAATGTACTTAATCCAAGGCTTGAAATAAAAATGGCATAGTCACAAAAGCGAGATAAGTAAACAGTCTCAGCAACAAGAAGTATTGGAGCCGAATCTAAAAAAATATAATCATAATTAATTTTAGCATAATTAAGAATTTCTATAAATTTTTCACTCAGAATAAATGTAAAAGGATATTCTGGAATTGGGTCAGTCCTAATTAAACTCATATTTGGATATATATCGCTCGGCGAAATTATTTCATTAATATTGGAGGTTCTACCAAATACAAAATCTATTAAGCCTTCTTTTTTTGAAATACCAAGTAATTTACTTATAGTCGGTTTTCTTAGATCAGTTTCAAAAATTAAAACCTTTTTGCCACATCGACTTAAATCTATTGCCAAATTTGTTAATGTGACAGACTTACCTTCATTAGGACAAGCGCTTGTTATTAGTATTACGGAAGCATTATCCAAATGCAATATATTCTCTGTCAAAAAGTTCAATTGATCTCTATAGCTTGATTGGCTTGGAACAATAAGCCCATCATATTCATTTATACTATAATTTTTTTTCCTCCACTTAAATCGTAAGGACCAAGTATCATATTTCTTAATTTTTGGTAGATATCCTAGAACTTTATAGCCAGCCAATTTCAAAATTTTGATATTATAGATTTTATTTGTAAGGGAATAAACTAGAACCATAATAAAAATCTCTACAAGAAATAATAATAGAAAATTTAATAAAAATGCACTAATACTAATTTTATTATCTACTCTTTTCAATTCAACGTCATAATTTTTTAAAAAATTAATATATTCAGCGGAAATTGTTTGGACTATCAAAATTTTTTCTTTAGGAGTATTTCGGCTCAAAAAGGTAATACTTATAGAATACTTATTTTTTTGAATGTAATAAAAAGCATGAGAGGTCTCCTTTAATTTTTCTTTAAGATATTCATAAAGCTGATTATTTGCTGAATTAAGTAGGTTTAAATCTTTAGAATTATATAGCGTTGGTTTAATGGATATACTAATAGCGTCGCTAGTTGAAAGTATAACTTGCCCTATGAGGACTATAAAGAAAGGAAGTATTAAGTATTTTTTCCAATGCTTAAATACAACAAATTTGGTTAAAGGCAATAAGCTTTTAAAAAATATACCCCATTTACTAATGTTATCAAAATCAGTTATACCGTCTTTCATAAAAAAAATTGAATTAATAAATAAATACAATAATTATATAGTTCAGGCTGTTTTAGTGTCAAAAGGACCTTGATACCCCCAAAAGTAGGGTTAAAACCTTATTAATAATACACATGTTTAAACTCCCGAAATTATTAACCGAGCCAATGAAAAACATGTTGAGACAATACTTATAGTAACGATTTACTTCACATATATCATTTATAAATCAACCGAAGAACATAGAGTTTTCATTGCGAATAACTGTCCTAAAGTAAAATTTACATTTAGCTACACCAAATTAGTCTAATCACTTCCCCCACTTTGGTTTGTTAATTATGCACAATCGAGTCACGCAAGGGAATTTCACCCTTACGTTCTCACGGAACCGTACGTGAAAGTCTCCCTTCATACGGCTCTTCTTGTTTATAAATCGCAATGTAGTAAAAGCTACGGATGCGCCAATGGCCAGTGTGCAAATAATGTGGGGGTTTCTTTGTATTTGGTTTTCAGCCATCTTATGGCTGTTTTCAAATGCAGCCCCTTTTCCCATTTCGCCCATTTTAGCAAACGATTATTTAGTTGCCACCATACGCTGCGCAAGGCGCCATTGTAAAACTTTTGATAGTATGCCATTATACCCCTTAGTACGGGGTTTATGGCATCTGCTATTGTTTCCAATGGTTTGCGCCACTTGTGCAGTTCCATGTCCTTAATCTTTGCCAGTATCTTCTGCTTTGATTTGTTGCTTACATATATGCCCGGCATTGCTTTTATTCCTTCTTTACACACAACGCCTCCGGGTTTTATGGTAAAGCCAAGAAAATCAAATCCTTTTGGATAGGCTTTGTCTGCCTTTCCCCGCAGGTTTACTATCTTGGTTTTCACGGGGTGCAATGTGAGCCCGCAAGACTGCATGCGTTGGGTAATTTTACCCAGCATGTATTGTGCTTGTGCTTCCGTTTTACAGTGTACCACAATATCATCGGCATAGCGTTCAAAAGGTTTGTTAGGATAGTGCTTCTCCATCCATTTATCGAAAGCTACGTGCAGGAACAGATTGGCCAGCAGCGGACTGATAACACCACCTTGTGGCGTTCCCATTTCGCTTGCTGTAAATGTTCCGTCTGTCAGTTTGATACCGGCTGTTAGCCATCTGCGTACATACAACATCACCCAACTGTCTTTACAATAAAACGCTAACGCTTGCATCATTTTGCCATGGTCTATGTTATCAAAGAATCCTTTGATGTCGAGGTCTATAACAAAGTCATTCGTCATAGCGTTGCGTTCTGCTTGCTTAACTGCCTGATGGCAGTTGCGGTTAGGTCGGTAGCCGTACGAACTTTGGTGAAACAATGGTTCGAGTTGTGGTTCTAAATGATGCTTTACTACTTGCTGGGCTATGCGGTCGAGGATGGTGGGTATTCCGAGCTTACGGGTTCCGCCACCTACTTTAGGAATTTCTACCTGTCGTACAGGTGGTGGAAAGTAACTTCCCGAGCTTAGCCGGTTCCACAGTTTGTCAAGCAGCCTTCTTTCATTGCTTATTAAATACTGCCAGTCCATTCCGTCTACTCCGGCTGCGCCCTTGTTTGCTCTCACTACCTTGTACGCCTTCCACACCATTATCCTGGTTATTGGTTGCGATTTTGTTTCAAAATAATCAATCATCCCATTGCTGGTTGTATAATTCAATTTTGACACTAAACAAGCCTGCTCCTTCGCTCCGCACTCGTTACAAGTGCTTCAACACTACTACGGGCAGGTCTGCCACCGTTGCCTTGCATGCTCCTAATGCAACTGCTTCCCCTTTTACGGTTTTGCAGTGCGGCAACGACTTCACTTGTTCCCTGAAACAGCCATTGATAAACGTTCCTGCCAGCTTTACCCCGGATGCCGCGTAGCCAGCTATCAGATTTTGCCGCTACACTCTGTCATGGGTACTTACGTAATTACCCATTTTTGACATCACCTCTTGCTTTACGAGGCTTCATCGCTGGTTCATTTTCATTCAGCTCCGTTCATCTGCACCTGCAAGGCTCATCGTCCCCGCTTTTCCTTATCGCTTAGCACCATAGGATTTCCCGCTATGGCAACATAAGGTGGTTTGAAAACTCCGTCTGATACGGAGTTTCCGGGAGTACAGTTCATTGTTTGTATCGGGTTGGTCGGTTGGTTCGCTTCGCTTGAACACCGCACCATTTTCTCCTTTCTATTCAATGTCTCCCATCTGTTAAAGAGCATCCAAAGCACGAGTGCTTTGGTTCAAGTCACACACGTAACAGCATTGGCGATGTAGCCGGAATTCAATGGTTCGTCCGCTCTCCTACCAATGTCCGATAAAGGTATAGTGTTTCAAGTAAAAATTGCTGCTCAATAGCTTTACTTCTGCCGGAACTGAAGCCCAATAGCAATACGTCCGTCCAATGGCTGAAAGCCCAGCCGGCCATAACGCCAAGGCATTGTTGGCAGTAGGCTTATTCTTGTTCGTCTATGCCAAATTTTAAGTAGTCATATAAACATACTAGTTTTCTAAAATTGGTGTGTTTCTTCAATGCAGCATCAGAAAAGCATTCTCTTAAAAAAGCTCTTAAGTGAGGTAGGTCAATAATCTTGTTATCTAAAAGAGGTATAAATACTATGGCGTGCTCTTTATCCCAACTTTTGACTATTGACTTTACTTCCTTATGATTTCTACGAATCTCTGCTTGCTTCTTTAAATATATTTGTGGTGGCAGAAAACAAGATGGTATGTTTGTTCTAAGATTAAATAATCCTTTAGTTTTTTTTATTCCTTCTGAATTTAAAGTAGCATTTTTATTTAGAAAATTTTGATGTCTTAAGTATTTATAAACTGGTAAATATGCATTTCCTTTTAAAAGCGTTGGAAATGTGTATTCTAAAAGTTTTCCAATATCATATTTTTTGTTGTCATATAATATATCTTCAATTATATCGGTTGCATCAATTGCTTTGTATCCTTGCGATGATACAAATTGATCAGCTACACCCACTCCAATTGCATACTCAATCTCTGAATCATCTGTTATGGTATTTATGTCTTGAATATATATTTTAGATGTTGGCTTTGAACTTTTTACAAATTCCACTACAGAATTCTTCAGTTTTCTAAGGACTTTAACCGGTATTTGCCTTTTAAGAGAGGACAATGTTTTAAAAATTGGTTCAAATGAGTCTGTTGTTATTAATTTGATAGGAAGAACCTTATTTTCTGGTAATTTAATGCTGCTATCCTTCATTTCAAAAGTATGCGCTGCTCTCCATTCAACAAAAATTAATCTATCTTTTAATTTGTCTAAATTAGTAGAATCTACACATCTAACTATGGAGTCTATTATTTGCTGAATATTCTCATCAGAAAGTGAATATCCAAGAAAAATAATAGGGTGTTCAACAAAAATGGTTAATAGCTTTGCTGCCAAGTAAGCATTTCGCTGATTAAAATTCAAATAGTCCTCACTGGTAACTATCAACGTTTGTGGCCGTGAAATACAGCCGTGAATCTTGTAAATTTCCCCAATTGAAACACCTTCTGAAAATAATAACTCTTGTTGCCCAATAAAAACTTTAAAATCGTCAAATATTGATTCTAAAAAATTATCCCAATTTGTGGTGACTATGCCATCAATAACTGAAGATTTTAAAAGATCAATTTCTGTTTTGTAAAAAGTATTTGTTTTAGCTTTTTCTCTTACGACATCTGCAAGTTGAATCTTAAATGGTGCATCTTGCCGTTCCTTCGCATTCACTTTGTTTGCATCTCTTGATGCTTTAAATTCCGTCTCCTTCCACCATATTTCATGAAATTCTTTTGCAAGATTTGAAGCTAGTTGGGGAAGATTTCCATTACTTTTCGACCTGTGATACTCATAGTCACCCTCAATTTTGGATGTTTTGAAAAAGTTTATAAGCAGGTCTTCCCAAGTAGGCAAAGAAACATAACGTCTAGAAAGTCCGGACCCGATAAAAAGGTATGGGTTCGTTGTAAATTGAGCTAAATGTTCTTGTAAATCTGTTGTCATATTGATGGTTTTGAAAGCTTACCGCCAACGAAAAGGGCTTGGCGATGCCGGGGTATTCATAGCTTATCCCGCCTGGCCAATCCTGCACGCCATAAAAGTACAAAGTATTTTTTTATACACGCCGCGCCTGCGGAGTCGGGTCGCCCGACTGCTGATCGGCCATGTACAAAAGCCCAAAGCACTGGGTTCGTCCGCCCCCGGTATAGCCAAACCCCATGTTGGCTGCAGTATTGTTTTCAAAAAGTAAACGACTTCGAAGTTTTAAGTAAGTTTTCAACATTCACCTCTGGATTATTTTCCTCTTCCTTAGCAATTAATTTTTCTGAACGAAATCGATATTTTCCCCATTTTCTGACACTTTCTCCATTCTTGTATTTCAACTCGTCTAAAACAGTTGCATAGGATAATTCTCCCTTTGTATAGTAGAAGCTTTCCCAAACAATATGTCTCTGTCTGGGTGTAGTAATTGAATATAGTTTGCTAGTTGAGAGTATTGTGTTGGTTAAACTGTCAACCCATTTCCACCTTTGAATAAATTCATTTTTCTTTTTTTCAGTTACTAAAGGAGTAACGTCAATTTTCTTGATTATCCCGCTCTTTGTTTGTAAAGCAGACATTAAATTATCAATCTCGTAAAATGAGGTATCGCTGGATTGAATGTATGCAGTTGTACAAACTGAAAATATGAGTATAAAGATTGTTCTTCTTATAAATATTGTATGAATCAAGGGTTGAAACTGATTATTTGTCGGTTATTAATTAATTTTTCACAACTCAGCAAAACGAAAGTCTTGATTAATTGGCAATTCTCCATGTTGGTAACAATCGAGCGGAAATATTGCAGCCAACTCGTGTATTTATGTTTTTAGATGGCTCATATTTAAAAAAGCCTAAAACTTTGGACCTTGATTTTTAATACTTTACAATTATACATTTTATATTGGTATAGCACAAATACAACTTCTCAAATGTATTTAATTTTTCCATTTTTTCCTATCCCTCAGAATTTTTTTAAAAAACAAACCAATCCACAGCTTACAATAATTACAATGGCCCCTTTTGGCTTCCACCCGGTAATTGCCTGTCAATTATTCTGAATATTCTCAAAATCAATCTTTTTACTAAAATCCGCCTCAAACGTCTCATCATCACAAGGAATTTCAGCAATCAGTTCCCCTATCACCTTTAAATACCCCTTGTGTTTATCGCACCATTCCTGTGCAAGTTCCCAGGTTGGCGCGGCTACATCATCGCCTCCCCAGGTTTTCATTTCACCCGTATGCGGGCAAAGTGCTTTAATTTCTGTACACCAAAGTTTCATGTGCTAAGAATTTAATTAGATAATTTCTATCACAGACAGGGTTAAAGGACATATTTATCCATCATCCCCTACCCTGGAATATAATTAAATGAAGAATATTTAAAAAGAAGACCTGCACCAACAGATGCAGATCCTCCAAACAATCTCAACACGCCTTTTTTGTTAGACTACCGGAGCAGGTGTAGGCTCAGCCGGCTCCTCCGGCACTTCCTCACCCTGCCCCCTTTTGGCAATTAAATTATTATAGTATTCAATCAGCCCGTTTATAAAAGTTACGGTAGGCCCGTAGGGTGCTGCGCCTTTTTCAATGGTGTAATAGGCATTTATCAGGTCCCGGAGGACGTACCAGGCTTCGTTGGCTTCCACACGTTTGCTTCTACTATTTTCCGGGGAGGCGGCGCCGGTTTCCTGTGCGCGGTCGAGGTACTTTTCTGAAATCCCCACGAACTGAGGCACGCCCAGTGCAAATGATCATTTGGGATTCCCTGCCCGGCCGGTCAGGCGGGCATATGACAATTAAAAATTAGCCCCGACACCTCGGGGCGCACTAATAATGAACACATGAAATCCCCACGAACGGGCGTACACCCAGCACCGATGTTCATTTGGGGATTCCATATGACAAATAAAACCAGCAGCCGAAAGGCTGCGCACTAAAAATGAACATATGAAAACAAGGTATTGGCGGCGGCAAGTTCGGTTTTCCAGGGGCCGGGTTTGAGGGCGTTGATGGCCTCTTTTAACCCGGGCTTGGTATCCCAATCGTCTATAATATTCCAGACACTAGCGGTTTGACTTTGGTAATTATCCCGTGCAATTCCGGTGCCAAAGGAAGAAAAGTGGTTAGCTGTGGAAAATGCCCGATGAAGGCACCATAGCCGTCAACTTTAGCGTAACTTTGTCATGAACTCTACCATTTGCCTTTAGCGATAATTTACCCATCAAATATGGAAAGCATGAAACTTCTCCGTTTGTTTCTTGTAAAAATGTGCCAGCCCCACAAGAGGACTTGCCTGCCGGGAGGCAGGCGATTCATGCTTCCGGGGTCTGCAGGGCCCCGGTAAAAGAATGGAGGATGCAATGGGCTTTACCCATTTGCCAAAATGAATCGGCCGTTGGGCCGTGTAAGTTGTGCTCACCGGGGGGGCGAAGCAGATAGTGCGGCAAAACAAACCAAGGTGACGGCGATGGTGAAGGACTAACTATGG
>Ga0209097_10004021_pt1 | contig 11045 bp, 10 predicted proteins | sample AD_UKC052_MetaG_FD_184419 | JGI IMG/M metagenome (GOLD analysis project Ga0209097, IMG submission 184419) | Active sludge microbial communities of municipal wastewater-treating anaerobic digesters from USA - AD_UKC052_MetaG (SPAdes) (version 2) | ecosystem: Engineered > Bioreactor > Anaerobic >... | reverse complement strand
GCCTTTGCTGGGTATCTGCGTGGCGGTGGAGGACATCTACAAGCGTGCGGTGGTGCAGCGCTGCTTTCATGACGGGGGCGCTGCGCCGGGCGTGCTTCGCTGGTTGCTGGCCTTGCTGATCGGGCCCGATCTCCACTATCGGGGTGTGATCGGCCAGTATCCGGGTGTCAAGGTGGGGGAGTTTGTCGTCACGCCCGATCTGGACAGCGAAAGTGTGGCGGTATGGAACCAGATTCGCACGGTGCTCGGCATGACGCTGGGCATCCTGCTGCTCAACCTGCTGATCTACCGGCCCGTACGTCGCGCCCTGCGGCCGACCGATCAGATTCTGGCGGTGCTGGCGCGGATGGAGGCGGGGGAGCTGTCGGCGCGCATGCCGCGCCCCCGTCTGATCGAATTGCGCCGCATCGCTGCCGGGTTCGATCATCTCGCCGAGCAACTGCAGAAGACCCTGGCTTCCCAGCGCCACCTCGCCCTGCGCTTGCTGGCAGTGCGTGAGGAAGAGCGCCGGCGCCTGGCGCGGGAACTGCACGACGAGTTTGGTCAATGTCTGGCCTCCATCGGTGCCGAAGCGGCTTTCATCGGCGGCCGGGCGGAGGCACGCGATCCGGACGTGCTGCCGGCAGCCCGGGCGATCGCGGCGGTGACCGCCCACATGATGGAGAGCCTGCAGGGCATCCTCCTGCAACTGCGCCCGGTGGGACTGGAGGAGTTCGGCCTGAGCGCGGCCCTCGAGGCCCTGGTGGGGGGCTGGCGGCGTCGGCAGGCCGATTGCGTGTTCGAGCTGAAGGTGGTCGGGGAGATTGATGCCTTGCCCGACGCGCTGCGCACCAGTCTGTACCGGATCGTCCAGGAAAGCCTGACCAACGCCCTGCGCCATGGGGATCCCGGACGGGTGAAGGTGGACGTGCGCTGCGATGGGGCGGGCTGTCGTCTGCGGGTGGACGACGACGGCGCCGGTCGCGAGGGGCCGACGGCGGGCAGCGGCCTGGGCGTTCTCGGCATGCATGAGCGGGTCGAGGCCCTGGGAGGGCGTTTTGCCCTGACGCCCCTGACGCCCCGCGGGATGCGGGTGGAGGCGGATTTTCCGGCAGAGGCGGTGCGTACCGTGGAGATGACCCATGACTGAGGCCACACGCCTGGTGCTGGTGGATGACCATGCCATCGTGCGGGAAGGCTACCGGCGCCTGCTCGAGTCCCGTCCGGACCTGCTCATCGTCGGGGAGGCTGCCACCGCTCGCGATGCCCTTGAGCTGTTCAAGACCCTGGTGCCCGATGTGCTGGTGCTCGACCTGGGGTTGCCGGACATGGGGGGCGTCGAGTTGATCCGGCGCTTGCTGCAGCGTGACCCCGCCGCGCGCATCCTGGTGTTCACCATGCACCGCGAGCCGCTCTTCGCCACCCAGGCCCTGCGTGCCGGAGCCCTGGGCTATGTGACCAAGAGCAGCCCGCCGGAGGTGCTGGTGAACGCGGTCTACCAGGTTGCAGCGAGGCGCCAGGTGATCAGCCCGGACATCGCACCTGAACTCGCCCTGGCCCTCATCGACCGACCTCGGGAGCGCCTTGCCGAACTGGCCCCGCGGGAGTTCGAGATCCTGCGCCTGCTGCTGGATGGCTGCAGCGCCGACGAGATCGGCGTGCGCCTGTCCATCTCTGCCAAGACGGTGCAGAACTGCCACTACCAGATCAAGAGCAAGCTGGGTGTGCGCAGCGACATCGAGCTGACCCGTCTGGCCCTGCGCATGGGTCTGATCTGAGGGTGGGCGGGGGGCGCTGCGTGGCCTGATCTCAGCGCCCCTTCATGGCGGCGCCTCCCGCAGAGGAACGGGGCGGCCGGCCCCGTTTCCACCATTCGCGCCGGCTTGCTCAGGCCGCCTGTTTCTGCGCCTCGAAGATGGCTTGAAGGGTTTCCAGGGTGATCTCGGCGATGGGCTGCCCGGCATCATCCAGGATTTCGTAGAGGATCTCCCCCGGCTGTGGCCGCATGCTGAACAGGACGATGGCATCCGTGGCGCCGCCGCCCTCCCGATGGGGCGTTTCGCTGGCGGGCGAGATCGTGTAGCTGCCGGTGGGGCGCGTTTCGCGCAGGCGTCCATCCATCTCGTACACGCGGTGCTCTCCCTGCACCACAAAGGTGTGGTTGAGGGCCTTGTGGCGATGCAGCACGATCTGCTGCCCTGCGTCGAACCGGAAGAGCACGTCGGCAATGCGCTGCTGCATGTCCACCTGCAGGATGGTGAAGGCGAAGTGGGGAAAGTCACCGAAGGGCTGCCAGGGGATGGTGCTGGCGTCGAAGTGCTGGGGCATGGGTTGTCTCCTTGTGGGTTGAGCCGGATGGCAGACGCCAGTAGAAACCGTGTGGGGAGACCGTGCCGAGGTCAGCCTGCCCGCGAAGCAGCAGGCATTTCTCCCGCCCTTCACCGGAAGCGTGCGTCGGGCAAATTGCCTGCGCCTTTCGGGGCAGGATGCCGCTGAGCGGATGGGGAGGGCGTCTTACAGTGGGGTGAAAGGACGGGTCGGTCGGCCCCGTCCGCCTTTCCACCCGGGAACGAGCATGCGAATACCCTCAATGGCGGCACTGCTGGCCATGGCCCTGTTATCCGGCACGGCGCTGGCGAGCAACCTTTTCTGCGGCGGGCCTGTACCCCAGACGGGTGAACCCACCGATCTGGCCCACGTGGTCGGCGACCAGACCCTTGAATACATGGCGGATCAGCCCGCCAGCCTGATGGTGTGCAGCAAGGGCTATCTGTTCGAGAAATGCGGTGACCACGAGACCGCCATGCGCATCTTCGACCGCTGCATCGAGGCGGGCTACATCGGCGCCATGATCTGGAAGGCGTTGATGCTGCAGGACGGAGCCCTTGGCAAGCCCGACCTGCCTGCCGCCGCCGAGCTGATGCGCCGCGCCGCCGAGGCCGGGGACTCGCCCTATGCCACCCTCGGCAAGCTCCACTACGCGAGTGCCCTGCAGGAGGGGAAGGGGGTGCCCCGGGACGTGGCGGCGGCGCGCACCTGGTTCGAGGCCGCGGCGGCGGAGGGCAACCCCGATGCCATCGAATTCCTGCGGACCGGCTACCACGTGGGGGACCGGGATGGTCAGGCCCATGGGGTGGGCACGATACCGCCGGTCGCCGGTGCCATGCCCTTGCCCGGTGTCCTGCTGGAGGAGGCTGCCGCACCCGGCCGCCCGCCGCCCATGGCCACGCCTTCTCCTGCGCCGATGGCCCGTCGTCTCGTCGTGGCGCCCCCGGCTGTGCCCGTGACGCCGGCGGCTCCGTTGCCGCCGCAACGGGTGATGGGGCAGCGCCTGCTGCCTCCTCCCCGTGTCGCTGCGCCCACCTGGACGCAGCCTGCCGTGCTCTCCGCCCTTCTGCTGACCTTGGTGCTGGGTGGTGCCCTGCGCCAGCAGCGCAGGCGGCCCCCTTTCCTTCCCTATGGAGTCTGACCCATGAACCAAGCCATCGAAGGCCTGATGTACGCCGCCAGTCAGTTGTTTCTGATACCGGTGCTGCTGGCCATCGGCGTGCTCTTCCTGCACGCCTTCCATGCCCTCGGCGCCTTTCTCTGGCAGGCCCGACAACGTAGGGTCGGGCTGGCGGCGGGCTTCGAATTGATCGAGGCCCGCCGCCAGGACCCGGGCCTGCGGATCGTTGACCTGGAGGCGCTCGCGCTGGCCCGCCTGGAGTTCGCCCGCATTGCAACCCGGGTGGCACCCATGCTTGGCCTGGCTGCCACCATGATTCCCATGGGGCCGGCGCTCAAGGCATTGGGGGACGGCGAGCTGGGGGATGTGTCGCGTAGCCTGATGGTGGCTTTCTCGGCAGTGATCCTGGCTTTGATCGCGGCAGCCCTTGGCTACTGGGTGGTCAGCGTGCGCCGGCGCTGGTATGCCAGCGATCTGCTGACCCTCGAAAAGAGTGAGGTGCCGCGATGAACCGGATCCGCCTGCGCCTTGACGATGAAGGGGACGACGACCCCCTGTTGTCCCTGGTCAACCTGATCGACGTGTTCCTGGTCCTGGTGGCTGCCCTGCTGCTGGCGGTGGCGCGAGACCCCGCCTCCGGGGCATCGCGCCGGGTAGCGGAAGCGAAGAAGGTCGAGCGCTTTCAGGGCGAGGGGGCGACGACCTCGGTTGAGGGCGGGGTCCGTGCCGGGACGGCCTACCGCCTGCCCGACGGATCCCTGGTGGTCGTTCCCGAGTAGTCCCGGTGCCCGCGGGCCGGGCCTGCAAAGGGATGAGATCGCGCCGCGCAGCCGGCTTGGTCACCCCCCTCTCAAGGAGCGTCGATGGGCCTGAGTGTGGCCTGCTCCGCATCGGTGAAGAGGCGGGAGCGCGTGGTGAAGGCCTTGCCGCGCCCGCAATCAAGGGAGAAGTCTCCACCGTTGCCGGGCTGGACGTCGAGAACCAGCTGGCTGTTCTCGTAATACTGGAATTCCTGATGGCCGAGATAGAAATCGGCGCCACCGACCTGGCCGAGAAGGATCATCGTTTGCCCGGGCAGGACTTCGCCGACCTTGTAACAGTTGGGGACGCTGCCGTCGCAGCAGCCTCCGGAGAGGAGGAACATCAGGGGGCCGAATTCGGCACGCAGTTCTTCGATGAACTGCAGGGCCGCCTCGGTGGCGGTGACGCGATCAACCATGGTCGTGTCCTTGGATGAGGTAAACGAAAAAAAGGGGCGAGTGACCTCGCCCCGTAACACCTTGCCTTACACTAACTACGACACTTGGATCAGAAGAAGCCCAGTGCGTTCGGGCTGTAGCTGACCAGCAGGTTCTTGGTTTGCTGGTAGTGGTCGAGCATCATCTTGTGGTTTTCGCGGCCGATGCCGGATTCCTTGTAGCCGCCGAAGGTGGCGTGGGCGGGGTAGGCGTGGTAGCAGTTGGTCCACACGCGGCCGGCCTTGATGTTGCGGCCCATGCGGTAGGCGCGGCTGCCGTCACGGCTCCACACGCCGGCGCCGAGGCCGTACGGGGTGTCGTTGGCGATGGCGAGGGCTTCAGCTTCGTCCTTGAAGGTGGTCACGGCGAGCACCGGTCCGAAGATTTCTTCCTGGAACACGCGCATCTTGTTGTGGCCCTTGAACAGGGTCGGCTGAATGTAGTAGCCGCCAGCCAGTTCGCCGTCCATGTGGGTGCGATCGCCGCCGATCAGGCACTCGGCGCCTTCCTGGCGGCCGACTTCCATGTAGGACATGATCTTGCTGAGCTGATCCTGGGAAGCCTGGGCACCCATCATGCTGTCAGTGTCGAGGGGGCTGAGTTGCTTGATGGCCTTGACGCGGGCCATGACCTTTTCCATGAAGCGCTCGTAGATCGATTCCTGGATCAGCGCGCGGGACGGGCAGGTGCACACTTCGCCCTGGTTGAAGGCGAACAGCACCATGCCTTCGACAGCCTTGTCGAGGAAGGCGTCGTCGGCGGCCATGATGTCTTCGAAGAAGATGTTGGGCGACTTGCCGCCGAGTTCGAGGGTGGCGGGGATCAGGCTGGTGGCGGCGGCCTGGGCGATCACGCGGCCGGTGGCGGTGGAGCCGGTGAAGGCGATCTTGGCGATGCGGCGGCTGGTGGCCAGCGGCATGCCGACTTCGCGGCCGTAGCCATTGACGACGTTGAGCACGCCCGGCGGCAGCAGGTCGGCGATCAGTTCGACCAGGATCAGGATCGAGATCGGGGTGGATTCAGCGGGCTTGAGCACCACGCAGTTGCCGGCGCCGATGGCGGGGGCCAGCTTCCAGGCGGCCATCAGGATCGGGAAGTTCCAGGGGATGATCTGGCCGACCACGCCGAGGGGCTCGTGGAAGTGGTAGGCGACGGTGTTTTCGTCGATCTCGGAGATGCCGCCTTCCTGGGCGCGCAGGCAGCCTGCAAAGTAGCGGAAGTGGTCGACGGTCAGCGGGATGTCGGCGTTGAGGGTTTCGCGGATGGCCTTGCCGTTATCGACGGTTTCGGCGTAAGCCAGGCGCTCGATGTTGGCTTCCAGGCGGTCGGCGATCTTCAGCAGCAGGCCGGCGCGCTCGCCGGCGGAGGTGCGGCCCCAGGCATCGGCAGCGGCGTGGGCGGCGTCGAGGGCCAGTTCCACGTCTTCTGCGCCGGAGCGGGCGGCCTTGGTGTAGGCCTTGCCGGTGATCGGGGTGATGACGTCGAAGTATTCACCCTTGACCGGGGCGACCCACTTGCCACCGATGAAGTTGTCGTATTTGGACTTGTATTGGATCTTGGCGTCGGCAGAACCGGGCAGTGCATACAGCATGGAAGTCTCCTCCTGGATTTGGATTGAAAACGCTTTGCGCAGCGTTATCTCCTATCAGCAGGTGGCGTGCCAGAGGGTGATCAGTCGCATCTATCAGTAGAAAGTCTATCTTTATCAACCCCTTGTGCTAGCTGCTCGAGATTGGTGCATTGCCGCAACTGATTTGGCGGTGTGTATCGAAAATGAACAGTTGCTCCATGCAAAGTGCACGATGGAGCACCGGGCGCCCCGCCCGGTCTTTTCACGCGATGCGGAAGCGGGCGGAAAGGGCTTCCAGCGTGCGGGCCAGGTCTTCGAGTTCGCCTGCCGCCCGGGTGATCCGCGCGGCACTCGCCGCATTGGATTCCGAGGCGCCCGCGACTTGCTCCACACGCTGGGCGATGTCCCGTGCGGCGGCCGATTGCTCGCCCAGACCAAGGGTGATGCCCTCCACCGCGCCGAGAACCTGACTGCTGCCCTCCTGCAGGTGCTGGATGGTGCTGCCCGCCTCGTCGGCGAGGGCGAGTCCGCGGGTCACCCGCTCCACGCCGCCATCCATGTCCGCGGCGGCACTGCGGGTGGCAGCCTGGATGCGTTCGATCATGGCGGCGATTTCCGAGGTGGAGCTGGAGGTGCGTTCCGCCAGCTTGCGTACCTCGTCGGCCACAACGGCGAAACCCCGGCCCGATTCACCGGCACGCGCAGCCTCGATGGCGGCATTCAGGGCCAGCAGGTTGGTCTGGTCGGCGATCTCGCGGATCACCCCGACGATCATGGAGATCTCTCCGGACAGGCTCTCCAGGTTGCGCACGGACCGGGCGGTCTGATTGACCGAGTCGGCAATGACCTGCATTTCGGAGAGGGCATCGCCGATCACTTGGGCGCCCAGGGCGGCCTGAGTGCGGGAATGCTCCGACAGTTCGCGGGATTCCCGGGCATGGTCGCTGATGTGGTCGATGGAAACGGAGAGCTGCTCGATCGCACTGGCCATTGCCGCTGCAGACTCCGACTGGGCCTCTGCCAGCATCCGGGTCTCTCCCGCCGTGGCGCTCAGGCCACTGGCGTTGCCCAGCAGGATCCTGACCTCATTCCGGATCGAGGCGATCAATTCGTGGAGGTTGTTGCGCATCACCGCCATATGCACGATCAGGCTGCCCAGTTCGTCCTCGCTGGCGGGGGGCAGGGGCTGCAGCATATCGCCCGCCGCGATGGCCGCTGCGGCGCGCTTGCCCGCCTCGACGGAACGGTGCAGGCGGCGGATGAGCAGAACGGAGGCCAGCGCAGCGAGGCTCAACCCGCCCCCGATCAGGGCGGACAGCAGCCTTTGGGTACGGGCATGGTCGGCATCCTGGGCGGCGAGGGAGGTGTTGCCCGCATCGGTGAGCTGTTTCAGAAAAGGGCGGGCGGGGTCATCCGGGGGGATCTGCACCAGGAGGCGAGCCTGCTCCTGCACGAGCGCGTCCATGGTGTTCCGGCTCTGGCTGGCGGCATGCAGCCCGGCAACGCCGGCAAGCACACAGAGTGCAGCAAGGCCCCCGCTGATCAGGGCGATGCGGGTCCCCAGGGTGCTGCGGGGAAGCAGGTGCGTCAGGGTGGCGGTTAGCCCGGTGGGGGCCAGCTGCCCCTCGGCCAGACGGATCCCCGGCTTCTCGCGCATGCGTGCATGGAGGGCACTGGCATCCGCGATTTCATCGCGGCTTGCCTTGATGCGCACCGACATGTAGCCCGAGCGGTCGGCGATGGGGGTGGCCGTGGCGCGGACCCAATAGAAGTCGCCGTTCTTGCGCCGGTTCTTGACGATGCCGCTCCACGGCCGGCCCCGCTGCAGGGTGGCCCACATGTCCCGATAGGCTTCGGAGGGCATGTCCGGATGGCGGAGGATGTTGTGGGGCTTGCCCATGACCTCCTCGCGGGTGAAGCCGCTGGCTGCAATGAACTCCTCATTGCAGTAGGTGATGTTGCCGGCAAGATCGGTGCGACTGATGATGGCGGCACCGTCGGCGATGGGGTATTCGTTCGATGTGACGGGCAGATTTTGACGCATGACAGGTTCCAGGGCATGACGTTGCCCTAGCTATCGGCCCCGGAGCCGCCGGCTTGAGGGGTTTCTCGCCGGTACGCCGCGGGACGGTGCCCTGGATCAGCGCTGCGGCTGGACCGTGCGGCTGGTGGTGCTGACCTGCCCGTTCTCACCGAAGTGGATGTTGAAGAACACTTCGGCACTGACTTCGGGGGGCAGGCGCCAGTCCCAGACTTCCTCCTTCTTCATGGCGAAGACCTGAACCGAACGTGGTTTGCCCAGCAGGCGCCGCACCTGGTCCTTGGTCCAGCCCGCCTGAACCCGTGCAAAGTTCTGTGGCGTGAGCACGTTCTCGATGCTCTTCAGGACATTGTCGGGGCCCACCGTCACCATGAAGCACTCCGTCCCTTCCGGCTGACGGGTGTATTCCCAGGTCACGCTGCCGTCGTCATTGCGCCACTCGATGCCGGGTTTGCCCAGCTTGTCGCGCACCTCATAGCCTGTAGAGATGCCCGGCTTGAGTTCATTCAGGGTGACCGCATCACAGGCGGCCAGTCCGGCCACGGTGAGGGTAGCGGCAAAGAGGGAAAACAGCCTGCGCATCGGGGATTCTCCGGATAGGCCCGTATCCCGCCAAAGCGGCCGGGCTTGGTTACAATCCACCTCATTGTGGGCGGAAAAATCGGGTGCCCATTCTGGCACGAAGACCCTTTGCGGAGGATGAACAGGTGAAACACGGCGCATTGAAGCTGGCCCTGGCCGGTGTGATGGTGGCGGGCAGTTCTGCAAGCCTGGCCCAGGCAGTGGTGAAGATCGGCTTTGCCGGCCCTTTGACCGGCCCGATTGCCCACGTGGGCAAGGATGAGCAGTACGGCGCCCAGCTGGCCCTCGACGACGCCAACGCCAAGGGCGTGAGCATCGGTGGCCAGAAGGTGAAATTCGAGCTGCAGGCCGAGGACGACCAGGCCGACCCGCGCACCGCCACCACGGTGGCCCAGCGCCTGGCCGATGCGGGCGTGAAGGGCGTGGTGGGCCATGTCACCTCGGGTGCGTCGATTCCGGCCTCGCGCATCTACGAGCAGTCGGGCATCCCGGCGATCACCCCGTCTTCCACCAGCCCCAAGCTGACCCAGCAGAAGTTCAAGACCACCTACCGGGTCATTGCCAACGACCTGCAGCAGGGCGCCGCCATGGCCCGCTTTGCCACCGAGGTGCTGAAGGCCAAACGCATCGCCGTGATCGACGACCGCACCGCCTACGGTCAGGGGCTGGCCGACGCATTGGTGGATAGCCTGAAGAAACTCGGCACCCCGCCGGTGGGGCGTGAGTTCACCACCGACAAGGCCACCGATTTTGCCGCCATCCTCACCAAGCTCAAGGCAGCCCAGCCCGATGCCATCTTCTATGGCGGCATGGATGCCCAGGGGGCACCACTGCTCAAGCAGATGAAGCAGCTCGGCATCACCGCCAAGTACCTGGGAGGCGACGGTGCCTGCACTGCCGAGATGATCAAGATTGCCGGCGCGGCCATGAGCAGCGATGTGTACTGCACCCAGGCGGGCATCCCCATGGACAAAATGCCGGGCGGCAAGGAGTTCAACGAGCGCTTCAAGAAGCGTTTCGGCGTGCCCGTGCAGCTCTACGCCCCCTACAGCTACGACGCCACCACGGCCCTGATCGAGGCCATGAAGGCGGCTGGCTCTTCCGACCCGGCCAAATACCTGCCCCAGATGCAGAAGCTGAGCTTCAAGGGCGTGACCGGCAATATCGCCTTCGATGCGAGCGGCGACAGCCGTGAGGGTGGCGTGACCCTCTACCAGTTCAATGCCGGAAAGTGGGAAGCCCGGCCCTGAAACACAGCGCGAGCGCGTCCGCCCGGCCGCCCGAAGGGCGCGCGTCCCTCCCTTGGGGAGGATGTCACATCGTGACAGGAGGGCTGTCCCGCAGCCCGGCCCCGAAGTTGCTAGTCAGCGTCGTACCCTACAAACCAGAGGAGAAACCCGCATGAAATACCGCCTTGTCGCCCTTGCCGTGCTCGGTCTTGGTGCATCTGCCGTATCCGCCCAGGAAGTTGTGAAGCTGGGCGTCGCTGCGCCCCTCACCGGAACCCAGGCCCACCTGGGCAAGGACATCGAGAACGGTGTCCGCCTGGCCATCGAGGAGTACAACGCCAAGGGCGTGACCCTCGGCGGCAAGAAGGTCAAGTTTGACGTGCAGGCCGAGGACGACCAGGCCGACCCCAAGACTGCCACCACCGTGGCCCAGCGTCTGGCCGACAGCGGCGTGAAGGGGGTTGTCGGGCACCTCAACTCCGGCGCCTCCATTCCCGCCTCGCGCATCTACAACGAGGCCGGTCTGCCCCAGGTTTCTCCCGCCTCCACCAACCCCAAGCTGACCCAACAGAACTTCAAGGCCACCTTCCGCACCATCGCCAACGACGTGCAGCAGGGCCTGGCCATCGGCAAATATGCGGCCACCAAGCTGGGCAAGAAGATTGCGCTGATCGACGACCGCACCGCCTACGGCCAGGGTCTCGCCGATGAAGTGGAAAAGGCTGTCAAGGCCAACGGCGGCAGCCTCACCGGGCGCGAGTTCACCAGCGACAAGGCCACCGACTTCCTGGCCATCCTGACCCGTATCAAGGCCCAGAGCCCCGACGTGATCGTATACAGCGGCATGGACACCCAGGCCGGCCCCATGCTCAAGCAGATCAAGCAGCTCGGCATCAACGCCAAGTTCATTACCGGTGACGGCGGCTGCACCGGCGAAGTCATCAAGCTGGCCGGCGAT
>Ga0209097_10004011_pt1 | contig 11064 bp, 5 predicted proteins | sample AD_UKC052_MetaG_FD_184419 | JGI IMG/M metagenome (GOLD analysis project Ga0209097, IMG submission 184419) | Active sludge microbial communities of municipal wastewater-treating anaerobic digesters from USA - AD_UKC052_MetaG (SPAdes) (version 2) | ecosystem: Engineered > Bioreactor > Anaerobic >... | reverse complement strand
GACGACGGTGGATGAGTCCTGACGCCGAAAGGCCTGTACCGAATCAGCGCGTCGGGCTCTTGGTGTTTGCTGGACTCTTGGTCGTGGCGCTGATCCTGGCCGCCTTGGTGCTGCTGGTCGGCAGTTCAGCGCCAGGGAGCCAGTAGGAATGCGTGCCGCTCACCTGTTCATACTGACTGCGATTCTGTTATCTTCGATTCTGCTTGGTTGTAATGATCCACTGTCACCACTGCCATTTGAAAGCAACGTCAAAAACTATGCAGGTGAATGGGAATACCGATATGGTGATTCGCCAGTAGCTGCGGACCACTCATTCACATTTGCGCAGCCAAATCACAGCGATGGTGCTTGGTTAAAGACCAAAGAGACGTGGAGCCCCAAGGGGCGCGAGAAACGCAATATTCTTTGGTTGCGCACTAATCTGGTCGGCCCTGCGTTATTCGATCCTGCGCTTCATGCCCTATATTCGGAAATCTTCTACGAAGTTTACTTCGACGGAGCATTAATTGGTCAAAGAGGCGAAATAGCGCTACGTGTGCAGCCACTCATTGGTGCATCAGCGCCACTATTTGTACGTCTTCCACAAGATTACGTCGGACACACGCTCGCCATTCGGATGTATTCACCGAATACAAACATCGGAATTTCATCACCGATGGTTCTTGGTGGCCGCGCCGAGCTAATTATATATCTAATCCGCAAAGATGTTGCAAAGCCACTGATTGGATTTTTGCTTGTTTCAATGTCAGCTGTCGGCTTCATGGTCTACTTGGTCCGTCGTCGAGAGACGCTTTTTCTCTACTTTTCATGCCTTGCCATCGTCACTGGCACCTATGTCTTTATCTCCCGAAACCCGCTGCGGTATATTTTCTCGGCAAGAGTCGATATATTTTGGGGAATCGAACTCATTTGCCTGAGCCTGATTCCTCTGTTTTTATGCGCCTTATTTCAGAATCTTTTTGGACCCGGACCACAGAAAATAACGCAGTGGATTAAATATCTTTTCACGGTCTTCATCATCACAGCTATCGGTCTAGTTTCTATCGGATTCCGACCGGCTATGTTTTTTCTGTTTTACCTGCAAATCTTATTTGCCTGCACTGTGATCTATCTAAGTTTGTACTGCTTCACCATTGCTTGGATGGGAAACACTGATGCCAGAATATTTGCAACAGGCTTTTTTCTGGCAATGGTTCTTGTCGCCTATGACCTACTGACTCTCCTGTTGATACTTCCCGGCAGCTTCGAAAGCCCGCCCTATAGCTCGTTAATTGTGGTGATTACTTTTGCCATTTTGCTGAGATCACGCTTTTTGGCACTAAACAAAAGATTGCAGAGCTTGTCATCGATGATTCAAGTGAATCTTGCCTCTGCTAATCAGCTGAATGACAAGGATCATGCGCAGCTTGCGCTCCAGCAGGTGCAGCAGCTCCTACCGGTCAGCCGAGCTAGCTTGTTCCTTGCAGGAGTTAATCCTCTGCAGGTGCAGTGGGTTAGCGGTCGTGATGCCACAGGACAAGCAGAGTCGCAGCTCAGGGCGTCGGAACAGGAGCTGGCCTTGGCTGTGCTCAATCGGCGACGAACACTGACAGGCCGCGCAGAGGCCTCCCTTCTTCCATCAGGAAAGAGTGGGCCAGGTCCACGGCTAATGGGCGTGCCACTGCGAGCGCAAGAGCAGCTGTTGGGAATCTTGTGCGTTGAGCTTACGGCAGGGACAGAGGCGCTCCGTGGCGACGATGGGGAAGTGCTTGAGTGGCTGTGCAATCAGCTGGCGCTGAGCCTCATGACCGCGCGGGCGCAGAAGATGGAGGCAAGCGCCAGCCTGGACCGCCGACGCTTGGCTGCACAGGGAGAGCTTCTGAGTGCTGCTGCCCGACTTGCGCGGGGAGACCTGGACTCTCCGATTCCTGCGTCTGCTGACCGCGAGCTATTGTCTCTTTCTCAAGCGCTGGAGAGCATGAGGAAGGATCTACAGAGCAAGTTTCAGACGCTGCGCAAGTACAGTGGCGAGATGAGTGAGCGTAACGAGGAGCTCCGGCGACAGATTGATCAGCGCTCGCGTCGAGTTCTGGATGTGGCACTCACGCTGGATAGTCAAAAAGCGGGACAAAAAGCGCACTACCAACCAGGGGCTCTGTTAGGTGCTCAGTATCGCGTCGTTCGCCTGCTCGGCCAAGGAACGATGGGAAGCGTGTATGAAGTTGCCCGTGCTTCTGATGGACGACACCTAGCAGCGAAGGTTCTGGCTCCGCGAGCGGACAAGGCCACGATGGTGCGGTTTGCCCGCGAGGCCCAGATACTGGCGCGACTGAAGCATCCGAACCTAATCAGCATTGTGGATGTGGATGTCACAGAGAGCGGCATCCTTTTTCTAATCATGGAGCTCGTCGGAGGCTCGACACTTCGAGTATGCCAGGACCGGTATGGTGACTTGAACTTCGCGCTTCCAATTTTGCGACAGATTGCGGCGGGCCTGGCAGCGATCCATGCAGCCTCTGTTGTCCACAGAGACCTAAAGCCTGCCAACGTGCTTATTTCGGATGAAGAAGTATCACATGGAGTGCCACTGGTGAAGCTGGTGGACTTTGGCATCTCTACGCTGGCCGCGAGTGAGAACTCGAGTGTGTCCGGGGGCCTTGATGCCGATACTGAGCTCATACTTTCCCGACTGACTGATGAGCACCGTGCTCTTGGCGGTGCTGCTGAATCTGTAGGCGCAGCTGGAGTGGAACCGAGCCGCGTGCCTACTTCAAACAACATGGTTGGAACTCCCGCCTACATGGCGCCGGAATCAGCGGAGCGCTCTAATTCCCAAGGTGTGCGGCCCAGCGCTGATGTATGGAGTTTTGGCGTAATCGCATTTGAGCTCTTGTCAGGCAAGCTGCCATTTGAGCGACCCCCAATCGTCGCAATGGCCTTAGGGGAGACCGTCTCTCTTGCCTCCCTTGCAGGCTTGCGTAGTGACCTGCCGCCTAGTGTCGCCGCGCTGATCCAAGGATGTCTGTCGCTTCTACCTGAGCAACGGCCTACTGCAGCGACCCTAGAGTCCACGCTGGGAGCGATTGTCTTGCAACGGCCAGCTACGACCAAGCGTAGTGTCTAGCTGCGCCTGCGCATTAGCACTCCGTAGACAGTCTTGCAGTCACGATTCTCAGTTGAGGACAGTGGCTAGTGCAACTGGATGGGAACTACCTAGTGCGTGGTCTTGCGTGGCCGCTTCCCACTTGGCTCTAAGCCCTGCTTTGGATTCTTGGGATTGCGCCCAGGTCTGCCGGTGGAACCTGCTTGCGCAAGATCTGGCGTAGACACCAAGTCGTCCGGCGTACTTAGGTCTAAGGCAGCAGCTGGCTCCCCCAGGTCGGGGGGCGTTACGGCTGAGGTAGGCCGAGCAGCAGTCTGCACAAGTAGACCCAGGAGCAACAGAGCGAAGGCAGCAATCGCTCCCATCACAATCCAACGCACAGTATCTAGCGGCAGCGTCTTGAGCCAAGGCACGCGCGCTTGCAATGCGGCAGTCTTTGCTCCAAACCATCGTTGAGCTGCAAGTAGCCACGACTTTAGAGCCGCCTTTGGTGCAGACGAATCCGGGGGGGGAGCAAATAAGGTATCGCCCGTTGGACTGATTGGACGACTGCCAGGAGGAAGGCGCACCGTCCTGTCATTGGGCTTGGCGACTAGCGGCTTTGGCTCCTCTCGGGAAGCACCTCGGACGTCGGGGGCTGCAGCTAGTTTGGGCCCTGCTTTGAGCTCTGTCTTAAGCTCTGGGCCAATGGGGCTGCTAAGCTTGTAGTGGGGAATGGTCTCATCTTCCTCGATGCCCTCATTTAGTGAGTCACTGGTGCTCGCGCGAAATCGCTCCCGGAGAATCTGATGAACGAGCCGTTGCAGAGATTGAGGGGGTGTTGACGCTGAGTCTGCGTGACCCGGAGCCAGACTGGGACGACCTGTGGGCAGTCCCAGCGCAACGGCGAGGGCTCGCGCCTGCTCTCCTGCAGTGCGCCAGCGCTTGGCGGGTTCGCGATTACAGGACCGCAGGAACCAGTCATCAAAGGCGGCGGGCAGCAGTTTGCTGCGAGTCGATGGGGCCTTGATGGGCGCAAACAAAAGCTGCCCAAGAATGGCAAGCGGCGTCTCTGCATCCCAATAGGTCAACCCAGTTAGGAGCTCAAACACCATCATGCCCAGTGCCCAGATATCCGCAGATGGACCGACCTTGTTTTCCGCGCCAGGTTGATTGCCTGCCTGCGCTTGCTCGGGAGCCATGTACAGCGGTGTGCCCGCTGCCGAAGTCTTGCCCGAGCCATAGATCGAGTTGCTGCTAGCTAACGGCTTGGCACGGGACAGCACCATGCTATTGGTACCAGCAGACTTGCGTACCTCCTGCGTGAGCTTGGCGATGCCAAAGTCGAGAATTTTGACCATCAGCATTCGGTCATCACCGCGCTGATGCAAGAACAGGTTCTCAGGCTTTAAGTCTCGGTGAACGATGCCAAGGCCGTGGGCTTTATCAAGTGCGCGTGCAGCCTGGCGAAGAACCCAAACAACTTCTTCCGCTGAGCAGCGTCCTTGTCGTTGCATGACCTTGTTTAGGTCGCAGCCGCTGAGCAGTTCCATGACCAGGAACGGCGCTCCGCCTAGCTCAGGCGAGGCATCGGCATCGGTGATCTTAACGACGTGGTCACTCTTAATCTTGGCAGGCAAGCGCATTTCGCGCTTAAAGCCTTCGACTGACTCCGCTTTGTCTAGGACATGCGGATGCAGCAGCTTAAGGGCTAACTCGTCGCCGGTGTTCGTGTGCTTGACACGATAGACAACGCCCATCCCGCCGCTGCCAATCTCCTCGATGACGCGGTAACGACTGGCAATTATGGATGGAATGGCGTCAGACATTGTGGGCGATTTGTAGAGAATGTAGGTCTAGGCATTGCTGCTGCCTGACATGCGCAACGATGCAGCCAAAAAATCGCATGAACATCGCCGGTTTGGCCCGGTCGAATTGCATCCTGCTATTGAGTAAGAAGCTGCACAATTCCGATACCCACGCCTATAGAGGACCGGTGTCACAACACGCGGCTCGCGTAAAGTTTCGCACAAGCGAAGGTTGCTTGTCGATGGACTTTATTGAGGCTCTGGCCCCACTTTTGCTTGGTCGGGATGCCTAGTCAAAGAGCCGATATCGACGCGGACTGGAGCCGCTGTACTTGGCTGTCAGCGACCTGGCGTAGGAACCCAAGAGGCGAATCAAAGGAAGCGGTGCAATGTGCCGAGGCGACTATCGGTGATTCCTGATGCGAGATGTAGATACAGATGCGGATGTATCACAGCTTATCGGCAGGAGCCGACTTTGACTTCCTGACCCGCGCGGACTTCAACCTGCTGGCTTTCCCCTCGTACGACTACCAAGTGATTGCCGGGAGGCATCCATACCTTGATCTCCTGGCACTTGCCGCCGATGTCTTTAGGGATTATCACCCGCCCAACATGTGGCTCTGCTTGTTCAATGGACGACGTAACGTTGGATTTCTGCGAAGCGGACAGCGAAGAGTAGGCCGGACGCTCCTGCAGCCGACCATACTCTTTCACTGCATCGACCCAGCGCAGCTGTCCTTCGTAGAGCTGCCCGAGCTGATAGTAGATGTCGTAAGCGCGCCGACTGCAAGTGATGCTGCGGCTCTTTGAGCAGAGTGCACGGGCTTGCTCCAGTGAGCGCTGCGCACTACTTGCATCCTTGCTAGTAAGCGCACTTAGCGCATCAGAAACTAGTTTTTCGATCCGTAGATCTGCGGGACTTCCACCGCCAGCATTCATCGCTGTAACGGCCAAGGGCGCAGCCGTTTTTTTATCAGTCCGGTCCGCACCTTTCGGCAGTGGTGGGACTAACTTGTCGGTAGGCTCGGGTGGTAGCTCTGGAGTCCTCAGCTTTATCGGAACATGGTCCAGTGCATCGGGAGGCCGCTCCGTCAGTGACTTGGTAAGCAGTCCAGCATAGGCCCGGACGCCGGGGTCTTTGTCCGTCACTAAGATCCGCAGTGCAGGCAAACCTGCAGGTCCCTCTGACCCAACAGGAAGCTGAGCACTTACCGTTGCAACTCTCTGCCGAATTTGAACGTCTGAGTCACGTGCCAACGCAATCAGCAGCGGAACCGCACGCTGAACTGGAAGTAGCAACAGCGCCGAGATTGCATCCAGGCGATTTTGCAGCGCACCAGAGAACAGCCAGTCGCGAATCTGCGGAGGCTCCACCACGTTCTCACCAAGGCGAAGTAGGAGCCCATACGCAACCATCGCGGTTGCACCGGATTGGGTCAGGGCCTCCTTCAGGACTGGACTGGCTCGTCCATCTAGGAGCTGCGCCATACGTTGCGCTGCCGCGAATCGTACGGAGAAGACAGCATCGCCCAGCAAAGAGACCAGGCGGTCCACAGCGTCAGCAAACAGCTCTACATACAGCTGGCGAACCTGCGGATTCGCAGAAGCATGCATGCGATTCATTGCCGGTCGCTGCGCCTCGTCACCCAGCCGAAGCTGAATCAATGTGGCCAGCAGCTGCTCAGTCTCCGAGCCTTTCGTGACTAGTTGCTGCAGAGCCTCACGTAACTTCTCAGAGCTAGCCCGTAGTTCCTGCGGCGGAATCACCTGGGTGAGTCGCACCAGAGCGCGAAGCGCAGTCTCTCGCACTGAGGCTTCTACGTCTTGGAGGCCAAGGCTGAGCGCCAGCGCGGCCATCGCTTCGGTGCGCTGCCCCAGAGCTTGTGCGGCCGCTTCCCTTACGCTGCGCTCCTGATCCTTTAAGAGCTTGATTAGGAGCGAGACCGCATCCGCTGACTCACTGCGACCTAGTACCAGCGCCGCTGACCATCGAACGCGCCAGTCTTTATGGGAGAGGGCCGCTTCACTCCAGGCGCGACTGCGCACCGGCCAAGTCTTTAGGTCAAAGTCGCCGATTTGCGGTGGCTCATTCCGCTGCTTGACGTAGTACGCACCAGCTCCTGCCATCACCGCTAGCAGTGCAGCTGACAGAACAGGCTGCGCCCAACTTGTCTTTGGCGCTAGCTCACGCTCAAGCTCAAGGGCGACATCGCGCATCGACGGGAATCGATCCTCGCGACGCTTGGCCATCAGTCGCTGAATCACATACTCTGCATGAAGGCTTAGCTTGAGCTTCGGTGCCCGCTTACGTAGTGATTCCGGCTGCGCAAAGATGTGATGTGCCAGCAGGCGCTGCAGGCTTCGCTCTTGAAAAGGAAGGCTGCCGGTCAGCATCTCGTAGATGATGCAGCCAAGCGCATACTGATCCGTTCTTACATCAACTTCTGCCGCTGTTGCCTGCTCCGGGGACATATAGGCAGGTGTTCCCATCACTGTTCCAGGAATCGTGATATTGACTCCGGGATGACTTCCTGACGGGAGGTATATCGCATCGCTACTGGGGGCCTGCACACGCAGCGGCTCATCGCCGTTCTCCGTGTGAATCGTTCTCGCTAAACCAAAATCAACAATCTTAACTAGGTCGCCTTCCGTCTCTTTGCTAATCAAAAAAATGTTTTCAGGTTTTAAGTCGCGATGAATAATCCCCTCATCGTGGATAGCCTGAAGACCCCGCGCAATTTGCAGTGCAATATTATACGCGCGCTTAGGCGCAAGCGGCCCAGTCTCGATAACTGAGCTGAGTGTTCGCCCGTCGATGCACTCCATTACAAGATAGGAGCGACCATCGGTTAAAACACCGAAGTCCGCTACTTGCACGATATTCGGGTGACGCACCTTGGACGTAAGCTGTGCTTCACGAAGGAATCGCTGGGTCTCTTGCGCGGTATCGTGAGATAGCAACAGCTTTATAGCAAAAGAGCTTTGGAGGACCATATGGCGAGCTTTATAGACTACGCCCATTCCTCCCTGACCTAGGACAGTTAGAATCTCATAGCGGTCACCTATGATCGAAGAAATCAGGTCTTCAGCAGAGCTCAACTTCCGATTGGGGGCGCTGACGATTTTTGGTTTTTGAGCATCAGCAGTGACCCCAAGACAACTATGGGCCTCATCGATTGAGTATAGCTGCTGACATGACATACAGCGCTTAGCAATACCAGTACGCTGCATATTCAAGCCATCTATAGCAGTACCTGCTTTTTCCATATCGAGCAACCTTGCCTCTTAATTGAAACGAGACAAAGAATTACTTAAGATTGTTCATTATCAAATAAGCAGATGAATCCAATCCGTAATCATAAAAGACCAAATCGTTCTTGCCATCTAAGTTGATATCAGATTTCGCAGAAAGCGTTACTTTAGGGAATGCTGTTGAGACGGATTGAGATTGCAGCGAAAATGTTCCAGTTCCAGTTCCCATGAATGAATATCCACTTGGATTAGTCTTATTCTGTTCAAACATAAAAATGTCATCATTGCTATCTCCATTCAAATCCGTAATCATTAAAAAAACACTTGCACTAATTGCCTGATTGTCAAGCTTTGATATATCAAATCCTTGACCTTTATTATTCTTAAAAAGTACCAATTTCCGATCAATAACAGAGCTTGTTACAAAGTCAGGGTAACCATCATTATCAAAATCACCGACAGCCAGGTCAGAGATTTCTATATTACTGACTGGATCTCTATACTCTGTGCCTGTGCTGACCCCCCCCCCGCCAATACCTAGATGAACTGCTGGATGCGTAGACCTAGAAAACGTAATCAAGTCGAGCTTTTGGTCACGATTGAAGTCTGCCATCACCGGTGTTGCGTTCGCAGAATTTCGGACCGCGCCAGTTTTTGGAGAGACAGGCGGTGCCAGCGATCCTGCTCCATTCGAGAGAATAGTAAATAGCGATGATGTAGTCTGATCCAATGCAAGTAGATCGGGCATTTTGTTGGAATCCAAATCAAACACACCCAAAATAGGATTACTCATTGCGGGAGTAGTCGTTGTATATGTAGCTAACGAGGAAAATATACTAGCCACGGGGCTGCTCATGCTATATTGGAATATATTCATCTTGTTTGACCAAAAGACGAGATCCAGCTTGGAGTCTCTGTCAATATCGCACAGCACAAACGCCCCAGCAGCGGCTGAACCTGTTTGTGCTTTTACTTTTTGTTTAAAAGTTCCATCTCCATTTCCTAATGATATATAAAATTCCAAGTCTGGGATTGTAGCGCCACCTGGGTCGAATGCAGATCTGCAAACGATATCAGGTTTACCATCGCCATTGACATCGCCAACTTGAAGGTTCCCTTTATTTAGTGGCGATACAATTCCTGTTATAGTGGACGGCACAAAACTCGCCGTGCTCGCTACTAATGACAATATATCTGTGCGAGCGACTGACTTATGTTCTACTTTGACCTCAATTTTAAGCGGTCTGGTTCCCCAGCCCTGAAAGCCCGGTCGCTTCGGAATTTTAGCCGTAATGCTTTGAGCAGAGCTAACCGGCATTACTACTACTGCTTGGTCATCTATAAATACCTGTGAGGCTGGCGCAAAGCCATCACCAGTTAGAGTAACGACATCACCGCCATCGAAAAAGACTACTCGGGGGGAAACTGCAGTTAGCTGAGGAACTGCTTGCACGCATCGCTCGGTCTCTGGGCTGCAGACTTCATAGGATTTACAGACCGTGTCACCTGCTAGGCAGTTTTCTTCTAATGTAGGGATTTTTGTATAACCCCATAGAGCATCGCAACTTCCAGAAAGCAGAATTACAATAAAAAATAATAGGCGCTGCATGATGGATGTTCTCTCTGCATCTGTTTGAACGGTACTTTTACTCATTTACGGGATCACCAAAGGTAGCGGTCTCGGTATCGACGTTCCGATTGCCTCCAGGTAGTGCGATGAGTAGGACCCCAGCTAGGGTGACGACACCGCCAATGGCGGAAAACGCAATGCCTGTACTCTTGCTGCCAAAAATCTGCCGACAAACACCAGTTGGCCCCTGCTCTGCACAGCCACCGTCAATGGCGATGCCAGACAGTCCGTAAGATAGGATGCCCAGCCCTAAAGCGGAGACGGCAGCACCGGTGATCAGTCTCCAGCGGGGACGAGGACCTCGCTCTCTTCGGTAGACAGGAACTCGCGGCAACAGAGCCAATTGCAGGGAGGCACTCTTTCCCTGTTCAACCAGAACCGTTGCGCGCTGAGTCAGAAATCCCGTCTGCTGGGCTTGAACCGAGTAGGCACCTGCAGGCAGCGAGCCTTCATACCGACCCACACCAATCGTAGCTCCATCCATGAAGAGCTGCGCAGTCTGGGGAGTGGTGGTGAGGCTCAGCTCTCCTCGTGCTCGTCCGGTTCCTAGCGCTAGCAAGTTGCGTGCGGCTTCTCCGGCTGCCGTTGCCAGCTGGCTTGCACTGCAGGACAGACAGACGTGGTCATTAAAAGCGGGCTTGGTTCGTGCTCGCGTCTCTGAAAAGGAAAGAGCGAGCTGGGCTTCAATCTTGTGAGATAGGTCTTCACGAAACGCACTGGCATCTACGGAGAGCACGTAGTCTGCGTTGTTCTGCGCGGCCAGATTTCGTACGCACTCGGGCCGACTCAGGCACTGTCTCTCCTCTGTGGTCTTTTCTTGCGAATCAGACACCCTGATCATCGCAAAGTGAGCGGCTACGATCGATTGCTCAACGGCCTGCTGTATCTTTACTGCCGTGGGCTTTGGCAGCTGGTCACCGCGAAACAGCAGCAGCACAGCCGGTAGCTGCGTGACTAGCACGGCACTGGACTCTGGCTCGAAGCGCATCTCGACTGTTCTATCTGCCAGCACTTTCACTGGCCACTCCAGTCGGTGGTCATTTTCCTGCAGTGAAACCCGATGCTGCCCAGCTGATGCAAGAAGAGGTCGAGACAAAGGGAGCGTCCCAACCAGTCGATCGTCCAGATAGAGGAGAGCTCCTGAACTACCGAATACCGCAACCTCCCCGCTAGGGGGAACCGGCTTGCTCAGATGCTCGGAAAGCTCGCTCTGGTGAGGAATCGCGGACTTTTCAGCATGCTCGGAGTCCGCCAAGTATCGCCGACACAGGTCACGTACTGCGACGTCTTTGCCTTCTGCAATTGCTAGTCTA
>Ga0209097_10004008_pt1 | contig 11070 bp, 13 predicted proteins | sample AD_UKC052_MetaG_FD_184419 | JGI IMG/M metagenome (GOLD analysis project Ga0209097, IMG submission 184419) | Active sludge microbial communities of municipal wastewater-treating anaerobic digesters from USA - AD_UKC052_MetaG (SPAdes) (version 2) | ecosystem: Engineered > Bioreactor > Anaerobic >... | reverse complement strand
TGTTGCCTTCGTCGACCTGTTGCTGGATAGAGCGCGCGAGGAAGGCAACACATCGCGGCACGCCGGGTCGGGCCCGATTTCCACCTGACGACGGTCTGTGCTATAATCGAGCGCAGGGGAGGTGGCGCCAATGAGCGGCAATGATCTTCTGTATTTCTTGACTACCCTGCCAATCCTCCTGCTTGCGTTGTCGGTGCATGAGTACGCGCATGCCTGGGCCGCGGTGAAACTGGGAGACTCCACCCCCAAATGGGAAGGGCGACTTACACTCAACCCCTTGGCCCACCTCGACCCCGTAGGCCTTCTGGCATTGGTGCTTACGAGGCGATTCGGGTGGGCGAAACCTGTGAGGGTCAACCCGAGGAACCTGGCCAACCGCAAGGCCGGGATGGTCATGGTCAGCCTGGCCGGCCCAGGGGCCAATGTTGTCCTCGCCATACTCCTGTCGGCCATTATCAAGCTCATATATGGCACGTACGGGTTTCGGCGCGAATCAACCGCTTTTCTCATCATGGCCCTCGACCAAGGGGTATGGATCAATCTTGGGTTGGCTGTTTTCAACCTCATACCCATTCCGCCGCTGGACGGCTCGAAGATACTGGCTGCTGTGCTTTCCGGCGACGCGGCAAGGGTCTACTATCGGCTGGAGCAGTACTCGTACATCATTCTCCTGGTGTTCATCATGACGCCGCTATCGAGATGGATCCTCGTCCCAATCGTCGGGGCGCTATATCGAGCGATTATGTAGAGGGTGGTTTGGTTGAAGAAAGGCCGGATATTCAGCGGGATGAGGCCCACAGGAATGCTTCACCTGGGTAACCTGGCAGGAGCGCTCGTCAACTGGGTACGGTTGCAGGATGATTATGAGTGTGTATTCGCAGCCGTCGACTGGCATGCTCTCACCACAGGATACCAGGACACATCGATGATCCGCGAGTACACCAGGCAAGTGCTCATCGACTTCATTGCGGCGGGCATAGATCCCGAGCGCTCTATCGTCTTCCGTCAATCTGATGTGAAGGAACATGCTGAACTGCACTTATTGCTTTCCATGATTACGCCCCTCGGCTGGCTCGAACGGTGCCCGACCTACAAGGAGCAATTGCAGCAACTTGCCGAAAGAGAGATAACCACATACGGATTCCTGGGATACCCTGTGCTGATGGCCAGCGACATACTGGTGTACAAAGCCGACACAGTCCCTGTGGGCGAAGACCAACTGCCTCACTTGGAACTGGCGCGTGAGCTAGCCCGCAGGTTCAACTACATCTATTCGCCGGTCTTCCCCGAACCTCAGGCCAAACTGAGCAAGGTCACCGTGCTCCCGGGCACCGATGGCCGGAAGATGAGCAAGAGCTACGGGAACACCATCCAGATGTCCGATCCGCCGGAGAGAATACGCGAAGCCGTGAAGTCAATGGTCACGGACCCCGCCAGAATACACAAGAGCGATCCGGGGCACCCGGATGTGTGCACAGTGTTCGCATACCAGTCGGCGTTCGCGCCTGAGGCGGCAGAGGGGCGGAGGGGCGAATGCGAGGGGGCGAGAATCGGCTGCGTGGCGTGCAAGCGGCAACTCGCCGACACGCTCATCTCAGTGCTGGCCCCCATTCACGAGCGGAGGCGGCAGCTTGAGGCCACTCCCGGCTTGATAGAGTCAATCATCGACGACGGCGCAATGCGCGCAAGGCCTATGGCGGCCCGCACACTGGAGGAAGTCCGCTCAGCCATGAAGATATGAAGGTAGATACCGAAGGCTTCTCCGGGCCGCTCGATCTGCTGCTCTCGCTGATAGAGAAGAAACAGATCGATATATGCGAAGTGTCAATCAGCGAGATCGCCGACGACTACCTCGAACAGGTGTGTGCCATGGAATGGCTCGACATCGACCAGGCGGCGGAGTTTTTGCTCATAGCGGCGACACTTCTGTATATCAAGGTGAGGGCGCTTCTGCCGCCGGACGAGGCTTTGGAGGAGCTCGCCGCTGCAGTGGAAGAAGCGCCCGACCCACGTGCTGAGCTCGTCGTACGCCTTGTGGAATATCGCAGGTACCGTGATGCGGCCCGCCTTCTCGGGAGCCTGGAGGCTGTGGGGTCTCGCATGTACACGCGCCCTCCACGTCCTCTTCCGGCGCCCACTGTGAGGGGCAATCCTATGGAAGGGATCACCGGGCACGAGCTTCTCCAGGCCTATCTGGACGCGTCGTCGAGTATCCCAGAAGAGTTTCCTTACCTGCCGACCGACGAGATACCCATCGCCACCCAGATGGTTGCGGTGCTAATGCGCCTGGCGCGCAGGGGGAAGCTGGGGTTGTTCGAGTTCCTTGGCGGCGATAAATCCCGCCGCCTACTGGTCCCGACCGTTCTGGCCGTCCTGGAATTGGTTCGGCGCGGTCGCATCTGGGCATCACAACCTGCACCGTTCGGAGAGATCTGGATGTTCCCTACGTCTCAGGCGACGGGAGGTGCGCCCAACGAACCTACATGAAGCGCAGGCGGCCATTGAGGCCATCCTGTTTGCCGCATACTTCCCGCTGAGCGTGAAGGACATAGCAGCGGCAATTCAGGTAGATCAAGATACCACGGCCAAACTCCTCCGCACACTGCAGGACAGGCACTCCCGTAAGGAGTCGGGCATCGTCCTTTCGGACGTAGACGGTTCATTTGTCTTGATGAGTCGACCTGAGTACGCCCCCTTCATAGAGAACCTGTCGGCACGGCAGCGTCCGGCGCCCCTCTCCCCGGCGTCTATGGAGACTCTGTCGATCATAGCCTACCGGCAACCTGTAACCAGGGGCGAAATCGACCGGATCCGCGGCGTCTCGTCTGACTCGAGTATCGCCACGCTTACCGAGCGCGGCCTCATCGCCGAGGTGGGCAGGCGAAACAGCGTGGGCAGGCCGGTTCTGTACGGAACTACACCGGAGTTCCTCATGTATCTCGGGCTCGCTTCGCTTTCGGATCTGCCGCCGCTGCCCGAATCGGAAGACCAGTGAATACGTGGTGCGTAGCGCAGCACAATACCCCAGGGAGTGGTGTTGATGCGCTGGGCCGATGTGGCGCTGCCGGCGGTCGCGGCCCTCGCGACTGTGCTTGCCGTCGTTCTGTACTGGCCTTTCAGACTGGATCTATCTGTCACGCGGGACTCGACACGTACTCGAGCAACAGCCCGCGTCTCGCCGTGGCCTTTCCACGCCTCAGTACCCTTCTATCACCGAGACGTACCGCCTCCCACCATTCCGGCCGCTCGATGGAGCATAGCGGATCTTCCGGAGACCTTTGAACGGCTGCGTAGGATAGCCAGGGTGATCGCGTCCTCCGCGTCGCTAGGGCACAAGCTGATAGAGCTTACCTGGCACTCATCGGTCGGTACAGGCGACGCAGCCTCCACCGCCATCGCCTGCGGGGAGCTTTGGGCGATCAAGTCAATCGTCGCGGCATGGATGTGTTCCAGGTGGGGACGAGGTCGGAAAGCCCCTTCGGTGTCTGTTACGCCCGTGTTCGGCCCGGCGCAGTTCTACACGTCGTTTCACGTGGTTCTTGAGACAGCGATTGCGACACTCCTGCGTGACGCCCGGCTGCGGTCGGCTGCGTTGTCGCTCGCAGCGACGCTCAGGAAGCGTCGAGCGAATGAACGGACCGCGGGTCTAGAATACTAGTGTAGATGATCAGCGCCTGCACGATGCGTGCATGCTGGGGAGGAGAGAGAGTTTGCCCGACCATCCTATAGATGGCTTGATGAAGACTACCCTCGACAGCATCGGCCAGATGATCGATGTCAATACGATCCTCGGAGATCCTGTCGAGACTCCGGACGGCAACGTGATCATGCCGGTTTCACGTGTTACGTTCGGGTTCGCGGCCGGCGGATCTGACTGGGCGGCAGAATCGCCGTCCGTTTCAAACGGCTCCCCTTTCGGCGGAGGAGGCGGCGCGGGGATCTCACTGAACCCGGTGGGCTTCCTGGTAGTCGGCAACAAGCAGATCAGATTCCTGCCGGTCACGTCGGACGCCGTGTTCGACCGTCTGCTGGACGTGGTGCCTGACGTGCTCACTCGGATGGGAGCAATCCGGCCGCAACCGGACACGGTCAAGCCTCCGTTGCTCTAAAGGTCGCGACTAGCCCGGCAAGGGGCCGGCAGCCGGACGGCACTGGTAGAGCGCCTGGCCCTGTGGTATAATCCGGTAGGGCGCGAGCCCTACACGGTAGCCTCGCTTTGCACGAGGGCAACAGAGGATGAACTCACATGGCACAGCAGTTTGCAGTGATCGGGCTCGGACGGTTCGGCATGAGTGTGGCGCGCACCCTGTCCGAGCTCGGCCAGGAGGTCTTCGCCATTGACGTGGACGAAGACAAAGTACAGCGAATAGCGCCCGTCGTGACTCACGCAGTGGTGGCCGATGTCACCGATATCGAGGCCATGAGGTCCATAGGGATTCGCAATGTGGACGTAGCAGTGATCACGGTGGGGAGCGAAGTCAAGGCCAGCATGGTGGGGACCATGGTCCTCAGGGAATTGGGCGTCAGGACGATTGTCGCCAAGGCCAACGACGACCTGCACGGCAAGGTCCTCGAGAAGCTGGGCGCCGACAGAGTCGTTTATCCCGAGCGTGATGGAGGTTCGCGCTTGGCCCGCGTGCTCACGTCCACTAACCTCATCGAGCAGATCGACTTGGATCCCGACTACAGCATCGTGGAGATGACTGCTCCGTCGAGCCTAGCTGGGAAGTCCCTGGCAGAGCTGTCGGTGCGGGCACGTTTCGGCGTGTACGTGATGGCCATCAGATCCGGCGATGTGATGACAGTAGCTCCCGGCGCCGACGACGTCATTCACGAAGACGATGTGCTGGTGGTAATCGGGCGCAACGACCGGCTCCAGCGCTTTCGGAAAGCATGACGACTGAGCGAATCGCGAAGTTCCTGGCTCGGTCGGGGGTAGCGTCGCGGCGCGCGTGCGAACAGCTCGTGGCATCCGGGCGAGTCACGCTGAACGGCGTGCCGGTTACCGTGCCTGCCACTTTCGTAGATCCGGAGCGCGATGTGGTAGCCGTCGACGGCATATCGGCGCATCCTCCCACGGACCATGTCTACCTTGCTCTCAACAAGCCGAGAGGCTTTGTGACCACAGCGCGCGACACTCACCATCGCCCCACGGTGCTCGATCTCATCCCCGATACCGGCCGCAGGATCTACCCTGTGGGCAGGCTGGACATGGATTCCGAAGGCCTCTTGATCCTGACAGACGACGGAGAGCTCGCTTTCGGGCTGACCCACCCCAGTCGCCAGACACCAAAGACCTATCTGGTCAGGTTACAGAGGCGCGCCACTTCAGCTGACCTGGATCGCCTCGCCCACGGCATCCGGCTGGACGATGGTCCGACGCTGCCTGCCGGGGCGCGGTTTGCGGACGGGTCGGGCAGACTCGTCGAGATACAGATGCGTGAGGGCAGGAAACGTCAAGTCCGGCGGATGTTCGGCTCGTTGGGCAACCGAGTCGTCCGCCTCGTGCGCACCAAGCTCGGCTGCGTGGAGCTGGGGCTCCTGGCAGAGGGTAGCTACCGCCAGCTCACACCCGGGGAAATCGAAGGGCTCAAACGACTATTGCAGCAGAGCCCTGCGGAAAGGCGCTGATGGCTTGGCGACGAGGAGTGCTCTAGCGGTGATCGGAGCGGGCGCCGCAGGCTTGATGGCCGCGGCCGCGGCGGCCGACGCGGGAGCAAACGTCACGGCTTACGAACGCAACGAGATGGCCGGCAAGAAGATACTGGTGTCGGGAAAAGGCAGGTGCAACTTCACCCGCGACTGCTCCGCACAGGAGTTGGTGGAGGGCTTCGGTCCCCACGGCAAGTTCCTGTACTCGGCACTATCGTCTTTGGGTCCTGCCCAGATGTGCGCACTCATGGAGAGTCTGGGCGTGCCGTACAAGGTTGAACGCGGGAGAAGGGTATTTCCCGCAAGCGACCTGGCATCAGATGTACGCGACGCCCTCTACAACCGTGCACTGGGAAGCGGCGCGCGTTTTGTGTTCGGCCGCCGCATCGCTCGCCTGGCAGTGGAAGGCGGATCAGTCGTGGGCGTGGTTGATACACGGGGCGCCGTCTTTTTGGCAGACGCAGTCATCTGTGCTTCCGGCGGCGCGTCCTACCCTGCCACCGGCAGCACAGGCGACGGATACACGCTAGCCCGACAGGCGGGGCATTCGGTAAGTGAGCTCATGCCTGCCCTAGTGCCGATGGAGACCGTCCAAGAATGGCCCCGACTCCTCGCAGGGCTGACGCTTCGGAACGTAGAAGTCACGATGTTTGACGGCGGCCGCGCTTGCGGCCGCGAATTCGGCGAGATGCTGTTCACGCATTACGGTGTGGGAGGCCCGATCATCCTCACTTTGAGCCGCGTCGTGTGTCAGGCGCAGAGGTCCCGTCGCGAAGCTGAACCCGGTCGTTTCACTCTCAGTATCGATCTCAAGCCGGCGCTCGGCGAGGAGGCCCTGAATCGTCGGATCCAGCGCGATCTGGCTGTCATGTCGCGAAAGCAGCTGAAGAACTCGCTCGATATGATGCTACCTAAGGCACTCATTCCGGCTGTCATACACTTCGCCGAGGTCGACGAGACCACTCCTGCCAACCAAGTCACGGCGGCCCAGAGGGCAGCTCTGGTCGGCGCGTTCAAGAGACTGCGTCTCGGGGTGCTCGGGCCGCGTCCGCTGGAGGAGGCCATCGTGACCTGCGGCGGAGTGGAGCTTTCTGAGGTCGATCCGCGCACTATGCAGTCGAAGCTGGTGCGCGGCCTATTCTTTGCGGGAGAGGTACTCGACGTAGACGGTCCCACCGGAGGTTACAACTTGCAGGCTGCCTTCTCCACGGGCCATCTGGCCGGAATCTCGGCGGCCGGGCAGAGGAGAGATTAACTTGTCCCGCCGCGGCGATGTCGCGACTATCCTGATTGCGGCTACAGCACTCACTCTTGTCGCGTTGTGTGCGACCGTGCAGTGGATGATGGCTTCCGGCGGCATCCCCCACGGAGGTCTCCTCCTCGAAAAGACTGAAGGCCAGGTCGTGTGGACATGGGCGGCCGGAGACGACCAGGGGATTCCCATGGGCTCGGCGCCCGAATCAGGGGGCATTCTGCTGGCCCTGCCTGAAGCATCCAAAAGCGTCTTCGTGCTCATCAACGGCCAGGCAGTTGCAGATTTCGGGTACACACGAGCAGCCATAGTTGTTCACAGGGGCGACCTAGTCGAGATAGAGGCCGGCCAAGGCCCGCCAGGCAACGGGCAGGCCGCTACCCAGCTCCAGGTGGAGGTTGCCGACACGACTCCCAATGTTCGGGCGCCGCGGCGAGGCCTGCGTATACAGCTGTCTCCTGGCAGAACCTTACTTGCGAATATTATGCTGTAGACTCGAATCATATTTTGAGCTGCAGGCGAAGGAATAGCGGTTCGGATGTAGAATAACAGTGAATTGTGCACCAATAGGAGAGTCCGAAGGCATGTCGCTTGAACGTTCGATCGCAATAGACGGACCTGCAGGCTCCGGCAAGAGTACGGTCGCCCGTATGCTGGCTCGGGCCCTGGGGTATAGATATGTGAGCACTGGCGACTTGTATCGCGCGCTCGCGCTGGAAGTATTGAGGCAAAGCGCTGATCCGTACGATGAGGAGTCGGTCGTGAGAATCGCGCAGTCGGTGTCGGTGAGCGTCGAGCCTGCGCCGGACGGCGGTCAGCGCACCATCGTCGGAGGCGAAGACGTAACCGCCTTGATACGCAGCGCACAGGTAGACTCCGTCGTATCTCCGGTGTCGGTGTATCCGAGGGTTCGCGCGCACATGGTGGAGCTTCAGCGCGCGATAGCCCGAGATACGGACGTGGTCATGGACGGGCGCGACATCGGCTCCGTAGTGTTGGCCGAGTCGCACTGCAAGTTCTATCTCACGGCATCGCCTGAGGAACGCGCCGCGCGGCGCCAGCGAGACTACGCGGCGCAGGGCAGGCAGGTTGGGCTGGACGAGGTTCACGAGGAGATCGCCCATCGCGACATGATCGACAGTACTCGCCGGGTATCGCCTCTTGCCGTGGCGCCCGGCGCAGTTGTAATAGACTGCACTGCGATGAGCCCCACGAAAGTGGTAGCCGCGATGATGCAGGTAGTCGGGGGGGCCGACGCTTGTTCTACGCAATTGCGAGAGGGCTTTTGAAGGTCTACTTTCACCTGTTCTACGGTTTCAAAGTCACCGGTCGGGAGAACGTGCCGACGGTCGGTGCTGTCATAGTGGTTGCCAATCACGCTAGCGCCATTGACCCTTTGGCTCTTGGCGCAGGGTGTCCCAGGCCGCTGCGGTTCATGGCCAAGGCAGAGCTGTTTGACAACCCCGTCCTGGCCCTGATTCTTCGCGGTCTTCGCGCTTTTCCGGTCAGGCGGGGGCAGGTGGACCGTGAAGCTTACCGTACTTCCTTGGAGGCTCTCAGGGCGGGCGATGCCCTGGGCATCTTCCCGGAAGGTACTCGCAGCAGGACCGGCGAACTGCAGGCTGCACACCCGGGAGCGGCTAGGTTCTCTATGAAAACCGGAGCTCCGATAGTGCCGGCGGCGGTCGTCGGCACGTTTGCCGGGCATCGAAAAGGCGTGAGCAGGTTTCGCGAGGCCAAGGTGAAAGTGGTATTCGGCGCCCCGATTCACCCCAGAGTTCCTGCCGAAGGGCGCGTCACAAGAGAGGACTCCGACCGACTTGCGCGTCAGATAATGGAGCGAATCCAGGACCTGATCGATGCAGCATGAAATTACAGGGAGTGTGCTGATTTGAAGCTCTTCATCGACAGCGCTAATATCGAAGAAGTACGCCAGGCAGCTGAGATGGGAATCATAAGCGGAGTAACGACCAACCCGTCTCTTGTGGCTCGGGAAGGCCGGGACTTTCGTCAGGTCGTGATGGAGATATGCGATCTGGTAGACGGGCCGGTTAGCGCCGAGGTGATCAGCCTTGACGCTCCCGGGATGGTGAAGGAGGCCGTCGACATCGCAGCCTGGTCCCCTAATGTAGTCATCAAGGCCCCGATGACCATTGAAGGACTCAAGGCTGTGCACGAGCTCACCGCCAAGGGCATCAAAACCAATGTTACGCTGGTATTCTCGTCGAACCAGGCGCTTGCCGCGGCAAGAGCGGGCGCGACCTACGTCAGCCCATTCGTGGGCAGGCTGGACGATATCAGCTCCGATGGCTGCGATGTGGTGGCTGAGACAGCCGCGATTTTCGACATGCACGGCATTGACACCCAGATCATCGCTGCAAGCATTCGCCACCCCCTGCACGTGACTAAGGCCGCGCTGGCCGGAGCCGACATTGCGACCGTGCCCTATGCGGTGCTTTTGCAGATGGTCAAGCACCCTTTGACTGACGCGGGAGTGGCGAGGTTCATTGCAGACTGGGAGAAGGCACGCAGAAAGTGACCGTCCGCACTCCCCGGATCAAGCTGGCGGAGCATGCTGGTTTCTGTGCAGGGGTGGAGCGCGCAGTTCGCATCGCACAAGAAACCGGAAGAAGCGCCGCTCGCGCTGGGTCTGACGGTGTTGTCACTCTTGGACCTTTGGTGCACAACCCCGCTGTAGTTGCGAGTCTGGCTGACTGCGGCGTGCAACAAGTCGGTTCGGTCGACGAAGCCCAAGGGCGAGTCGTCGTGATTCCGTCGCATGGCCTTTCACCCGCCGTCCTTCAGGACGCGCGGGAGAAAGGATTGTCATTGGTAGACGCCACCTGTCCGCACGTGCTGCGAGTGCAGAGAGAGGTGGCGAATGCGCACAGGGGCGGCCGGTTCGTGGTGCTCGTTGGCGATGAGCTCCATCCCGAGGTGCGTGCGGTTGTCCCGTTTGCCGACGGGGGAATCGCCGTAGTGTCGGGAGCGCGGGAAGCAGCGGCCGTAGAACTCCCGGAGGCGCCGATCACCGTGGTTGCGCAGACGACTCAGACGGCGTCGACGGTGGAGGCGGTGGTTGCCGCCATCGCCGCCCGCGGCAAGCAGGTTAGTCTGGTCAACACGATCTGCCCAGCCACATCTCTGAGGCAGGATGCTGCCCGGACACTTGCGCGCGAGGTCGATCTCATGGTCGTCATCGGAGGTCGCACCAGTGCCAATACCATGCGGCTAGCGGAAGTATGCAGTGACACCGGCGTGAGGGTGCTCAAGATCGAAAATGCCGACGGACTCGACGCAGAAGCTGTACGGGCTTCGGGTACAGTCGGCATCACGGCGGGAGCATCCACGCCCAGTTGGGTAATCGAGGAGGTCATGGACGCTATGAACGAGATCATCGAGGAGACCCCGGACGAGATTCGCCGGCCGGAGCAGGAGACTGAACAAGCTAACCCAGTCGAGCAGGTCGAGCAGGTCGAACAGGTCGAACAAGCCGAACCGGTCGAGCAGGCCGAGCCGGTGGAGCAGGCCGAGCCGGTGGAGCAGGCCGAGCCGGTGGAGCAGGCCGACACTGGGTCCAAGGCTGAGGCTGCAGGCAGCTCAGAGCCTGTCGCTCGGTCCGCCGAGGATGTAGAGGCGGTCGCGGCGCCGGCGCCAAGCGAGCCTCGCGAGGATCCGAAACCTGCCGCGCCCACCCGCGTGGGGCCGCCCGAGCCGGAAGTGCTCAAGGCCCGTGTTGAGGAGATCTACGACGATCGTGTAGTCGTCCAGATCGAAACGGGCGAGATGGCTACCATTGTAACCAAGAGCCTCACCGCCGATGCGGTCGCTCACCCCTCTGAGGTGGTCGCGCAAGGCGAGGAGATATACGTAGTCTTGGAAAAGCACAGCCGGGGTTCAGATACTCTGTTCGCCTCGAAGAGGCAAGCGGACCGCCTCCTTCTGTGGAAGCGACTGGAGCATGCCAGGGATACCGGAGAGACCATTTCGGGCAAGGTCACCGAGGCTGTCAAGGGCGGGCTTGTGGTAGACATAGGCGTGCGGGGATTCGTCCCGGCATCGCAGGTAGGGAGGAGGTTCGTTGAGGACCTCAGCACCTATGTAGGTCAGGAGCTGAAGCTGAAGGTTCGCGAAGTCGAGCGGCTTCAGCTCCTGACCTACATAGG
>Ga0209097_10003998_pt1 | contig 11096 bp, 5 predicted proteins | sample AD_UKC052_MetaG_FD_184419 | JGI IMG/M metagenome (GOLD analysis project Ga0209097, IMG submission 184419) | Active sludge microbial communities of municipal wastewater-treating anaerobic digesters from USA - AD_UKC052_MetaG (SPAdes) (version 2) | ecosystem: Engineered > Bioreactor > Anaerobic >... | reverse complement strand
GCTTTGCGTTGTCCGTGCTGGTGGCGCTGTGTGGTGCCGAGGCTCAAACCAGGCGGGCCAGCTTGGTCGCGGTGTTGCCGACTATCGACCGCTTCCGACTGTCCCCGTGCCCAACCTGAATGTGTGGGGTGAGATGCAGGCTACCGTTGCGCCTGGACAACATTTTGCGGCATCGCCGCTTGCGCTTTCTGCGTTGCTTCCCGGGCCGTCTTCGACGGGAACGGTGACATTTAAGATAAATGGTGCGGACGCTGTGGGGTGCATAGCCTTAGCTGTGTCCGGGCCTTCCGTAAGTTGCACAACGAGTACCCCCGCCGCCGGCAACCATACTGTTTTGGCGTTATACAGCGGTGACATTAATCACGCAGCATTGAGCGCGACGGCAAGCTTCTCCTCTACTGGGGCAGCCGTCGCCGCTATTGCCTCATCAAGCAGTAGTTTGCTAATCCGCGGGCAGTCGAAAACGGTGTCCGTGACGCTTGCCGGCGCTAGCGGCGTACCTTCAGGTAGCGTGTCGATTAGCGGGGCTGGGGCCTCGTGCAGCATTACCCTCAGCTCCGGAGCGGGACAGTGCGCCTTGACGCCAACACAGTTGGGTCTGGACCAATCGCTTACCGTCAGTTATCCCGGTGACACGAACTACCAGCCAGGTACCGGTTCGACTTCAATAAGCGTCGTGTCCGGCCTTGATTTCGATGCCAATGGATCGACTGATGCCGCGGGCGATGGCATCCTGCTTATTCGTTATTTGCTAGGGCTGCGGGGTACAGCGCTTACGCAAGGGCTTGTCCCACCCACCGCCAAGCGCTTGACGCCGGACTCAATCGCGGCTTATCTCGCCTCGCGGTCATTTGATTGGGACGCCGACTTAGATGGACGGGTGCTTCCTTTGACTGATGGTGTGGTTGTTATGCGTTATTTGCTCGGTTTGCGTGGAGCCGCATTGACTCAAGGTGCGATAGGCCCGAACGCATTCCGCGCCGCACCAGCTAGCATTGAGGCATACCTCCATCAGTTTGATCATTGATTGCTTCGGACACGCAAAGGTCAGCAGGGCGCGCGGCGCTCGTTGCGGCGATGAAATTCAGGTACCAGACTCGCGAATGACTTGGGCCACGCCCAGTACAAGGTTCGCAATGAAGAGCCCGGCTACGCATTGGGCGAATGAACTTCCCCCGATGACATGAAAGCGCGGCGGTTTTACTAACCGATGGATTGGCGGGTGAGGCGAAGATTAAGGAGAAGTTGGACGCGATGCGTAGCGCGGTGAGACCTACTTGGAGGCTGCTCTTGCGAGTCGGCACAAACGGGGGCTTCGTGCAACGTAAAATTTACGCGGTTACTCTATGAACTTGACACAGTTGGCGGGAAAGTTATGAATAATCAAGTGACACGCTTCATGTCCGCCGGAATGCGCGCAATCTATGCTGTGTCGATGTTCACTTTGGCATATGTCGGGGCGGCGCGGGCAGTAACCCCGGCGATCTCTGCAGGCAACCAGCACGCGTGCGCGCTGAGCGCTTCAGGCGTTGTTACGTGCTGGGGCTCGGATTTTTTCGGGCAGTTGGGACCCAATTCGCCACCAAGCGTCCAAGATGCTGTTCAGGTGTCAGCAGGCGGGACCCACACGTGCGTCACGACGTCCACCGGCGCCGCAAAGTGTTGGGGTAATAATTTCGACGGACAACTCGGGGATGGCTCGACGGCGAGTTCTGGTTTGCCTCGACCCGTGTCCGGGCTCGACTCTGGCGTCGCACAAACGCTCACGGGCTGGTCACACAGTTGCGCGCTTATGGTTGATGAGACCGTGCGATGCTGGGGTGATAACCGGCTCGGACAACTTGGGACCGGCGACACGGTGCCTCGTTATCAGGCGACGACGGTCGCCGGACTGCCTGCGCCGGTCCAGGCGCTTAGTTTGACCGCTGCCGCCACATGTGCGCTCCTAACGGGAGGCGATGTTTGGTGCTGGGGTGCGGGCGTGTCTGATGTCGGAACCGTATTCGTTCCAACCAGAATTGGCCAAACCGGTCTCAATGCGATCAAGGTGAGTACCGCTCAAAATTCGACGTGTGTAATCACATCTGATGGCGTGGCCAAATGCAGTTCGCCCGGCATATCCGCCGCCGCGTTCATCACGCTTCCGGGCTTAGAAACAAACGTCGTCGATATCTCAAAAGGTAATTTGCACACGTGCGCGCTGAAGCTTGACGGCGCCGTTTGGTGCCAAGGGTATGGCTACTACGGGCAACTCGGGCCGTCCAATAGCGGAGAAGATCAACCCCTTACGATGATACCGGACATACCTGCGGGCGTCGTATCTCTTTCTGCGGGCTACGACTATACCTGCTTGCTCACGGTATTCGGAGCGGTCAAATGTTGGGGCAACAACAAGGATGGGCAGCTCGGCAGTACCGGACTAGAAGTGCCGTACTCTTTTACACCAGCACCTGTGCAGGGACTGGCCTCAGGCGCCGCAGACGTATCCGATGGCGGTGCATTTGAGTGCGCCCGCTTGACGAGTGGCGCGGCAGCATGCTGGGGGGCCAATTTCGGCGGGCAGCTGGGGGACGGCTCATTTGCCCATCGATGGACTGCGACACCAGTGCTTGGTGTGCCAGAACCGGTGGCGCAACTTTCCGCAGGCCCCAATGCTGGGTGCGCGGTTGACGCGGATTCTGTGGTCCGATGCTGGGGTAATGAACCGAATTTCTGGCTGGGCAACAGTAGAGGAATTGCGCGCATCGTTCGAAACGAGAATGGATCGCCTTTTGTGGCATCAGACGTTGCCGTCGGCAGTCAGCATAGGTGTGCCCAAGCCGACGGTTCGATTTATTGTTGGGGGCAAGGTCCGTATTTGGGTAGCGCCTTGGCCTGGTCAGACTACCCTCATGCCGTTGACGGAATTTCTGGCACGATCAGCTCTCTCAGCGCGGCGCCTTACGGAACCTGCGCGGTCGTGAGCGGCGCAGCGAGATGCTGGGGGTGGAACGGATTTGGCCAACTCGGTGACGGTACAACTACGGACAGACAGACACCAGTTCAACCTGTGGGGCTTGGGGCGAGCGTTCTCAGCGTGGTTCATGGCAATTCCCACAGCTGCGCACTCTTGACTGGTAGCGGCCCCATGTGCTGGGGCGACAACGAGAACGGGCAGCTCGGGAATGGAACGAGCGTGCCATCATTGACGCCGGTTGCAGCGACTCTGCTACCGTCAAATACCAGCCAAATTGTGGTTGGGTATGGATATACGTGCGCTTTGGCGACAGGGCAAATTTGGTGCGTGGGCTCGCTGATCGGTTCAAGCCCGGGAACACCTTTGCCGTTTCCACCCGATATTGTTGCGCTATCTCGCGGCGGTGGTTTGTGCGCGATTCGAGCTTCAGGGGCCGTGCTTTGCTGGGGCGATAATATGTGGGGGCAGTTGGGGCGCGGAAGCGCCAGTTACCGCACGCAACCAAACGACTTCGTCCCTAACTTAAACCTGTGGGGCGACGCCACAATCTCGACCCATGCAGGGCCATTTCTGTCGGGCGATGAGTTGACGCTCACTGCGACCCTGCCTGGCCCGTCGGTTACCGGCACAGTAACTTTCAAGATCGACGGCGTCGTGGTGCCCGAATGCGCCGCGGTACCGGTGGGTTCACAGGGGGCGACGTGTACGACCACGGTCCCCAGCTTCGGACCGCACACTATTGCGATTGGGTACTCGGGAGATACGAATCACCCCGCGCTTACCGCGCAATTGGTGATCTCAGTGACTGGCGCCGCGACGAACGTCACCTCGATTAACCTCCCACCGCTCATTGTTAAAGGGCAGACCGCAACCATTAGCGTTCTGGTTGCTGGTGCGGCGGGCACTCCGTCGGGCGATGTCACCATCTCGGGCACGGGTGTGAACTGCGTGGTTACGCTGGTAGGTGGCGTGGGGAATTGCAGTCTCGTAGCCACCGTACTCGGTGTGGGCGTCCAGTTAACTGCCTCGTATGGCGGCAGCGTAACCTATCGACCCACATCCGGCGTTGGCGTGTTGAATGTCGTCGCCGCATTCGACGCAAATGCCGACGGTGTGCGTGATGCACGCGACGGCCTTATCCTCGCTCGTTACTTGCTTGGAATTCGTGGGACTGCGTTGCTTGACGGCATCGACAACATGGGAGCATTGCGTCCGACAGCGAGCACCATAGCCGCGTACCTCGATACTGTGAAGAGTTCGCTCGATATCGACTTGGATGGACGATGGCTCCCCACCACGGATGGTGTGCTTGTCCTTCGCTATCTGCTCGGCCTTCGCGGCACCGCTCTGACGGCAGGCGCGATCGGTAACAACGCATTCCGAACAGCTCCAGCGCTTGTCGAGTCCTACATTCGAAATTTCACCGAATAGTTGCGTGATTTTGCCATCAACTTTTCGGAGAAGGTCTACCCAAGTGCGAAGTGCGGATTCATTGCGCGCGCGACAAGCTACCGGACCCACCGCGCGTGACACCCGGCCAAGCCTCTAATCGTCGTGGCGTCATTGCGATGACTGGCGCTATGGCGTCGTTCGTGGTCAACGACGCGTTGGTGAAATATGTGAGCCAATCGCTCGCGGGGGCGCAGCTTATTTTCATTCGTGGTCTCTGCGCGACGGTGTTGCTCGTCGCGATTGCGCATGCGATGGGCTTGCTGCGTGGCCCCGGTGCGCGTGCTCGGGAAATTCTTCACCGCCCGGTGATGATTCGGTCGATGTTGGATGCATCGGCGACTTTGGTCTACCTGACGGCGCTTTTTCATTTGCCACTGGCGAACGCGACCGCGATCAATATGGCGACGCCGCTCTTTATTGCGCTTCTGGCTGTGCTGTGGATGGGTGAGCGCATCGGTCCCGCACGGTGGTTCGCCATTGCGCTCGGCTTTGTGGGCGTGCTGCTGATTGTGCAGCCGAAGGCCGATGGGTTTAATGGCTATGCACTGCTTTGTCTTTTCGGCACGCTGTTGCACGCACTACGCGACTTGTTCACACGCAAGATCAAGTCGGACATGCCGTCCATTCTCATTACCATCGGCACCGCCGTCTCGGTCACGTTCTTCGCGGGCGCGATCTCGATTTTTGAGGGTTGGAAGACTTCGACGACGACGCATGTCGCGCTTTTGGCGTGCGCCTCGGTTTTTTTGAGCGGCGGCTACTTTTTGTTGATCAGCGCGATGCGTTCTGGCGAAATTTCATTTGTTGCGCCGTTTCGTTACACGGGGCTGCTGGTGGCGCTTGTCATCGGGTTCACCGTGTGGGGTGAAACGCCCAACGCCCTCGCTTGGGGCGGAATTGCGCTGCTGGCGGGCGCTGGCCTGTACATGCTCCACAGCGAGCGCAGCCGCGCGCGCGCTGTGGCTGCGTTGGAGGCAGCGCCGGAGTAGCGCCGACGTGGCGGGCGCGAGGGAGTTTGCCCCTTGAAACACACGTGATTGACCCGATGTAACGCGCAGAGACGTGCGCAAGCACGGCACCGCCCAGTTATGTTGACCCAAAAAAGACAAATAAGACCATGAGCAAACAAACCCTTTCCTTCCAAGCCGAAGTTGCGCAACTGCTGCATCTCGTTACGCATTCGTTGTACTCGAACAAAGAAATTTTTCTGCGCGAGCTGATTTCGAACGCGTCCGACGCCTGCGACAAGCTCCGATTTGAGGCGCTGGCTAACGGTGCGTTGTGGGAGGATTCGCCGACGCTTGAAGTGCGTGTTTCGTTCGATAAAGATGCGAAAACTTTGACCATCGCGGACAACGGCATTGGCATGTCAGAGCAGGAGGCGATCGACAATCTCGGGACGATCGCGAAGAGCGGAACGCGAGACTTCATGAGCAAACTTGAGGCGTCGCAAAGGGCGGACGCTAAGGAGCAGGGCTCGTTGATTGGGCAGTTTGGCGTAGGCTTTTATTCAGGTTTTATCGTGGCCGATAAGATCACTGTTGAGTCGCGCCGCGCCGGTTTGAAGGCAGATGAAGGCGTGCGCTGGATTAGCGGCGGCACGGGTGACTTTGAAGTGGAAAGCATCACGCGCGAAACGCGCGGCACAAGCATCACGCTGCACCTGCGCGACGACGCACTGGACTATGCCAACGGCTGGCGCATCAAGTCAATCATCAGCAAATATTCGGATCACATCTCGCTGCCAATCCTGATGCCGAAAGAAGAATGGAAAGACGGCGAGGATGGTAAAGACGGCGGCATGGTCGCCACGGGCGAGTGGGAAACGGTCAACAAGGCGAGCGCGCTGTGGACACGTGCGAAGAAAGACATCACGCCAGAGCAATACACCGAGTTCTACAAACAAATCGCGCATGACAGCGAAGCGCCGCTCGCGTGGAGCCACAACCGGGTTGAGGGTGCAACCGAGTACACGCAACTCCTCTACATCCCGACCAAAGCGCCGCATGATCTCTGGAACCGCGACAAGAAAGCCGGCATCAAGCTCTACGTCAAGCGTGTGTTCATCATGGATGAAGCTGAGGCATTGATGCCCGCGTACCTTCGCTTCGTAAAAGGCGTGGTCGATTCGGCGGATTTGCCGCTAAATGTCTCGCGCGAATTGCTGCAAGAAAGCCGCGACGTGAAGTCGATTCGCGAAGGCAATACGCGACGCGTGCTGACCATGCTCGATGATTTGGCCACGAGCGGCGATGACGCTGAAAAGGCAAAGTACGCGAGCTTCTACGCAGAGTTTGGTGCGGTGCTCAAAGAAGGCTTGGGAGAAGACTTTGGCAATCGCGAGAAACTTTCCAAATTACTGCGTTTCGCGTCGACGACGAGCGACACGGCAAGCGTGAGCTTCGCCGATTACAAAGCGCGCATGAAGGAAGGCCAAGACGCGATTTACTACATCACGGCCGACACGCTCGCCGCCGCGAAGAACAGCCCGCAGCTTGAGCTCTTCAAGAAGAAAGGCATCGAAGTGCTGCTGATGACCGATCGTGTCGACGAATGGGCGCTGGGCTTCATGCAGGACTTCGACGGCACACCGTTGCAATCGGTCGCCAAGGGCGCGGTAGATCTCGGCAAATTACAAGACGAAACCGAGAAGAAGGCCGCCGAAGAGGCCGCTGAATCGTTTAAGCCAACGCTCGAAAAACTCAAAGTCGCGCTCAAAGACAAGGCCGAGGACGTGCGCGTCACCACGCGCCTGGTTGATTCAGCGGCGTGTTTGGTCGTGCAGGATCACGGCATGTCCACGCAGCTCGCGCGCATGCTCAAGCAAGCGGGTCAACAAGCACCGGACACCAAGCCAATTCTTGAGGTGAACGCCGATCATCCGCTCGTGAAAAAGCTCACCGATTCTGCGCATTTCGACGATCTCGCACATATTTTGTTTGACCAAGCGTTGCTCGCCGAAGGCGGTCTGCCCGATGATCCGGCGGCTTACGTTAAGCGGGTGAATGCGTTGTTGGTGTGATCGGTAAGAGCGCCCGCTGCAAGCGTAGGGCGGGCATTGCCCGCCATTTGATCCTATGGTGGGCGATGCCCGCCCTACGAAAGCCCCGATGCTGAAATTCGACAATCGTTTCCTTCAATCGCTTCCGGGCGACGTCAATACGGCGAATCATTCGCGTCAAGTGCATGGTGCGTTTTGGTCACGCGTTGCGCCGACGCCAGTGGCTGAGCCGCGGTTGATGGCGTACTCATCTGAAGTTGCCTTGATGCTTGGTGTGAGCGAGGCAGAAATGCATGCTCCGGAAATGATTCCTGCGCTTTCTGGCAACGGTGTGTTGCCGGGCATGGAGACTTATGCCACGGTTTACGGCGGACATCAGTTTGGCAATTGGGCAGGACAATTGGGTGATGGTCGGGCGATTTTGCTTGGCGAAGCCGTGACCTCTAATGGTCGCTTTGAAATGCAACTCAAAGGTGCCGGACGCACGCCGTTTTCGCGTGGCGCGGATGGTCGTGCGGTGTTGCGATCTTCTATTCGTGAGTACTTATGTTCTGAGGCGATGCATCATCTTGGCGTGCCGACGACGCGTGCGCTTTCGCTTGTGCTCACCGGAGACCAAGTCGAGCGTGACATGTTTTACGACGGCAACGCCGCGCTTGAGCCCGGCGCGATTGTGTGCCGTGTTGCACCGACATTTATTCGCTTCGGGCACTTCGAATTGTTCGCTTCGCGCAACGAAACTGCGCTTCTGCGTCAGCTCGTAGATTTCACGATTACGCATTATTTTCCCGACATTGCAAAAGGGTACACAGACGAGAACGAGCGCATTCTTGCTTGGTTTGGTGAAGTGTGCGAGCGCACGGCCAAGCTCATCGCCGAGTGGATGCGCGTGGGATTCGTGCATGGCGTGATGAACACGGACAACTTGTCGATCTTGGGGCTCACGATTGACTACGGTCCCTATGGTTGGGTCGACGACTTTGATCCCGGCTGGACGCCCAATACCACTGATGCCGGCGGAAAACGCTACTGCTTTGGTCGCCAACCGGGCATCGCACAGTGGAACCTTGCGCGGCTTGGGGATGCGCTTTCTACGCTCGGTATCGAACCCGCTTCGTTAAAGGCTGTGCTCGAAAAATACGAGACGGCATCTGGCCTTGCGATTAACCGCGTCTACTCCGAAAAATTTGGGCTTTATCAATGGCAGGACGCGGACGGCGACGTGATGGACGCGGCGTTCGCGTTGCTCATGGAAAGCGAGATCGACATGACGATTTTCTTCCGTGCGTTGGCAACAGCCGAAGGTGTGGAAGCGCTGCGAGACGCGTTCTACATCGAAGGGCAGTGGTTGCAAGCGCGCGAGAAATGGGTGGCGTGGTTTGCACGATATACCGCGCTCGTCTCTGAGCAAAATCCCACCTCGGAGCAGGAGCTGGCGCGCGTCAATCGCATGAGGCAGGCGAACCCAAAATACGTATTGCGCAACTATTTAGCACAGCAAGCAATCGACGCTGCGCATGCCGGCGATTACTCGAAGATCGCAGAACTCCTCGACGTGATGCGCAAGCCGTATGACGATCAGCCGGGCCGTGAAGCGTTTGCTGAAAAACGCCCAGATTGGGCGCGTACAAAGGCCGGGTGTTCGATGTTGTCGTGCAGTTCGTAACCGCCGAGCGCGTTAATCTTTGTCGAAATCGCTTCCGCGTCCGCCGAGGCCACCGCGCTTGACGCCAGCTTTCGTGTTCGCGGGTTTGCGCTTTGCGCCCGAGTCTGACGCGGTGCGCGCGCTGGGTTTTGCTGATCCGTATGTCGTCTTACCGAACGTCGCTCCCGTGCCTTTGAGCGTCACGCTGACTGCGGCCCATAGCAAAAGCAGACCGACCAACGCAAAAAGCCCCACGAACACGAGCGCAGCCGTTTCCTTATGTGGCTCTCTCGCCACCATCGAGAACATTGGTAGCGTAAACCCGCTCCAAGCCGCTCCAAATCCCCAGATACCGACCGCGTCGAAAAGATTGCGATAGTACGAAAAGTTGGGCAACGCACCCAGCGCTCCACCAATCCCTGCCAGCGCAACCAACGCAAAACCCAACGTCATCGGCAGGCGTGGCGCCAAGGCACCAACGGGCAAGTCGCGCGAGATCACAGCGATTTCAGGCTTACGCGGACTTACCCAGACCGTCACGGGTTTACTCTCGCGTTGCGCGTCTTCCAGCTGCTTAGCGACTGCGGCATTGGCCGGTTCATCAAGATCGTCTTCGTCGAGCACCGTCAGGCGTTCAGCGAGATATTGTTTGCCGCCGATTTCATAGCGCGCGGCCCGCCAGCTGTAACTCGTGCCGTCACCAGCCTTTGCGGTTTGTGTCACCACACTGCCCATCACCGCTTGGTAGTCCGCCGCGACACGCCAGTTACTGATGCCAACGACAATCGGCTTTACCGCGAAGAACCACCCGGTGAAGCCAAACAGCGCCGCCATAGTCGCCCACGCGAGCGTCGCGAGAACGCGTTTGAACCAAGAGGCATGTGGAGAGGCGATTGTGTCGTTCATGGATACATCATACGTAAATTGATGTGGTTGGGATGTATAGCTTTTATTGATGAACGACCGCCAGGTAGTCGATTCATGCATTTTTTACTGTAAGTCGACTATTGATAAAAATAGCGTACAGCCACCGCCGGTCGGTCTATTAACATAAAAAGCTATAAGCTGATAGATCGCTGGTCTCCTCTATAAAATATCTAAAGACCAGTGATAATCAAAAGACGAATTTTTGTATCAGGAGACGCCATGTTTGACCGCTCTTTCGCGTTCGCTGCTCTGCCCAAAACTGTGCTCGCGGCCGCGCTGCTCGGTTGCATCAGTTTCGCTGGCGCAGCGCACGCTCAGCAAAAGGTGACCTTTCAAACCAACTGGTTCGCGCAGGCCGAGCACGGCGGTTTGTATCAGGCGGTGGCCGAGGGCACGTTCAAGAAATACGGCCTCGACGTCACGATCAAAATGGGCGGCCCGCAGTTGAACGGTTTGCAGCTCCTCGCGGCCGGAAACGTGGACATCTTCATGGGCTTCGACATCCAAAACTACAAAGCGTGGGAGCAGGGCATTCAGGCCGTGAGCGTCGGCACGTTTTTCCAAAAGGACCCCATCGTCGTGATTGCGCACAGTGACGTAAAAACCTTCGCCGATCTCAAGGGCAAGACGATCCTCGTGTCGACCGACGGCCAGACCAATTGGTGGCCGTGGGCGAAAGCAAAGTATGGATTCAAAGACGAGCAAACGCGGCCGTACACGTTTAACGTGCAGCCGTTCGTCGCTAATAAAAATGCAGCGCAGCAGGGGTACTTAACCTCGGAAACGCTCGCGGTGCAGAAGGCAGGCATCAAGGACGCGAAGGTGTTTTTGCTCGCGGACCTAGGCTACCCACCGTACACCGAGACGATCACCGTACTCAAGAAAACCATCGACGGCAATCCAAAAATGATTGAAGCGTTCGTGAAGGCCTCGGCCGAAGGTTGGAAGAGTTACTTGAAGAATCCCGTACCCGCGAACGCGCTCATCAAGAAAGACAACCCCGCGATGACGGACGAACTGCTCGCGTACGGTCTCGCGAAGATCAAGGAAATGGGCATCGTTGATGGTGGGGACGCCGCGAAGCTCGGGATCGGCATCATCACCGAAGCGCGCAT
>Ga0209097_10003995_pt1 | contig 11102 bp, 10 predicted proteins | sample AD_UKC052_MetaG_FD_184419 | JGI IMG/M metagenome (GOLD analysis project Ga0209097, IMG submission 184419) | Active sludge microbial communities of municipal wastewater-treating anaerobic digesters from USA - AD_UKC052_MetaG (SPAdes) (version 2) | ecosystem: Engineered > Bioreactor > Anaerobic >... | reverse complement strand
GCCGCATCTCACGCTCGTCTTTCCGTTTCACTCGCGCTTGACGCTCGATCAAATCGCGGCGCATGCACAAAAAGTGCTGCGCGTGTGGCCGTGTTTTCCGGTGGTGATGCATGGCGCATGGTTCGCACAAAATGAATTCATCGGCATCGCCACACAAGTCGGCAGCGACGCACTGATCGAAATGCACGACCGACTCTATCGCGGCCCGCTTGCCGAATTTTTGCGCACCGAGTTCGATTTCACGCCGCACATCACAATCGCTCGTGCGAGCGAGCCGACGCGCTACGATGCGCTTTGCTTGGCTTCCGCACAAGTCACGAAAGAAACCTTCCGTGACCTCATGCGCTCAGTCACGATCATCCGCGAAACTGAGGACGAAACCTGGGTGCGCGAGCGAGAAGTGTTCTTGCAGCACTAGCTACGGTGGGAGCGGGCTTGCCCGCGATGAAAACGTTGGCTCAACAGCAAATGCGAATCGCGGGCAAGCCCGCTCCTACAACACAAAAAGCGTCAACCTACGCCGACTTGACCACTAGCTCAAAGTGTTCAACCACTGGCGGCTGCGCAAAGAATGGCCCAACAATCGCGCGCCACTCGGGGAACAGCGGGCCTTGGCGAAACGCGACCGTGTGATCTTCCAGCGTCGCCCAGTAAATCATCAACAGGTATCGCTCGGGCGATTCGACGCCGCGATTAACTTTGTATCCGCAGAAGCCTTGGGCTTTGCTGATCACGGTTTCTACGCCGCGCTGGATCGCCGCGTCGAACTCGGCCTGCTTGCCTGCGGGGATACGGATGTCTGCGACTTCGAGGATCATGAGTTTTTCCTTGTATGAGTAACCTGCAATGCTAGCGTCATGCAGCGCTGCGAGCGCCTATACTGGCGCGCCATGACCTCTGTCCTTGTCCTTTTGAACCCGAACGCCGGTGGCGGCCGCGCGCTAAAACTAGAAGCCGACATTCGCGCCCGCATCCGCACCGACTACCCAACCGCGCGCTTCGTCGTCACCTCCACCGTCTCCGATGGCCTCGCGTTGATTGGAGACACGGCGAAAGACGCGCGCATCGTCGTGATTGGCGGCGACGGTACGGTCAACCGCATGCTGCCGGGCATCGTGGGCAGCAACCGCGAACTCGCTGTCGTTCCACTGGGCAGCGGCAATGACGTCGCGCGTGCTTTGGGTGTTTTCAAGCTCTCTTGGGAAGAAGCCCTAGAGCACGCGATCAAGGGTGAGTCATCACCAATGGACGTGGGCCGTGTCGCGTTTGATGATCGCGATGTGCCGTTTCTCGCTTGCTGCACGATTGGGTTTGATTCAGCAGTGGCGTTACGTGCACTCAACGGGCCAAAGAAACTTCGTGGCCTGCCGCGCTACTTGCTCGCTACGGTGCGCGAAATCGTGGCGCTTCGACATTGGCAGCTCGCGGTGCACTGCGACGGCGCTGCATTACGCAGCGGCAGCGCCCTCTTCGCCTCCGTGCTTAACACCCCGACCTTCGGCAGCGGAATGCCCGCTGTGCCACACGCATCAATCAACGACGGAAAACTCGACACACTCATCGCCGGTCGCTTCACGCGCCTGTCAACGATGGTCATGTTGCCGAAGCTGCTGCTCGGCAAGCATCTGCCAGACGCACGAATTCACACGCAGCCCTTCTCCGACATGCAGATCTACGCCACGCCCGCAGTGCCGCTCGCGGTCGATGGCGAGTATCTTGGCGAATCGACCGAGGTGAGCGTGCGCGTCTTGCCGTCCGCTATCCGCGTGGTGGCGCGCGGCGCTTAGCTCGTCGCAAAGCCAGCCTAAGCCGTGCAGCTGGTTGTAGGCGCGGACTTGGCCGCGCTTGGTACCACGGAGCGACGCCAAGTCGTCGCCTACTCAGTCAGTCACCGAACCCCAACGAACGACTAAACTCATTCCTTCGTTTCGCTTCACCCATTTTTTCGTATGACTGCCACCATTCGCGAACTCTCCTGCGCCGACGACTACGACCCGAATTCGATGCCGGTCGACAAGGCGCGCGACTTCATCAGCAAGGTCCTATCTCCGATCACGCTCACCGAACGCCTCAACATTCGCGCTGCACTGGGCCGCGTGACATCAGAGGATGTGATCTCGCCGATTGACGTGCCGGGACACGATAACTCCGCAATGGACGGCTGGGCGTATCGACACGCTGACATCGGCTCCGGCACGACCACGCCGATGAAGCGCATCGGCACCAGCTTCGCCGGCAAGCCTTACCTTGGCCCTGTCGGCAAAGGCGAATGCGTGCGCATTTTCACGGGCGCGGTGATGCCTGCCGATTGCGACACCGTCGCGATGCAAGAGCGCGTCACCGAAGACGCCGCGGGCATTCACGTCCCCAACGATTTGAAAGCAGGACAAAACCGCCGCTTTCGTGGCGAAGACCTGAAAACCGGCGCCGTCGCATTGAAGGGCGGTTCGCTGATCGGCCCCGCAGCACTCGGTCTACTCGCGAGCTTAGGTATCCCCGAAGTGAACGTTTATCGCAAGCTGCGCGTTGCGTTTTTCTCGACCGGCGACGAACTCAAAACCATCGGCTCCCCACTCGGCCCCGGCGAGATTTACGATAGCAACCGTTACACGATTTACGGCTTGTTGGAGCGTGCGGGTTGCCAGCCGATTGACCTCGGCAATTTTGTCGATTCGCCTGAAGCGATCAAGGCTGCGTTCCTTGCTGCGAGCGCACAGGCCGACGTCATCATCACCAGCGGCGGCGTGAGTGTGGGCGAAGCCGATTTCATCAAACAAATGCTCAATGAGCTCGGCGAAGTGCTGTTCTGGAAGATCGCCATGAAGCCTGGCCGCCCCATGGCCGTGGGTAAGGTCGGCGGCGCATATTTCTTCGGGCTGCCGGGCAACCCCGTAGCGGTGACGGTGACCTTCTACCAATTTGTACGCTCCGCACTCGCGACACTGCAAGGCCGAACCGACTACGCGCTACCTCCGACGGTCAAAGCCACACTCACCAACAACGTCAAAAAAATGCCTGGCCGCACCGAATTTCAGCGCGGCGTGTTGACCATCGGCCCCAACGGCTGCGAAGTCAAAACCACCGGCGATCAAGGCTCCGGCATCTTGTCGTCAATGACGCAAGCGAATTGCTTCGTTGTGCTCGGCACGGATGTGGGCAATGTTGCAGCAGGCGCGGTTGTTGATGTGCAGATGTTTGAAGGCGTTGTCTAGCGAATACGGGCAACCGTATGATCTCGAATCAATTCGTTTCACGCATCAGCCTCAAAACCGAGCTGATTGATTCGTTCGACGCCTACCCACTGAATTTACCCGCTGTGCGGAATTTGGATGCTGTGGAGTTGCATCCAAAGGTGACGTTCTTTGTCGGCGAAAACGGTTCTGGAAAATCCACGCTACTTGAAGCGCTTGCGGTTTCGCTCGGCTTCAATGCGGAGGGCGGCAGCAAGAATTTCCGATTTGACACACGGCAGTCACATTCGAACCTGCACGAATTGCTTCGAGTATCCAAAGGCATCAAGAAGCCGCGCGACGGGTATTTCCTGCGGGCCGAAAGTTTCTTCAACGTCGCGACGGAAATCGAACGACTCGACGATGAGCCTTTCCCGGCGCCGCCGATCATCGACTCCTACGGCAAAAAGTCATTGCATGAGCAGTCTCATGGCGAGTCGTTCCTAGCGCTACTGATGAATCGGTTTGGCGGCCAAGGCCTCTACATCCTAGATGAACCTGAGGCCGCGCTGTCACCACAGCGCCAATTGGTGGCGCTCTCACGGCTACATGACTTGGTGCTGGATCGTTCACAGTTTGTGATCGCCACACACTCCCCGATATTGATGGCGTACCCCCACGCGTGGATTTACGCGTGCACCGAGGACGGGTTAAAGCGCATTGAATACAAAGACATCGAGCACTACCGAGTGATGCGTGAGTTTCTGCTGGCCCCTGATGAAGCGCTAACGCGATTGCTAGATCGCGCTTCGTAACGCTATGTGTGCGTGTTCGTAGTCGTGGCGGATGAAATTGGTTACGCTTGTACCTCTTTCACCTCAGTACTCGCGCGATGAAATCCAAACAGTTAACCGTCGAACACCTCTGGCAGTGCGAGCGCATCGGCACGCCGAGCGTTTCGCCTGATGGCAAGTGGGTAGTGGTTGATCAGACCACGTATTCGATGGACACCAACGAGAGCGCGACGCAGTTGTGGATGTATTCCACCGACGGCAAAACGCGCAAGCAGCTCACCAGTGCGGGCAAGAAAAACACCGCGCCGCAATGGTCGCCGGACGGCAAGGCGATCGCGTTTTGCGCGAAGCGTGACGGCGACGATGCGTCGCAGCTTTACGTGATCGCGCCGGACGGCGGCGAAGCGCGGCGCGTAACGAAGCTCTCGAACGGCGTCGGCAGCATTCGCTGGTTCCCCGACAGCAAGCGCATCGCAGCGATCTCGTGGGTGTGGCCCGATCTGACGACCGACGCGCAACAAGCCAAGCGCCGCAAAGAACAAAAGGAATCGAAGGTTCAGGCAAAGGTCATCGAGGTCGACAACTATCGCTATTGGGACAGCTGGATTTGCGACGGCACGCGTCCGCATCTATTTGAAATCAATGTCGCCAGCGGCGTGGCGAAGGACTTGTTCGCGGGCAAACCGTGGACGCTCGGGCTCGGCGACCCGGGGTCGAACGACTTCGCGATCTCCCCCGACGGCAACGAGCTGACGTGGGTCACGCAAAAGGACGTCACGCGTCTCACCGACCCGTGCATGCTCACGCTCATGAACCTCAAGACGCGTAAAACGCGTTCCGTGGACTTGGGCCACATGTGGCTGAGTTCGCCCGTGTATTCGCACGACGGAACGCGTCTGATCGCGCTTGCGACGCCCGCGAGCGCGCCGAGCCAACACACGCGCATGATGCTTGTGGATCGTAAGAGCGGCAAGGCCGAGCGCCTCGCACCAAAGTGGCCGCGCTCCGTGGGCACCTACGGCAGCGCAAACCCGGTGTGGAGCGCCGACGACAGCACAATCATCTTCTCCGCTGAAGACGGAGGCGCGCAGCACCTGTGGTCGCTGCCGCTCACCGCCGAGCAGCCCACCGCAATCGCGCACGGCGGCCACATCGCCGCGTTTTCGATGTGCGCGAAGAGCGACGCGCTCGTGTACACGAAGTCGTCGATTGATCATCCGGCGCGGTTGTATTCCACCACCGTTCAGGCTGAGCCTGTCGAAGCCTCGGTGGCTTCTGGCGCAACCAAGCACTTCGACAGGCTCAGTGCGAACGGAGCCATACTTCCCGCCGCAAAACGCCTCGACCGCCTCAACGCGTTCCTCGACAAGATCCCGCTCGGCACATGGCAAAGCCGCACCTTCAAAGGCTGGAAAGGCGAGCCAGTGCAAGCCTTCGTCTGCTACCCGCCGAACTACGACGCGCGGAAGAAATATCCGCTCCTGCAAGACATTCACGGCGGCCCGCACGCCGCACACTTGGACGTTTGGCACTACCGTTGGAACGTGCACGCCTTCGCCGCGCAGGGCTATGTCGTCGCCGCGGTGAACTATCACGGCTCGTCGGGCTTTGACGAGAAATTCCTCGGCAGCATCGATGGCGATCTTGGCCCACGCGAACTCGCGGACACCGAGGCCGTGACCGACGCACTGATCAAAGAAGGCGTCGTCGACAAAGACCGCCTCTACGCCGCGGGCGGCAGCTACGGCGGCTTCATGGTCGCGTGGATGAACGGCCACACGGACCGCTACAAAGCGTACGTCTGCCACGCGGGTGTCTACAACTGGACTACGCAATTCGGCGACGACGGCTACTTGTGGCTCAAGCACGAGCTCGGCGTCTGGCCGTGGGAAAACCTAGAAAAATACCAATCGCAATCGCCGCACGCGTTCTCGAAAGACTTCAAAACACCGACGCTAGTCATCCACGGCGAACTCGACTACCGCGTGCCGTACTACGAGGGACTCGAGTACTACAACACGCTGCGCGCCAAAGGCATCGCCGCAAGACTAGTCGTCTACCCCGACGAAAACCACTGGATCCTAAAACCGCAAAACTCGCGGCTTTGGTATCGGGAGTTTTTTGCTTGGCTCGGGAGGTTTTAGGCTTCGTCGCTCGTGAAATGTTCCTCGATGAATTTGTGCACTTTCCCGTAAACCGGATCGATTTCGGCTTTTGTTAACCCCTCAAATAGTCTGGACTTCAATTCGTGTTCAAGGACCTTACTCCGATCCTTGTCTCCCGCCGCGCAAACTGCGATCCAGCTAACAATTTTTGGCCAACGGGGGACGATAGTTAACTCGCCATACGGTGGCGTCACGAGTCCGCGTTCTTCGACAAAATTTCGACAGCGCGCGATAAGTGCGTGTTCACCCAAGAAGTCTTCCCCGGTGATGCGTGTGCCATCGTCAAACACGTCTAAGTAGGTGTGCCAGGTTCCGTACACACGATCGGTTTCATGACGCTTCTTCCACTCTAACGCCATCCTATCGCCATCACTCATAACAAGGCATTTTCTCTGGGCGAGCTCGAGTTGACGGCAGACGTTGGAAACGTCTTTGACACCAACCGCATGCGTCAATCCGAGTGCAAGAGAAGTGGGCTTAGCGCTTGTCGACGTTTTGGTTGAGGTGCCAATCCAAGCAGAATAAAGTTGCTTGTCACGCCACCCCTCGAAGACGACATTGTTTAACGGCAGCACCTCGCGAAAAGACCAGCCCAATGCTTGATAGAGCACCTCCTCGTCGACGACATCCGCCTTACCAGCGTTTTCTATCGTCGTTGTTTCTTTATGCTTCTTAACGACGACGTGCCGATCGATTCGTACGCGGTCGATCATGAAAATGGAGTGCGTTGCGAAAACGATTGTGTTCTTTGACGAAAGGCCAAATAGCTCTTCTGCCAAGTCCCGCGCACCGGTGGGATGCAAGCCGACCTCCGGTTCGTCGATCAGTATCAACGTATCTTCAATCGCTTCGTTGCTAACCGCGGCCGACACATGAAGCAAGAAATTCGTCATACGTTTGAAACCATCGCTCCGACTGCCGAAGTCGAGGGGTATCTCGAGATCGCGGACGATAGGGGTGACGAGAGCTCCGTTGGGCAGAAGTTCTATGCTGACTTTTGCATGATCCTTCCAAACCTTTCTCAAGTATGAAGTGGTTCTGCTGCCAACCTTTTCAAGCAACCGTTGATAGAAAACTGGCCCCCTACTGCGCGCATTCGCGATAGAGTTGGCGATTTCTGAGTATTCGATATCTGCCAAGGCAAACATATTCGCCAACGGTACACAAGAGAGTGGATTTGCGCTGAATTCATCGACGGATACACTGCTAGGCAGCAAGTCCTGTTCCCGATACTCCCAAAAAATACACTTCGGAAGGCCGCGTTCAGCGATTGGTTTACCTGCGCCACTGAACGTGCTAGTCAGCATTGCGAGATCAGGTGTTTCAACTTCGGTGGCCGGGGGCTGTTCGTATTCGCTCGAAAAGAACCAAGTCCCTGGTGCCGCGGAAAACGCCTCCCGTGACGTGTTTCGCGTTAGGGTAATGGCACTCTTCGTTCTGCACCAGCCGGGCACAAGTTTCCACGCCCTTGGGGAGGCCCAAGTGGAGTGCATTCGGGAACCGTCGCTAACTTCCACCGTATAGAGCCGCTCAGTCCTAGAAGAGCAGAATTCCTGCAACGTGAGCCTCGTCTGTGGGTCAATTTGTACGAGCGGTCTGAGGCGGTCTTTCTCGGCAAATTTCTCACTCATTGCCTCAAATAGTTCAAACTGCTCGTCTTTCGCGAGAGTACAAACAAATCTCACGAAGGTATCTTCGGGTGGCGCCTCGTCGTTACTCTCCATACGCGCATCCCGGGCAAGCGGCGCGCGAGCTGGGTCTAAAAGCGCCAGAGCCTTGAGCACATTCGACTTACCGGATTCATTAATACCGACCAGCACTCGACAACGTGGATCGAAGTCGATGTTGACCTCTCTTATCGAGCGGAAGTTGCGGATCTCTGCGCGCTGTAGTTTCATGATGGCATTAACTCGGAATCGTTGAGGAACGCGTAAGGCATTGCAGGTGGGTCAGAGTTAGCGCCGCTCGTTGCATGCGACACAACAACTTGTCCCGCGAGCGGGAATTGAGCAAGTGCCCAGTGTAAATGCGTATGAATGATCGCCGATGGAGAGAAGAGGGGTCAGGTACGTTTTTCTTTGGCGCAACGAATCAACTCTTCCGCGACTGCAACAACTGGTACACGTCATCCCGCGAACTCACTGCGAGGATCGTGATGCTGCGCGCCTTGTCGTCCACGTGATACGCGAGGCGAAATTGTGGCGTGGTGATTTTTATCTTGTAGCAATCGGGAACGCCGTGTAGCGCGTCTTTCGCGACACGGGGCGTTTGCAGGCGCTCTTTGGCTAGCTTCTGCTTAAAGCGACGCTTTACGCTTTCGTCGAGCTTCGCCCACTCGGCTTCGGCCTGCGGGTGAATGGCGAGCTCATAAGTCATCGAGCGTGATTTTGCGCGCACTCTTGACGGTCGCAACACGTGCGGCCGCTTTCGACGCGATCAGACGATCGGCGGCTTGGTCGAGCAGCGCTTCCATCAATCGCGTTGAGAGGATGTAACCCGCAGGTCGATTGTGATTCAGCACCACGACCGCCGTTTCGTCGGCCTGCTCAAATGCACGCGCGGGCGACTCGCGAAGGTCGGAGATACCGATGCTGCGGGTGGAAAGTAGGATGTCCATGAAGCTAATTATAGCGAAATTTCGACGAAATTTCGTCTAATTATGATTCGACACTATGAAGGCTTAGGAGCGTTCATGGTTCGACAGGCTCACCACGAACGGGCTCACCGCAACAGCGAGGTCGAATACCATTGTCCGAATGGTCGCCGATTGAGAAATGCAAATGCCAACACCGAGCCCAATCACCATCTCTCGCGCAACACCCGCAGACGCGCCAACAGTTCACGACATCCAGATGCGTGCCTTCGCGGAAGAAGGTCGGTTGAGTGAGACGACGCAGATACCGCCGCTGATGGAAGACTTTGCGGCGCTTGGAGAGGACATTCGCACGCAGACGGTGCTCGTGGCGCGCGACGGCGATCGCATCGTCGGGTCTGCTCGAGGTGTCCTTGACGGATCGGAGTGCATGATTCACCGCGTGAGCGTTGAGCCGTCGTATCAGGGTCGGGGCATCGGTGTTGCGCTTGTGCGCGCGGTCGAGGACGCACACCCGAACGTCGAGCGATTCACGTTAACCACGAACACGCTGGTGCCAGGCAATGTGGCGTTTTACGAGCGGCGCGGTTATCACGTGACGGAACTCACGAAGCACGGCGACAAAATTGTCCTCGCGCGCATGGCGAAGAATCGCGTGAAGTAGCGCGCGTGTTGCGGCAACGCAGACGCGCTTGAGCATCAGGGCCTTCGCTACGCTCTCGACGAACCGAGTTCACTCTTCGTCGTGCCGACCAATAGGTTGAGGCGCAACAGGCAAGCGCAACTTCACACCGCTACAGGTCATGCTCCCACTGTCGAAATGGTCGTCCTGTGGCTTCGAAGGCGAACTGCGCGTAGGAGTCTGCGTTGTGAACGCGCTGCCACGGAGTGAGTTTGTTGAGACTCTTGGTGTTGAGGTGGTGATAACCGTAGTCGTCGATACCTATGCCGCTTAAGATGTTGGGGCCGACGTAATGGGCGAGCTCGTGAATGAGCACGTAGGCGAAGGATTCAAGGTCTTTGCCTTCGAGACGCGGACAGAGATAGATCGTGCTGTTGGGTAACCCTTGGTAGGTACCCGCGCGATCTGGCAGCCAATAGCCGCCACCGTAGACGAAGGCTACTGCGCCGCGCGTGTGTTCCGCCGGTTCGTCGGCGATTATTTCTAGGCCCTGCGGGATGTGGCCGATCGCGAGTTGCATGTTGAAAAATATTCGGTCGATGTCGTCTAGCGTTTTCGACCAGTTGGGCATCTTGTCAATCTGAAAATGTTTAACCACCAAGTCCCAGCTGCCTGTAAACAACGGTACGCCACCGTTGGCGACAATCGTCTGCGACGCGCGGGCGCTGAGCAAGGCAGCGCGTGCTGTGGTGATGACGGCGAGCGCAGCAGGAAGGCGGCTGATCATGGTGGCGGTCAGGCTGAAATAGGTTTCTGCCGGGCGGGCAAGCTCGTTGTCGGTGCGCTGGTTAGGATCCACCACGCCGTCCGCTTTGTTAACGCCAAATTGTTTGGTCTGAAATTTAAGGATCGCTTTGTTCGTCTTCGGGCCGCAGATGCCGTCCGCGACGAGCAGCGGAAACGGCCCGCCGTGGTCTGCTGGAAATTTGTTGAGCGCGCGCTGAACGGCGATCACGTCACCCGGCAGGTTTCGACAGCGCGCCGCCGGGCCAACAGGAAACAAGATGCCAAGCGTGCGCTTAAATCCGGTGGGCGCCATGTCATGCTGCACTGCGGCGCTCGGAGCAGACCGCACACAGCCGTCGCTGCAGTAGTTAAACCAAGTCACAAGTCCCCTCCAGACGAAATGTGTGTAAGCGCCGTACGAACCGAACCGGCGGTCGAACGATCCCCGCGAGGAAAAGACGTTAGCAACGGCGAAAGTGCGCCAATTGGTGCGACGGCGATCACGGCATGACAGCGTGGTACGCCACCCGGTCGCAGCAGCAACCTCATCCCCAAAACCATCAGCGTAACCTCGCACGTCATTCTAAAAACCGCCGCTGATAACATCAGAACAATCTTGGACTCGTTGTCGCCGAGGCTTTGTGCTTTGCACGCGCGGAGCGCGGAAACACAGACTGCGGCAGACGTGAAACGAGCATCTTTCGATCAGTAAAAGAGGGACCGTATGCGATTTGGCGATTTCTACAGAGGCAACGAGACAACACTGCAGACACTTCGACGGCTACTGGGTCGCACATCCCAGCGCGTGATGTTGGCGAGCGCACTGCTCGCCCTTTCTGGAGTGAGTTTGCCGGCAGCGGCGCAGCCGGCCGGTTGGTCGCAGGCGATTCCGATCGCGATCACTGAAAACAGCGCAACCGCCTCGACCGGCTACCAGATGCGCTTCGTTCTCGACACCAGCGCGATGGCCCC
>Ga0209097_10003992_pt1 | contig 11108 bp, 5 predicted proteins | sample AD_UKC052_MetaG_FD_184419 | JGI IMG/M metagenome (GOLD analysis project Ga0209097, IMG submission 184419) | Active sludge microbial communities of municipal wastewater-treating anaerobic digesters from USA - AD_UKC052_MetaG (SPAdes) (version 2) | ecosystem: Engineered > Bioreactor > Anaerobic >... | reverse complement strand
CATCCGGAGCAATACGGCAATTGTCGTTCGTGACGGACAATCCCTGGAAAAACGTGGTAAAAAGCAAGGTGGAACGCCGCACGGTAAAAACGTTCGACGGAAAGGACATGAATGTGTGGGTGATGTTGCCGCCCGATTTCGATCCGAAAAAGAAATACCCCGCTATCGTTTACTGCCAGGGTGGCCCGCAGTCGGCGCTCAGCCAGTTCTTTTCCTATCGCTGGAACCTGTCGCTGATGGCGGCGCAGGGGTACGTTGTGGTGGCGCCCTGCCGCCGGGGTATGCCGGGTTCGGGACAAGCCTGGAACGATGCTATTCTGGGAAAATGGGGCGACGCCATGAAAGACTACCTGTCGGCAACGGATGCCATTGCGAAAGAGCCGTTTGTAGATGCGACGCGTATCGGAGCGGTGGGAGCAAGTTTCGGCGGATATGCTGTGTACTGGCTGGCCGGCAACCATCAGAAAAGGTTTAAAACCTTTATCTCACACTGCGGATTGTTTAACCTGGAGAGTTTTTACGGCACCACGGAAGAAGTGTGGTTCCCGCAAAATGATTTCGAGGGCGCTTACTGGCAAACGCCTGTCCCGAAAATGTACCAGACGGACAGCCCGCACCGGTACGTGCAAAACTGGGATACGCCGATTCTGGTAATTCACAACGAACTGGATTTCCGGGTGCCTTTCAGCGAAGGCATGCAGGCATTTCAGGCAGCACAGTTAAAAGGAATTCCCTCCCGCCTGCTGACTTTTCCCGATGAAGGCCACTGGGTAACCAAACCGCAAAACAGTTTGCTGTGGCAACACGAGTTTTTTGGGTGGCTGGAAAAGTATCTGAAATAGAAGTGCGAAGTCGTCAGTGCGAAGTACGAAGTCCACATTCACCCGAATGCCTTTGACTTCGTACTTCGCACTGACGACTTCGCACTTTTTAGTTCGTGATTCCGAGTTTCGTCTTCACGTCCTTGGTCACGTCCAGCGATTCGTCTGCATACAAAACGACTTGCGTGTTCGTATCGAATACCAGCATGAAGCCTTTCTCTTTGGCTACGTCGCTCATGGCTTTATTGAAGCGGTCGAAGATCGGTTTGAACAGTTCTTCCCGTTTTTTTGCGAGTTGCTCCATGACCTCCTGTTCGTATTTGCCGATTTTTTCCTCTTCTTCTTTCAGTTTGGCAGCCTGAGTTTCGTAGTCGTTCGGAGAAATAGTGCCCTGCGATTTTTTACGTTGCAGTTCGGCGTCTTTATCCTGCAGCACTTTTACCATATCCTGACCGCGTTTGGTCAGTTGGGTTTGAAACGCTTTGAGGTCGCTGTCGGCAGCCTTTACTTCGGGAACCAGCGTAAGAATCTGGGCCGAGTTGCAGTAGCCGAATTTTTGAGCGAAACCGGTAGCGGCCACGGAAAGTACGAGACCGAAGGTCAGCAAAAATGTTTTTTTCATAGTAGATAGGTGTAAAATGTCCGGAATGAGCCGGCAAAGGTATTATTTTCGGGAATGTTTGGTTTTTTGTGTTTGGCTTTTCGAAAAAGGAGCACAGGCATTTTTCCGAAAAACCAAACACTAAACCCCAAACTGAAGGCAGATCAGCCTTTTTTCAGCATGGTTTTGACGTCTTCGGTTTTGTCGTTGCGTTTATCGGCATAGATCATACCCGAAGCGCTTCCTTTTTCGAAGATAAATTCAAAACCTTTGTCTTCGGCGAATTTCTGGATGGCGGCATACACCTTGTCCTGGATGGGTTTTACCAGTTCTTCGCGTTTTTTGAACAGGGCGCCTTCCGGTCCGAATTTCGTGCGCTGATTTTCGCGTACGGACTTCTCCTTGTTCATGATCTCGTCTTCGCGCTGCTTTTTCATGTCTTCGCTCAGCAGAACCTGTTCAGCCTGGTATTTGCTGTACATGCCTTTTACCTGATCCTGTTCCTGTGCGATTTCCTGACGCCATTGTGTGGCAACTTTATCCAATTGTTCCTGTGCTTTCTGGTATTCCGGGAGGCTTTCCAGAATGGCCGTAACATCCACAAAAGCAATACGTTGTGCGAAAGCGAAGGCCGTCAGAACGAAAGCGAACAAGGTGGTTGAAACGATTTTTTTAATCATGGCTTTGTAAATTGATTTGTGTAATGGTTTAGTGCGCCGGAGCCGAAAACTCCGCCTACACGCTTTGTGGGCCAAAAGTAGGATTTTCGGATGTTCAACGCCGCCTTCTGACGTAAGTTCAGGGTAGGAAGTTGCATGCGGAAAATGAAGTATTTCGATAGATTGTTTTCAAATAGTTGATATTCAATTGTTTACATCCAAATTTCGCTCAGAAATCAACAAGACATTAACCGCTGTTTAACCTGCTTTTAATCAATTTTAACGGCTTGAAAAATCGGTTTGTTCGCCCGAAAGGACCATGTGCGGCTATTATAATCGTGAAAACTGTACCTTCGCAGCCCTTAATTGAAGCCTAACCAAATTTATCTGACCGTGCACCTGATCAGCCCTGCCCGTCTTTCGCTCGAAAAAATCGGCGAAATCCTGTCCCGTCATGTCCCGCTGCAACTTTCGGAAGAATCCACTCTAAGGATCCGGACCTGCCGTGAATATCTAGACCGCAAAATCGCGGATTCCGACGACCTGTTTTACGGTATCAATACCGGCTTCGGTTCGTTGTGCAACATCCGTATTTCCGACGACGACATCGAACAATTGCAGCACAACCTCGTCGTGAGCCACGCCTGTGGTACCGGCGATCTGGTACCGCCCGAAATCGTGCGCATCATGCTGGTGCTGAAAATCCAGAGCCTCTCTTACGGTCACAGCGCCGTGCGGGTGGAATTGGTGCAACAACTGATCGATTTTTACAACGAAGGCGTTTTTCCGGTCATTTTCGAACTGGGTTCTTTAGGGGCTTCCGGCGACCTGGCCCCGCTGGCACACCTGAGTCTGCCGCTTATCGGATTGGGCGAAGTATGGTACGAAGGCCGCCGGCAACGCGCTGATGTAGTCCTGAAATTGAAAGGCTGGGAGCCCCTGCGTTTTCAGGCAAAAGAAGCGCTGGCGTTGTTGAACGGCACCCAGTTTTCGGCTTCTTATGCCGTCTGGTGCCTGCTGGAAAGTCGCCGACTGGCGCATATCGCCGATCTCAATGCCGCTACCGGCTACGATGCGTTCAACTGTCGGCTTTCGCCGCTGGATGCGCATATTCACCAGGTGCGCCCACATGCCGGACAAATCGGCACCGCCCGAAAACTCCGCGAACTGCTGGAAGGCAGCCAGATTGCCGCCGCTGAAAAAACAAGTGTGCAGGATCCATACGCATTTCGTTGCGTGCCGCAGGTACACGGCGCCAGCCGCGACGCCATCGCACACGTGGAAGCCATGCTGACGACGGAAATCAATTCCGTGACCGACAACCCGAATATTTTTCCGGAAGATGACCTGATCGTTTCAGGTGGCAATTTCCATGCGCAACCGCTTGCTCTGCCGCTCGATTATCTGGCTATCGCCCTCGCCGAACTGGGCAGTATTTCCGAACGCCGCGTGTATCAACTCATTGGCGGTCAACGAGATTTGCCACCTTTTCTTACCGACAACCCGGGTCTGCATTCGGGTATGATGATCGCGCAATACACCGCTGCGGCCATTGTCAGTCAGAATAAAACGTTGTGTTCACCGGCATCCGTTGACAGTATTGTGAGTTGCAATGGTCAGGAAGACCACGTGAGTATGGCCGCGAACGCCGCTACCAAAGCCCGCCGTGTAGTGCTGAACCTCGAACGCCTGCTCGCCATCGAATGGATGGTAACCATGCAGGCCCTGGATTTCCGGCGCCCGCTGCGTTCTTCCGAAACCATCGAAAAAGCGTCATCGACTTATCGTTCCGTCGTGCCACGCCTGGCCGAAGACCGGGTGCTGAGTGATGATATTCAACAAACGATTGAATTCCTCAGAGTTATGAGTTATGAGTTATGAGTTATGAGTTTTTGGTGGTAATCCTTGGCTTACGTATTGAAAAGGCAAAGGGTTGCCACCAAAAACTCATAACTCATAACTCATAACTCATAACTCATAACTCTTTCAACCGCTTCAATAGCCTTCCGATCCCGTTCTTCAAAATTTCCACTGATAATGGTGTAAGGTAAATTGCGTTGTTCGAGCACCTCTTTCAGCCGGTTGAACATCCATTCGCGTTTTTGTTCGTATTCCCGCAGGCCGTCGTTGACCCAGGGAATATCGGGTGCAAGCAGCAGGAAATGGTCGTAGTGCCGGTTTTGGCTGGCCCAGATAATCCAGGGCTGGCAGACGCCGTTGAAATAAATTTCGCTCCAGACCTGGGTGACGATCAGTTCCGTATCGCAGAAAAGAACACGGTTCGCCAGCGGGGCCATTTCGTCTTCCCGGTAGAGTTGTCCGCCTGCGATGTGCGCGAAGTCGAGTTCGGTGAGGTCCATGCCGAATTTTTCGCAGTAGGTACGGCCGTATTCTTCCACAAAAACGGTTTCGAAATGGCGGGCAAGGAATTCCGTCAGGTAACTTTTGCCACAACTTTCGGGGCCGAGCAAGGCAATTCTTTTGATGGGTGGGGAGTCGTTCACTGGATTGTAAATGTATTTTCGGGTTACATAACTATTATTAAAGCAGTGGAAAATTAGTTCATTTTCCATGTTTCAACCGAAACAATCAAGTAATTCATAAAAATCAGTTAAATCACTATCAAATTCAACGCCCGTTTGTGCAATTTTTCCCCGTTTTGCATCATTTGACTTTGTACGTTTGCAAAATCAGAATTTAACCCTTTCAAATGTTGAGAATGCCCAACCTCCGCACCCCTTCAGGTACCTGGATGATCCTGTCCGTACTTGTATTTATGTCCGCCTGCAAATGGCTTGGTTCCAAAGAACAACCGTCACCCGTTAACCCATCCACCACCACAATGCCCAGTTCCAACCCGATCAAAGGCGTATATTCCGACGACTGGGCCGTAGTCGACAGCCTCGAAAAAAAAGGGCTGTTCAAAAGCGCCCTTGAAAAAGTAGAAGCGATTGAAGCCCGCGCCAAGGCCGAAAACAAACAGCCACAGATCATCAAGGCCATACTTTTCCGCGGTAAATACATCACCCGCCTGGAAGAAGACGGATTTGTAAAAGCCTTACAAGTCCTTGAAGCGGAAGAAAAATCTGCCCGTGTACAGCCTGAAAAGGCTTTGCTTCAAAGTATACTCGGACAACTGTACGCCACTTTTCTGTCGCAGCAAGGCTGGAGTATTACTGAACGTACACCTATTCCCGACGGCGAAGGGGGCGATATCCTGACCTGGTCGGCTGCACAAATTGAAAAACGTGCGCTGGAATTGTACAATACTTCCGTTTCCGATGAAGGGGCTCTGTCGGCCATTCCGATCAGCGATTTTGAAGATGTTATTTCACCCGGCCAAAATGATTCTATTGCAAATGCGGCGCTGCGGCCTACGCTGTACGACCTGGTCGCACACCGGGCGATCGATCATTTTATGAACGAGCGGAATTACCTGACCGAACCCGCATATGCTTTCCAACTCGATCAGGAAAAAGCCTTCGCTGACCGGGAAGTATTTCAGAATGAAGTATTCGTCAGCCAGGACACCTCTTCGGGCAAATTGATGGCGCTGCGTTTGTTTCAAAAACTGCTCAGGCACCATGCTTCGTCGAATACGGGCGACCCGAAAGCACGGCAGTCACGACAGATAGATATAGACCTGAAACGACTTCAGTTCGTGTTCGCAAATTCCGTTCGGGAAGATAAAAACGCATTGTACGTAAAGGCGCTGGAGCGTTTGCATGAAAGCGCTCAAAACCATCCTTCTCAAAGTGAAATCGCTTATCAACTGGCCAGTTTCCTGTTTTATTCAAGTGAGCAGGATAAAAGCCGGAATACCAAAAAAGCCATCGCTTTGTGTGAAGACGCCGTTCGCCAGCACCCCGGCTCCTACGGTGAAAACTTGTGCCGGCAATTGCTGGCGCAGATGAAGGCGACTTCTCTGGACATTACCGTGGAACAGGTGTCGCTGCCCGAAAAGAACAGCCTCGTACAACTTTCCTTTCGAAACCTCACCCGGGCGTACCTAAAAGTGGTGCGCGCGAATCCTGATAATCTCAGGAGTATAGATAGAATGAGTTGGGAAGAAAGGCTGCCGTATTTGCTGACAATGAAAGAAGTGCAGCAACGGGAATGGGCTATTCCCGATCCGGGCGATTATCAGCAGCACACGACCGAACTGGCACTGGACGGGCTGCCCCGCGGCTACTACTGTGTGCTGGTTTCGGATAATCCCTCGTTCACCGTACAAAGCGGCCACGTTTCTTTCGCCGCCTTTGCCGTCTCACAACTTGCTGTAATACAGGCAAATGAAAATGGCACACCCAGCGTTGTCGTGACCGACCGGCTCAGTGGCGCGCCGCTGGAAGGTGTAAAACTGGAGTTTTATCTTCATTATTATGGCGGTTCCGTGGAAGAATTGCGCCTTCAAAAGACTACCGTCACCAACAAAGACGGCTGGGGGGAAGCGGATAATATACAGCACGGTAATCTTGAAGTGCGCGCGATTTATCAGCAGGATACCTTGTGGGCGGGCAATGTGATGAATTATCGCTATAATGATGAACAGGAAGAATCCCTGCAAACCCGCTTTTTTACAGACCGGAAATTATACCGCCCCGGACAGCAGATCTATTTCAAAGGCGTACTCTATAAAAATGATGCGCAGGGAAAACCCCAGATTATCCCCAATCATAAAGTTACGGTAAAACTGTACGATGTCAATCAGCAGGACAAAGCCACGGTGACTTTGCGCAGCAACGAATACGGCTCTTTCAACGGAGTGTTTACGGCTCCTACTTCCGGGCTGACCGGTTTGATGAACATCCGCTGCGATGAAGCGTCGGGCGCAGAATTTTTCAGTGTTGAAGAATACAAGCGCCCGCGTTTCGAGGTGACCATGAAGCCCGTCGAAGGCGCTTACCGCGTCGGCGATCGTATTACAGTGAAAGGAGAAGCCAAAAACTATGCAGGCAACGTGGTCGACGGCGCTGCGCTGCGTTATCGTGTGGTGCGGCAGGCCAGGTTCCCGTTCTGGGACTGGGGCTGGTTCCGCAAACCGTTCCCGCCGGTAGCCGAAATGGAGATTGCCAGTGGCACACTTGTAACCGGCGCTGACGGCGGCTTTGAAATTCCGTTTGAAGCCATTCCCGACAAATCCGTTTCTAAAAAGGACCAGCCCGTGTTCGATTACCGCGTATTCGTGGACGTGACCGACGTAAGTGGAGAAACACGCAGTAACAGCACGCAGGTGAGTGCCGGATATTCTGCCTTGCAGATTTCCTGGAACCTGACCGACCGCATGGTGATCGACAGCATGGCCCGTGTATCATTGTTTGCCACCAATATGTCGGGCCGGCCGCAGGAAGCAGAGGGTATGATCCATATTGTGCGTCTGAAAGAGCCTTCTGTTTTTTATAAAAACAGGTATTGGGAACGTCCGGATGTACGTACCATTCCCGCAACTGACTGGGCGCGGATGTTCCCTGATATGGCCTATAAAAATGAAGACGATCCGGAACACTGGGAGATTGAAGTCCCGCTTGTGATGGTAGAATTTAATACAGCAAAATTGAGTGTGGTAGACCTGCAACTGGACCGCATGACGCCGGGGTACTATAATATTATGTTGTTTACAAAAGACAAGTACGGAGAAGAGGTTGTTATTAAAAAAACGGTCCACGTTATCGACCCGAAAAAACCGGAAACCCGTTTCGATCAGCCCAATGTGGAAGTAGAAAAAAGCACGCTGGAACCTGGCGAAATCGCCCGTTTCTGGATGGGTGGAAAAGCCCCGAACCTGCATTTCCTGTTGAGCCGGGAATCCAACGGCACCATGGCATCCCCACGCTGGTACACTGTAAAAGGGGGGGGCAAGACGGAAATGCCGGTAACGGAAGCCGATCGCGGCGGTTTTGCAGTACACTGGTTTGCCGTATACAACAACCGCGTGTACGGACCCACTTACCTGAACATAAACGTGCCCTGGAGTAACAAAGACTTGCAGATCAGTTATGAAACGTTCCGCGACAAACTCAGTCCCGGACAAAAAGAAGAATGGCGTTTAAAAATCAGCGGCCCGAAAAAAGACAAGGTGGCGGCTGAAATGGTAGCGGCCATGTACGATGCTTCGCTGGACCAGTTTGCGCCGCACAGCTGGGAGCGTATTGCATTCCCGTTCCACAACGTAAAATTGTCGTTGAGCGCCAACTACTTTGCCGCACGAAGCGGGGAATCGCACCAGTCGGGTATCGAAAGTTATCCGGTACAAGGAAGAGGATACCCGCAGCTCAACTGGTGGGGCTTCCCGATGTGGGCCGCTTACGGACGTGATAACTACAGGAGACCCGACGTGTACGCTACCGCCATGCCCGCGGCCGCACCCATGGTAGCGGGCGGTAAAATGAGGAAATCAAACGTCGATACCGTGGTTACCTTCGATCCCGAAACGTACGAGGAGAAGGTGCAAATCGTTCGAAACGACCTGAACCTGACTTCGGATGAAGCGCAACAACAGGCAGCGCCCCCGGCTCCTCCTGAACAGAATGGACAACCGGCGCCGCGTCGCAACCTGAACGAAACGGTCTTTTTCTTCCCGGAACTGCGCACGGATAAAGACGGCAATATCGTGCTGAAATTCACTATGAACGAAGCGCTTACCCGCTGGAAACTGCTCACGTTCGCACATACGAAGTCGCTGGAACAGGCCATTTCGGTAAAAGAAGTGGTGACGCAAAAGGAACTCATGGTCATTTCCAACCCGCCGCGTTTCCTGCGTGCAGGTGATTCGTTCGAGTTTGCAGCTAAAGTGAGCAACCTGTCGCAGCAGGTCATTCAGGGTAAGGCAACGCTGAATCTGCTCGATGCAGCCACCTTGAAATCCGTCGGCGCCGAATTCGAATTGACTGACAAAAACAACAGCACCGCATTTAATATTCAGCCCGGACAATCGGCGCCGCTGGCCTGGAAAGTGAAAATCCCCGAAGATTTTGCCGGCGCAGTTACCTGGCAGATTTTTGCCGACGGCAACAAATTCAGGGACGGCGAGGAAAGCAGCCTTCCGGTTGTGCCCAACCGCATGCTGGTGACGGAAACGCTGCCGATCACTGTGCGCGGAAACCAGACCAAAAGTTTTGTCTTCGATAATTTCAAAAACGGCGGCAACAGCAACTCGCTTGTTACGCACCGCTACACCATCGAATTCACGAGCAACCCCGTCTGGTACGCCGTGCAGGCACTTCCTTACATCATGGAATACCCGCACGAATGCTCCGAGCAGATATTCAGCCGTTTTTATGCCAATACCCTTGCTACCAGCGTCGTCAGTAAAATGCCGCAAATCAAACGCGTGTACGACCGCTGGAAAGGAACGGATGCCATGAAATCGAACCTGGAAAAGAACCAGGAACTGAAATCGGCCCTGCTGGAGGAAACGCCCTGGGTACTCGATGCGCAAAACGAACAACAGCAAAAGCAGAACATCGCGCTTTTGTTCGACCTGAACCGTATGGCCTCCGAACGCGAACGCACACTGGCCATACTGGCCGAACGGCAGTTGGAAAATGGCGCATGGGCGTGGTTCCCGGGTGGCAAAGACAGCTGGTATATCACCCAGCATCTCGTTACGGGTTTCGGGCACCTGGGCAAACTCGGCGCGCTGGATGCAAAAAATGACCAGACAACTGCTCCCATGCTCGACAGGGCGCTGGGTTATTGCGACCGGAAAGTAATCGAACAATACAATGAACTGGAACGCCAGGTAAAAGCAGGCAAGGCAAAATGGGACGACGATCACCTGGACGGTATGATCATTCAATACCTGTATGCCCGTTCATTTTACAAAGTGGATCGCCCCGGAAAGGAAGTGGCTTATTACCTCGGTCAGGCTGAAAAATTCTGGCTCGGCAAAGGTATTTACCAGGAAGGTTTGATTGCGCTGGCCCTGCACCGCAACGGCCGCGGCGTAGCGAACGATATCGTAAAAAGCCTGCGCGAACGTGCCATCATGAAAGAAGAACTGGGCATGTACTGGCCGGTAAGTTGGGGGTACTACTGGTACCAGTTGCCGGTGGAAACACAGGCGCTCATGGTGGAAGTGTTCGGCGAAGTGGCCAACGACGCCAAATCGGTTGAGGAACTGCGCATCTGGCTGCTCAAAAACAAACAGACCAACCGCTGGGAAAGCACCAAAGCCACAGCGGAAGCAGTATACGCCTTACTCATCGGGACCGGCACGCAGGAAAACTGGCTGAACAACAACCAGCCCGTACAGGTGTCCCTGGGTGGAAAAACACTCAAACCTGCCGAAATGGAAGTTGGAACGGGTTATTTCAAAGAACAATGGACCGGCAAGGATGTAAAATCCTCCTGGAGCAAGATCGAGGTGAAAAACCCCAACTCCAACATCGTCTGGGGTGCGGCTTACTGGCAGTATTTTGAAGACCTCGACAAGATCAAGGATTTTCAGAAAACGCCGCTGACCATTGTAAAACAATTGTTCACTGAAGAAAACTCACCCACCGGACCAGTGCTGAAGCCTGTCAAAGAAGGCACAGTGTTGCACCGGGGCGACAAAATCAAAGTGCGCATCGAGATCCGCGTCGACCGGGAAATGGAATTCGTGCACCTGAAAGACATGCGGGCAGCCGGCTTCGAACCGGTCAATGTGCTTAGCGGTTATAAATGGCAGGGCGGTCTGGGTTACTACGAAAGTACAAAGGATCTGGCGACCAATTTCTTCATCGATTACCTGCCGCGCGGTACGTTCGTATTCGAATACCCGCTGGTGGTATCGCACCGGGGCGATATGAGCAACGGCATCACGACGATGCAGTGCATGTATGCGCCGGAATTCACGAGCCACTCGAAAGGTGTGCGTGTGAAAGTGGAGTAACACCGAACCCCAGTTCGGTGAAATATTTCGCTTCGCCTAGTGGTGGCATGAAAGCGAAGTAGCACTGAACTCCTGTTCGGTGAAATATTGTGCTTCGCGTAGCGGTGGCATGGGATATAAAAAAAGAGAGGTGTTTTTTGGGCTTTCGCCCA
>Ga0209097_10003979_pt1 | contig 11130 bp, 10 predicted proteins | sample AD_UKC052_MetaG_FD_184419 | JGI IMG/M metagenome (GOLD analysis project Ga0209097, IMG submission 184419) | Active sludge microbial communities of municipal wastewater-treating anaerobic digesters from USA - AD_UKC052_MetaG (SPAdes) (version 2) | ecosystem: Engineered > Bioreactor > Anaerobic >... | reverse complement strand
CATAGCGTCTTGGAACCACTCCTTCCCATCCCGAACAGGACAGTGAAACGGGACCGCGCCAATGATAGTGCACTCGCGTGCGTGAAAGTAGGTCATCGTCAGACTTACCCCATCAAACCCCCTGCGCATACTCAGCGACAGGGGGTTTCACTTTTAAAGAGCCATCTATGCTCTCGACAGACTATGGCTAGGCCCGGTTAGGCGGCGGGGATAAGGCGAAGACATTTCATTGAAATGACAATAGAATTGTTGTTGTGTGCTTTTCGCTTACTTTCGCATGCGCGGACGATGTCGGATGCGGTTTCTGGCGGTATCCCTTTGTGTGCACCTGATGGTGTTCTGGCCGCACCAAAAAGTCGAGCAAGGGCCCGCGAAGAGCGCGCCTCTCAAGGTTCGGATTGCTGCTCCTGTCGGTGAGACGCCAGGGCCAGGGGCTGAATTTTCTGACCCGGCGGCTCTACCGCTGCCTGAGCCGAGCCTGGGGCGCTCCGGGCTGGGTCGGCGCTCGCGCCAGGGCGCTAAGGAGCGTTCTCGGCCGGAGGCCGCGCAGGCATCAGACCAGGCCCTCCTTGTAGCCAAGGAGGCGCAGCAGAAGGATTCGGAATCAGCGGCAGGCCTTCATCGGAATCTCGTTGCATACAAGTTTGCCGTCGCTTTGGCTGCACTTGAGTTTCGGCCGGATCCGTCAGCTAGCGGACCGGGATCCAGCCTACGGGGAGTTGCGTTGGTTGATATCCAATTTATTGGGAATTCCAACGTACCTGCAGTCTCCTTGGGTGAGACAAGCGGTAGCGAAGAGGTAGATGGCATTGCCCTGCGGATGGTGCGTCGTGCTGTTGAGAACGTTCCTGCGCCAGCTATCCTTGACGGGGAAAGCCGCTCAGTAAGCCTGTCAGTCGTGCTTGAGGGAGAGCTGCAAAGATGAGCGCTCGGGGGCGTCGATTGGGCTCCGGCATCCGTCAGGGCAACTTTCTGGATCTGGTTAGGGAGCCGATCTCGGCGTCAGATCCTGGTGCCTGGCGTCGGGATGGCGAGACTCGTTGTGTGGAGGTCGTATTGGCCTCGTTTGCGGTCTTCGAAAAAGCACTTAAGCGTGTAGTCGATTGATCGGAAAGCAATTTCGGACCACGGGATGTCCTCCTCAGCCACAAGGGCTACTTCAAGGGATTCGTCGCCAGCCTTGAAATCGAGGTCAAGCAGATTGGCTCTGTAGATGATGTGGATCTGGCTGATGTGCGGAAGATCCACAAAGGAAAACATGGGGCCAAGCGCGATCCGTGCCCCGGCCTCTTCGAAGGTCTCTCTCAGCGCAGCGCCTCCGCACGTTTCATTGTTTTCCATAAAACCTGCAGGAAGTGTCCAGTAGCCGTATCTCGGCTCAATGGCCCGTCGGCACATGAGAATGCTGCCTTCCCATTGGACCAGCGCACCGACGACAACTTTCGGGTTCTGGTAGTGGATGGTGCCGCACTGGTCGCAGACATGGCGTGGCAGGCTGTCGCCAGCAGGGATCTTGAGACTGACTTGAGCACCGCAATGGGAACAGTAGTTCATGATTCAGCCGAAACATGGTCAGCTTTCGATTCTAATTCAAGGAGCCCTCCGTTTATGCGGGTTCAGTGCATTTTGCACGCCTTCTCCTAAAGGCCGAGCGGCGGTGTCCGATAATGAGTGGGGTGTGGCTACGGGCCGCAGAACCGAACTGGATCAGAAATGGCCTTGCCCATCGACATCACAAAATTTGAGCACCTGAAGGCCTCCGGGGATCTTCCTTCACCAAAGGGCGTCGCGCTGGCCATCATCCGGCTGATTCAGCAGGATGACAGTTCCATGGGTGATCTTGCCCGGATCATCAAGACGGATCCTGCCTTCGTGGGCCGACTGATCAAGGCAGCCAACGGGCTCGCCGGTTACAACCGGCGCGCCATTGCATCCGTCCAGGAAGCGCTGATGGTGCTCGGGCTGCCCGCCGTACGTACCCTCGCGCTGGGCTTCTCCCTGCTTTCCAGTTATCGCGATGGTGCTTGCAAGGGGTTTGACTACAGTCGCTACTGGACAAGTTGTTTGGTATATGCCCTCGCGATGCAGGCTGTGACGCAACGTACCCGGGCAGCAGCGGCCGAAGAGACCTTCTGCCTTGGCTTGCTGGCAAGAGTTGGAGAGCTGGCGCTCGCCACCCTCTATCCCCTTGAATACGGCAAGATCCTGCAGCAGACGCTGGAGTATCGGGACGTACCCGTGGTTGTGCTTGAGCAGCGCGCATTTGCCTTGAATCATCGGGAACTTGGTGCGGCAATGCTCGCCGATTGGGGGTTGCCCAGAATTTTCCATGAGCCGGCGTATTTTGCGGAGTCGCCGGACGAGGCGGGTTATCAGGAAGGTTCGAGGGACTATGTCATCGCGCATTCCCTCAATCTGGCGTCCTATATCTCGGATGTATGTCTTGCAGAAGAGGCGGAGCGGCCCAATCTCATGGGACGTCTGTTCGAGATTGGCGCCCGACTGGGGGTTGATCGACCCACGATCACCGAGCTGTGTGATGGTGTTGTTCGCGAGTGGCAGGCTTGGGGGAGCCTGTTGGAACTCGAAACGATGGAGATTCCCCCCTTTAGCGAGCTTGCCAGCAAGGGTGAGGAGATCGCTGCCGGTTTGGCCGCAGCGGCGAAGTCCCCGTCCATTGGCAATGGGGAAGTGACGCGGCTTCCCGAGAGCATTCCTTCGTATGCGGGGCAGGATCATCACGGGCTTGCATCCATTGTATTGCCCATGCGTGTCTTGATCGTCGATGACGATGCGTCCATGCGGGCCGTGATTCGGAATGTGCTGGAAACGGTGGGGCATCAGGTTCTTGAAGCTGTTGATGGTCTTTCGGCCATGGAGATGGCCTTGGAGTTTCAGCCTCAACTGATGATCGTCGACTGGGTGATGCCTGAGGTCTCCGGTATTGAGCTGACCCGTGCGCTTCGTCAGACCAAGATCGGGAGAGGGCTCTACATACTTATCATGACGAGTCTGGAGGATGAAGATCGCTTGATTGAGGCGTTCGAGAACGGCGTTGACGATTTCATGAACAAGCCAATCAATCCTCGTGTGCTCGCGGCTCGGCTTCGGGCCGGGCAGCGAGTGATCCGGCTTCAGCAGGAGCTTGATCGTGATCGCGAGGAGATACGTCGATTTGCGGCAGAGTTGGCGGTATCGAACCGGCGTCTTCAGGAGGTCGCCCTGACCGACTCACTCACCGGCTTCCCCAACAGGCGTTATGCCATCGAGCGTGGTCAGCAGGAGTGGCTTGTTTCGTCCCGTACGCGCCGCCCACTGTCAACGATGGTGATCGATGTCGATATGTTCAAGACCTACAACGATTCATATGGCCATGACGTTGGTGACGCGGTCTTGAAGCAGGTGGCGGGTGCGGTCAAGGGCGCGTTGAGGGCCCAGGACATTGTCGCCCGGACCGGTGGGGATGAGTTTCTTGTCATCTGTCCGGATACCGGGCTTGATGCGGCTTTGGCGTGCGCGGAGCGTGTCCGTTTCGCGGTTGAGAGCGCGCCCTTGCTGCTGGGCGGGCAGGCAATCAACATGTCGGTCAGTATTGGCGTTGCGACCCGAGATACCGTGATGAGTGAGCCCGAAGCCCTGATCAAGCGCGCGGATCAGGCCCTGTATCTGGCAAAGAACAAGGGTCGCAACAGGATCATGACGGCTCAGTCCTTGCGTCCTGGGCCCATCGTACCGCCCCGCTGAGAGGCGCAGCGACTTCTCCGCGAGCTATCCGACCCACCGATTTCGGATCCGGAAAGCGTAATTTCTCCCTTGTGTAGGCGAATTTCTTACGATTTGTTGCGGAAATCATCCTACGTCAGAATCCGAAGTGCTCGGATGGTGCCCTTTGCCGTAAATCGGCAGAATTTGCCGCACGATAAAGGCAAATTGCCGAAGGGACACGACCATGCGCACCAGCGATATGCACGCCGAGATTCGGGAGCTCAACCTGGCCTACCTGATGCTTGCCCAACAGATGTTGCGGGAGGATCGCGCTGTTGCAATCTATCGGCTTGGTGTCGGTGACGACGTGGCTGAAGTGCTTGAGGGTTTGAGTTCAGCGCAGATCCTGCGGATGGCCAGTTCGAACATGCTGCTGTGCCAGTTCCGGTTCAACGATGCCCTTCTGGTGGACCTTCTTTCTGCGCACGGGAAGGAACGGGGCGCGGCTCACTTGCACGCGGCCATCCTGGCTGCCGGGCGTCCGGTGGAATCACTTGCCTGATCGGCCGCGGCCGGAGGGCGCCATGCGTAACAAGAGTGTATTGCAGGAAGCGCAGGACATTCAGAAGGCCGTCAATCTGATCCGGCTGGGTGCCCGCATGCAGATGCTGGAAGCCGAAACCTCGCTCAGCCGGGAGCGCCTGCTCAAGCTTTACAAGGAGGTTCGGGGGGTTTCCCCTCCCAAGGGAATGCTTCCGTTTTCCACGGACTGGTTCATGTCCTGGCAGCCGAACATCCATGCCTCCCTGTTCATGGCCTTTTACCGATTTGTGCGCCTGCATGCAAAGCAGGAGGATCTGGACGCCATCGTGCAGGCCTATCGTCTCTACAACGAGCATATCGAGTCCTTTGAAATGGAACAGGTCTTGAGCCTGACCCGTGCCTGGACATTGATCCGCTTTCTCGATGCGAAGCTGTTGCAGTCGGCAAGATGCACTTGCTGCGGCGGCGAATTCGTAGCCCACGCCTTTGACCCGACTCATGAATACGTCTGTGGTCTTTGTCATGTTCCCTCGCGTGCCGGAAAGACCCGGAGGGCGCAGCCGGCCCTGGAGACCACCGTTCCCTGAAGCCCCTCCACCTCGGAGTGCTTGTGTCGCCGGCCTTCGGTCGGCGTTTTTTTTGATTTTTTCGGGTGACGACAGGCTTGCTTCAGGTGCTCAAGTTTCTTCAGGCAGGGCCGATACTCCACCTGAAGAATAACGCGCTGCGGGCCGCATCACCGGGGCGTATTCACAGAACGAGGTTTCGGCGATGTTTCTGATAGTCGGCTATGTCATCATCCTGGCAGCGTCCCTGGGCACCTATGCGGTGCACGGCAGTCTGGCTGCGCTGTGGGTTCCCACCGAATACATTGCCATTGTGGGCTTGACCATCGGTGGTTTCGTGGCAGGCAATGGGCCGAAGGCCATCAAGGGAACGATTGCTGCGTTACCCACCATCTTCAAGGGCTCGCCCTACAACAAGGCGTTCTACGTCGACCTGTTGTGCATGCTTTACGAAATCCTTGCGAAGGTTCGCAAGGAGGGACTGATGTCCATCGAGGGCGATATCGAGAATCCGGAGGGCAGCCCGATTCTCTCCAAATACCCTGCGTTTACGGCGGATCATCACGCCGTTGATTTCCTGTGTGATTACCTGCGCATGATGGTGGGGGGCAACTTGAATGCCTTCGAGATCGAGAATCTGATGGATATCGAGATGGAGACCCATCACCAGGAAGCCCACACGCCAGCACATGTTGTGTCCAAGGTCGGCGATGCCGTGCCCGCATTTGGTATCGTCGTGGCGGTGATGGGGGTGGTGAACGTGATGGGCTCTGTCGGTCAGCCACCCGCGGTTCTGGGAAAGATGATTGGTGGCGCGCTTGTAGGGACCTTTCTGGGGATTCTGATTTCCTATGGCTTTGTCGCGCCGGTCGCCGGCCAGCTTGAGCAGAAGGTTGAAGAGGGCGGCAAGATCTATCAGTGCATGAAGGCCGTATTGCTTGCCAGCATGAATGGGTATGCCCCTCAGGTCGCGGTCGAGTTTGGTCGGAAGGTTCTGTTCTCGACTGATCGCCCCGGGTTTGCCGAGCTCGAAGAAGCGATCAAGAGCCGGAAGTGAGGCTCGTGATGAGGGTTGTTTCCATTGATCTGGCGGGTCAGGAGCACGCCGCATGAGCGACGACACCCAACAGCCAATCGTCGTCAAGAAGATCAAGAAGGGCGGCGGTGGTGCCCATGGTGGTGCCTGGAAGATTGCCTACGCCGACTTCGTGACGGCAATGATGGCTTTCTTCCTTCTCATGTGGTTGCTGGGCTCCACCGCGCAGGGGGATCTGCAGGGTATTTCCGATTTCTTCAACTCGCCGCTCAAGGTTGCCATGAGCGGTGGATCAGGTGCGGGGGATGCGACAAGCCCGATTGCCGGCGGGGGGCAGGATCTGACCCGCTCCGTGGGGCAGGTCAAGCGTGGTGATGTGGATGGCAAGCGCTCAATGAACATCGAATCTGCCAAAGGTGCCACGAAACCAAGCGGGGATGAGGGCGCCGAAGCACTGAAGAAGGCCGAGGAGCGAAAGGAGCGGGCAAGGCTGGAGGATCTGAAGGGGCAGATCGAGGCCATCATTGAAGCCAGCCCGAGCCTGCGTCCGTTCAAAAATCAGTTACTGCTCGACATCACCACCGAGGGTCTGCGCATCCAGATCGTTGACGAGCAGAACCGCCCCATGTTCGACACCGCGAGCGCGTCGCTGAAGCCCTATACCCAGGAGCTCCTGCGTGCCATCGGCGCGACCCTGAACGGGGTAGACAACCGGGTCAGCCTGTCGGGGCATACGGATGCAACCCGATATGCGGGCGGGGAGCGTGGCTTCTCGAACTGGGAGCTCTCCGCCAATCGCGCCAACGCTTCCCGGCGAGAGCTGGTGGCAGGCGGGCTTGCCGAGGGCAAGATGGTGAGGGTCGTCGGTCTCGCCGAGACGCTGCCCCTTGATCCTGCCAATCCCAATCTGCCGATCAATCGGCGCATCAGCATCATCGTGCTCAACAAGCAGGCTGAGGCAGCGATGCGCGGGGACTCGAAAAAGCTGGAGGTGAGCGCCGGGAACGAACTTGAAGCCAGCGACATTCGCGCAGGATTGAAGTCTGGCGCACGTCCCGCCGGGGCGGGCCACTAAAGAAACAGGCCTTGAGTGACGATATGTTCTTCCGTGGATCAATAGCAAGACAACAATCATGAAGCCCACCCGAGAGATGACCATACTGCTGGGACTGCTTTGGTCGGGCCTGCTTGCTGGCACAGTGGCTTACCTGCAGGACGGCGCCTGGCCCGCGGTGGCTGCCATCGGGGCCAGCGCGCTGGGTTGGATCGGTCTGGTCCTTTCCCGTCCCGCCCTTGCCGAGTCGGATGGTCGGGATGATCGGCAGTCTCCGTCCCGCGAAATGTACTCAACGCTCAACTCTTTGCTTTGCGAAGTGGCCACGGCTTCGCGCACTCAATATCTGTGCATCCGTGACGAAGTTGATCAGGTCCAGAAGATGCTGTCCGACGCGATCTCTTCGCTCACCGGGAGTTTCCACGGCATCCTGGCGGCGACGAACGCCCAGCAGGCCATTGCGGTAAGCCTTGCCAGCGACGATTCGGATGGGCAGGAAGGTCGGCGCTTTGACGAGTTTGTGGCCCATACCAGTGGCGTGATGCAGCGTGTGGTCGATAGCGTGATCATGAACAGCAAGCTCGGCATGGAGCTGGTTGAACTTACGGACCGGATTTCGAAGCGTGCCAAGGAGGTTGAATCCATCCTGACCGAGATCGCCGGAATCGCCAAGCAGACCAATCTGCTGGCTCTCAATGCTGCCATTGAGGCGGCACGGGCTGGTGAGGCTGGCCGGGGGTTTGCGGTGGTGGCTGACGAAGTCCGGGATCTGTCCACTCGTACCAGCCAGTTCAGTCAGCAGATTGCCGTGGTCATGAAGGGCATGCGAGAGGGCGTGGAAGGGACGGAGCAAGCCATCGAGAAGCTCGCTTCAACCGACATGAATTTCGCCCTGGAGTCCAAGCTTCAGGTGGAGAACGTGCTGGTTTCGATGGAAGGTCTCAATCGTCAGCGTGGTGATGCGATCGGTCGACTGGCCGAGCATGCCCAGGCCATGGACATGGAAGTCAATCGGGCAGTCACTGCGCTGCAGTTCCAGGACCTCGTCTCCCAACTGGTTGCCCATGTGGATCGTCGCGTGGACGGCCTGACCCGGCTCATGATGCAGTTCGACAAGCTCTCCGACGGCATTCAGCTGGTTGCAACCGGTGGAGATCTTGCGCCTTTGCTCCACGCCACCGATGAGATGCGCTCGCAGCTCGCTGCGCTCGAGACGAAAGCGGGAGCACCTCCGGTGCGTCAGCAGGAAGTCTCGCATGGCGAGATTGATTTGTTTTAGTCACAGAACCTTAGGAAACTACGATGGCCAAGACCGTACTCACCGTTGATGACTCTGCCTCCATACGGCAGATGGTGTCGTTTACCCTGAAAAGCGCCGGCTACGAGGTGGTAGAGGCTGTTGATGGCATGGATGGCCTGGACAAGGCGAAGGCGCGGGCCTGCAATCTTGTTCTTACAGACCAGAACATGCCGCGAATGGACGGCCTCTCCCTGATCAAGTCGCTGCGCGCCATGCCCCAATACCGCAGTGTGCCCATTCTCATGTTGACCACGGAGTCGTCCGACACCATGAAGTCCCAGGGGCGTGCGGCGGGTGCCACGGGCTGGCTGGTCAAACCCTTTGATCCTCAGAAGCTCATTGAGGTCGTGAAGAAGGTGATCGGCTAAGGACACGTTGGCAATCGCGCATCACGGGAGACACGCATGGCCATAGACATGAGCCAGTTCTACCAGGTCTTCTTCGAGGAGGCCGCAGAGCATCTGGCGAGCATGGAGGCGCTTCTGCTGGCGATCGATCCGGGCGCCCCCGATCCGGAAGAGGTGAACGCCCTGTTCAGGGCGGCCCACTCCATCAAGGGGTCGAGCGGCACTTTCGGCTTCCAGGACATGATGGAAGTCACCCACATCCTTGAGACCATGCTGGATCGGGTACGCAAGGGTGAGGCTCCGCTGACGGACGACATGGTGGATGCATCCCTCGTGGCCGGAGATGTACTGAAAAATCTGCTTGCCGCCCATCGGGGTGAGGAGGATGCGGACAGGGAAGCGGCAGAGGCCATCTGCCATCGCCTTGAGGCCTTGTGCCGCGCGCTCGACGAGGTACCCTCCACCGGCACGACTGCCGCATCGAGTCCCGAGCCCGCCGTTGTGCTTGCGGCTCCGCCTGCTGCCTTACCTGGGCGTGGCTTTGATCTGCATTTTGTCTTTTCTGGTGAGCCTGTCGGTGACGTGGCCAGTCTGGCGAACCTGCACACCGAGTTGTGCAGTTTCGGCACCGTGGAGACCCTGGTGGCTCCCGGCGCAGACGGGCGGGCGTGCCACCTGCGTATCCTGACCGATGTGGACGCAGAGCTTCTGCGGAGTGTCCTCGAATTCGTCGTGGACACCTCGTCACTGCGTATTGATCCCTTGGTGGAGCCATCGGCCCGGGAGGAAGCCTACGGTCTGTTCGATGACGCCGATGCTTCATCCGGCGATGCCTGGAGAAGCAGTGACGACGCCTATGGGTTCTTCGAGCCCCTGGTGGCGCCTGTTCCGCCCTCGACGCAGGAGGCTTACGGCTTCTTCGATGATGCGGAAGTCACCAGCCTGCTTGCCAAGCGGGAGGCCGAACCTTACGGCTTTTTTACTGAATTGCCCCCCCTGGACGGCACCACGGTTGCGGCGGAAGAAACGGCGTATGGCTTGTTCGAGCCGGCAATGCCCATTGCCGCCGCGCCTTCACAAGATTCCCCAGCCATTATCGCGCCCGCCCCGGCCTCCGCTGCGCCCGTCGTGCCGGTCGAGTCTGTAGCCAGCCCCGTGGCGCCTGTGTCTACGGCGGCCAAGAAGACGCCCGCACGGGTTGCGGCAAGCGGTGACAGTGGTTCCATCCGGGTCAGCGTCGAGAAGGTCGACCAGATGATCAACCTGGTGGGTGAGCTGGTGATCACCCAGGCCATGCTCACCCAGGCCGCCAGCAATGCCGATCCGGTCGTTTTCGAACGTCTCATCAACGGTCTGGCCCAACTCGAACGCAACACCCGGGATCTGCAGGAGTCGGTGATGTCCATCCGGATGATGCCGATCTCCGTTGTTTTCAGCCGTTTCCCGCGGGTGGTCCGGGATCTTTCCCAGAAGCTCGGCAAGCATGTGGAGCTGAAGACCATCGGCGAGACCACCGAGATGGACAAGAGTCTGGTCGAGCGTATTACCGACCCCTTGACCCACCTTGTGCGCAACAGCCTCGACCACGGTCTGGAGACGCCTGACAAGCGTGTGGCCGCCGGCAAGTCTGAAACCGGGACCATCACGCTCAGCGCCTATCACCAGAGCGGGAACATCGTGATTGAAGTGGGCGATGACGGGGCCGGTCTCAACCGTGCCCGTATCCTTGCCAAGGCGAAGGAGCGCGGCATGGCCGTCAGCGACGCCATGACAGACCAGGAGGTGTGGCAGCTCATCATGGAGCCGGGCTTTTCCACTGCCGATCAGGTGACGGAGGTGTCCGGTCGTGGCGTCGGCATGGATGTGGTGAAGAAAAACATCTCGGCCATGGGCGGCAGGATCGAACTGGAGTCCATGTCGGGTGTCGGTACGCGCATCACGGTGCGTCTCCCCCTCACGCTCGCCATTCTGGATGGCATGAGCGTGGGCGTGGGGCCGGAAACCTACATCATTCCCCTCGGTTACGTCATGGAGTCCATGCAGCCCGAGCGCGGCATGATGAAGAGTGTTTCGGGTGTCGAGCGCCTGATCCAGGTGCGGGGCGAGTACCTTCCCGTCGTTTGCCTCCATGAGGTCTTCCGAATCCAGGGTGCGATTACCGACTGGCAGAAGGGGATCATGGTGGTGCTTGAGGCAGATGGCCAGAGTGCAGCGCTGTTCATTGACCAATTGATCGGACAGCACCAGGTGGTCATCAAGAGCCTGGAGGCCAATTACAAAAGGGTGCCTGGCGTGGCGGGGGCCACCATCATGGGGGATGGCCGTGTGGCTTTGATCCTGGACGTACCGATGCTTGTGGGCATGGCCCGGCGAGTCATGCCCGCTGCGGCCTGAATATCGAATTCGCTCGTCCCATCGGGACTTTGGCCGCCCTTGGGCGGCCTTTTCTTTGGTGCGCCCAGCATGGGCGCACTCCTGCGGGTGTAAGTCCCGCCGTAAGTTGATCACAGCGAACGAAGTGAAGCGCAACTGCGTGAGGGCGACCGAGGGTGGGAAGGAAGCGTGGAGCATAAGCTGCG
>Ga0209097_10003977_pt1 | contig 11131 bp, 10 predicted proteins | sample AD_UKC052_MetaG_FD_184419 | JGI IMG/M metagenome (GOLD analysis project Ga0209097, IMG submission 184419) | Active sludge microbial communities of municipal wastewater-treating anaerobic digesters from USA - AD_UKC052_MetaG (SPAdes) (version 2) | ecosystem: Engineered > Bioreactor > Anaerobic >... | reverse complement strand
CGACCGCTATTATCTCCTCAGGATTTCCGCAAATAATGGAATTCACCAGATTATCGGCCGCATCCGAAGAATGTTCGAGAATATTAATAACACGCATATCAGCAATGAAGGAATTTGTACATCCTGAAAAATTTGACCTTACGGCTTCAGAAAGTTTCGAATGAAATTCCGAAAAATTGTAACCGGTTAATGCAGAAAAATCAATCACTTCACGAGCAATTTTTTTCTTGATGAATGCGATTTCCTTATCGTCTGCACAATCAGTTTTATTTAAAAGAATAACGGATTTTTTATTTTCTGTAATTTTCAAAATCTCTTCATCAAAGGAATCAATTCCGGATATCGCATCAAGCATTATAACAGAAACTTCCGCCTTAGCTAGTATTGCCCGGCTCTTCTCAATTCCGATTTTTTCAATTTCACAATCTGCATCCCGTATTCCGGCCGTATCATAAAGATTAACATGAACTCCGCCGAATTGAACCGTCTCTTTTATCATGTCGCGCGTCGTTCCGGGAATATTGGATACGATTGCTCTTTCGGAATTAAGAATGAGATTTAACAGACTCGATTTTCCTGAATTAGGTTTCCCGACTATTGGAACGTCTATCCCGCCGCTTAATTTTGCGCCTGTTGAACAGCGTCGAAGAACATCTTTAACTTCATCCCGAATTTCCTCAGCCTGCCGAACGGCTTCAGACCGGCTGATAAATTCTATCTGTTCAGTTGAAAAATCAATAGCACTTTCTATATCTCCCTTCAGAAGAATCAATTTTTCGCGCATGCTGTTGATGACATTTTTCAGCGAGCCGTGCATCTGCGAAAGCGCCGTGTTTATTTCCCAGTCACTGCGCGCGCAGATAAGAGCATTGACCGATTCGGCTTCAGTTAAATCCATTTTTCCGTTTATGAATGCCCTGCGTGAAAATTCACCTGGCTCGGCCATTCTCGCTCCGCTTTCGACAAGAAAAGAAATTATGTTTTTTACTATAAGAGGATTTCCGTGACAGCTGAGTTCAACCGTATCCTCTCCGGTAAAACTTGCCGGTGATTCAAAATATGAAAGGATTAGTTCGTCAAGAATACGTCCATTCGAAGAAAGCTTTCCGTACACAGCTTTGCCGTGCGAAACTTTTGCGTATGAAGAAAAAGAATTTTTGAAGAGATTAAGCGCGCCGTCTCCGCTAACGCGGATGACTGCCAGAGCCGAATTGACGAATGGAGTCGCCGGCGCGCAGATTATATCATTCACTGACATTTTTCGGAAGAATTTTTACCTTTCGGTAAATTCCCATTCCTTCGCTTTTTGTTTCTACTTTATCATGATTCTGCAAAGAAAGATGAACAAGTCTGCGCTCAAATGGATTCATCGGCTCAAGCACAACCGGCTTGCCCGTCCTCATTACTTTTTTCGCAGCCTCGAAAGAAACTTTTTTTATGGCACGCTCGCGTTTTGCGCGATAGCCTTCTATATCGAGAATTATCTTTTTTTCTGTTGCAGTCTGCTGGCTGACTATAACATTCACTATGAACTGAATCGCTTCAAGGTTTCTTCCTTTCTTTCCGATTATGAGTCCCGAGTCATCGCTCTCAAATTCGACATAAACTTTTGACTCGCCTTCATGAAATTCGTTAATGATATATTTTACACCCATGCGTGTAAGGATCTCATTCAGAACGGTTTTAACATTCGCACCGACATCCTTAACATCCGCATTATAAGTTACTCTGATTTTTGCCGGTCTTGAAACACCGAATCCGAAAATTCCGCTTTTCCCCTCATCTATTATTTCTATGAGGTTGTCGTCAACGGAATCCGCATTCAGACCGAGCTCTTCGGCTGCTCGCCGTTTTGCATCTTCTACGGTTTTTCCTTCAACTTCAATGACCTTCATTTAGTTCCTCCTGCCTTGACAGTCTTAGCCGGCTTTCTTGTTATATAAAGCTGATGGGCAATCTGAAGAGCATTCTGTACTATCCAGTAAATAACAAGTCCTGAAGGCATACTCCAGAAAAAGAAAAGGAACATTACAGGCATAAGCATCATCATCATTTTCTGCTGAGGATTTCCAGTGTCCATTGTTGTCATCTTCTGCTGAAGGAATGAAGTCACTACCATTATCAATGGAAGAATATTAAGATTAAGTCCCATTAGATGACCGACTGTATCCGGCATTGAAAGATCCTGCATCCAGAAAAAGAATGGAGCTCGCCACATATCAATCGAATTGCTGAGTGCGCTGTAAAGCGCGAAGAAAAAAGGCATCTGAATAATAAGAGGCAGACAGCCTCCAAGCGGATTAACCCCTGCATTCTTATAAAGCGCCATCATTTCTTTCTGAAGTTCCTGCGGTTTATCTTTGTATTTAATTTTAAGTTCAGCCATTTTCGGAGAAAGCTCGGACATCTTCTTCATAGAATTAGTTGATTTTATCGTAAGCGGAAGAAAAATAAGCTTAGTCAGAATTGAAAGCAGGATTATAGAAACACCGAGGTTTCCGAATACGCCGTTTATTCCGAATAGAATCTTAAGAACGACCCATCTGATCGGCTCAATCCATTTATTTATATCGACTGCAGGCACAATGCTTTTATCTACTGCAAGAAGAATATCCTTATTCTTTTCAGCAAGTGCTACTTTTATTTTGCGTTCAGCAGTTTCTCCGCTTTTAAGTTTAGCGTTTGAAGAAACAAGAGCGGTTCTGTGACCAGGAGTTTTTCTGGAATCATATTTTACTGCATCAGCCTTGAAGTTCTGAGGAATCATAACAAGTGAAATGAAGCGGCTTGAAACACCAGCCCAGACAGGGTTCTTTCCTTCTTTTGTATCTGTTTCGTCAGAAAACCATCCGCCGCCTTTTTTACCTTTTTCGAGATCTTCAGGATCTTCCGAAAGAGCATAAATCGTACTAGGCGCGTTATAATAACCTTCATAGTTTTCTATCTGAGGACCGAGAAAGTCCGGCGAAGTTAAATAAATGCTTCCGGAAGGAAATTCAAATTCATCGGCAGATGTATTTGTAATACGGAATGAAACATCAAAAGAATGAGTTTCATTATTGAATAGATAGCTTTTTTCGATAACAATATTTTTGCCGTTGATCTCGGCAGTCAGAGCATAAACAACTTCATTACCTTCGGCTTTTTTCACTTCCCAGATTTCATCATCAAGAGAAGATCCCGAAAGAAGTTCTTTGTCTGAAAAATATACCGGAAAATCAAGATATCCTTTAACATCCAGTTTTTCACGGCCAGCGACAAGTTCAATCTGTTTTTCACCGTACTTAATGCTTTCTATGCGCGCGCCCTTGTTTGAAAGAACTGCATTATAGTTTTTAACTTTTATTGAATTTTTAGTTTCAACCGCAGGAGTCTTTGTTGAAACTTTCTGAACTTTTTTTGTTTCAGTTTTTTCAGTTGTATCGGTCTTTTCATCGGCTTTAGGCTGAGAAGCATCTTTTTTTGATTCGGCTTCAGCAACAACCTGAGTTGCTTGCGGCACAGGCTTCTTTCCGAAAAACTGCCCCCACGCAATCCAAATAACCAGAGAGAGTACAATTGCTATAATTAAATTCTTATTTCCCATTACCGGTTCCTTTTAATAGGTTACCAGGAAAAGGAAGGCTTATTTTTCAGGAACGGGATCATATCCGCCCGGAAAAAACGGATTGCAGCGCAGAATTCTTTTCATCGAAAGAAAAGAACCCTTCAGCAAACCGTATCTCTTCAGAGCTGTTACAGTATACTCCGAGCATGTGGGATAATACCTGCATGCCGGCGGAAGCAAAGGCGATATGACATATTTATAAACCTTTACTGCAAGGATCAGAATCCATGCGATAAAAGCGAAAAAATTTCCCAACACCGGTCTCATTAATCAATAATCCCGTTTTTCCGCGCGAGATACTCAAATTCGGTTCTGATGCCGGAAAAATCCGACTTCGAGATTCCGTCTGACGCTTTGATTATTAACACGGGGTTTCCCCTCATGCACGGCAGAAATTCTCTCACAACGGCTCTAAGCCTTCTTTTAATCCTGTTTCTTTCATGCGCCTTACCGCATCTTTTGCTGACTGAAAATCCGATAAGAGGACAAGAAGGAGCTTCAATAAGCCCTTCCTTTTCCCATTTTGCAGTATTTCCAGAAAAAATTGCGATATCGGCACCTCTTATCCTTCTTCCTTCCTTAAATACGAGCGAAAAGCTCTTTTTTCCTTTAAGAGAATTCCGCTTTTTAATCATTATTTTGCGTATTTAGTGTCAGATACAGTAAGTTTGTGACGTCCTTTTGCACGGCGTCTTCTAAGAACATTGATACCGTCTTTAGTTGCCTGTCTTGCTCTGAAACCATGAGTTCTGATGCGCTTCTTTTTACTAGGCTGATAAGTTCTTTTCATTTGAAATACCTCTTATATAAGTAATATAGTCTGCTTTAGTAATTCTTTTCCATTGTGGGAAAAACGCTTAAAGTTAAAAACATGCCTAGTATTGTCAATTGAATTTTTGGCACATTAATTGAATTCAGCAATCAATCATAGCGAAAGAAGGCTGAAAAGGCAGGAAACCGACTCCTCGACAGTTTTTCCGGCCGTATCAGCCAATATTCGAGGACTTTCCCATGTTTCGTACTTCCGGCTGGAAACATTTTCCCAATCAGGCAGAACAAGTCCCGGAATGTCAGATTTTCGGGACTCAATTCTTCTGCGGTGCTCAGTCTTATCAGAACAAATCACTTCAATATTAATATAATCCGTTTCAGAATTTACTGCCGCCTGCCGCCACTCCCTTCGTGTGAGATGCCAGGGATTACAGGAATCGGCTACAACAGAATTGCCTAAACGGAGATTATCTTCAGCAATCCGGTAGGCCAGACGGTATCCCTCGCCCTGCACATCGAAAGCGCACAAATCGCGGATTGCCTGCTCGATCGTGTCAATTCGAATATAAACAGACTTTGTTCTTTCAGAAAGAGCCTTTGCCAGAAAGGACTTACCGACACCGGGAAGTCCGGAAAAAATATAGAGAACAGGTTTCATTTAAAAACCTCATTGAAGTATCAGCAAATTCATAATATAATCACTTGTCGTGATCTGATAAATTACTTATCATAACAAATACAATAAGATAATACTTATACATTTATTACAAGCAGGAATACAAACCGAAAGTATCAACACCAAACAATAAAAAAACAAGCAGACAACAAACCTATACGACATCGAACTGATTGACGACATTTGGACAGGAGTATGGGGTACAGCAAACATGTCAAGTGACGACATACATCCGACAGCATCAGGTTATCAAATTATGGCTGAAACTTATTTTGAATGGATGAGAGAATATCTCGAAGAATTAGGCGTTGTTAAATAAAATAAAAGTCCGGCAGAAATGCCGGACTTTTATTTTATTTTTATTTTAGTCTATACTCAGCACAATTTCACAATAACAGATCTATCTGCCAATGATTTAACCATATCATTCAATTAGCAAATCTTCCAGGATAACTGCCGCATCACGAACATAATTACTGCATAGTGAAGCAAATAAGCCCTTCTCTCTCGCCTCTGGCAATGTGCATCCAAGCAAATCTAAACAGTTTATAGCACCATTTTTTTCAGTAAATTTATCAATAAATCTGTTAACGATTTCATAGGTTTTCTCGTGCGATGCCGAATCAGCAGATTCTGTTTTTCCATACTTAAGACCAATCAGCATAATAGCACCCGATACTGCACCGCATATTTGCTGATTTCGGGCGATTCCGCCACCGAATCCATTTGCGATTTTCAGCGCCAGTTTTTTATCTAAACCGAAATCATCTGCAAAAGCGGCAAACACCGCCTGAGAACAGATAAAGCCTTCTGCAAACATTTTCACAGCATCATCAGAATGATTTTTCATAAGTTTCTACCAGTTTCATTCAATTAAAACAATTCAACACTTTTCAACATTGAAACAGTTTATCTTTTAACCGCATTTAACTTAGATTTTCTTCGCTTATCAATTATTTTTTTCAAAATAAATCCAAGAGAAAATAATGCACACTGGATAAGCACTAATGCCAATATAAATGCCAGTAAAAAATATAACGTAATATTGTCATAATTATATTTTGCATAAATCGAATATATTCCCAAGAAATTAGACATTATAGATAAAACTACAAAAATCAGCAACAACTTCCAATATCTAATACTACAAATAAATAATGGATATAGAAATGAAACTAATGCAATCAGGGTTATCCGTACTATAATTAAATTCGATTCAACATAGAGATTTATAAAGAACAATATTAACATCAAGAGAAATGTAATCAATATATTCGCATCTTTATTCATTTATTGCCTTCATGCTTATGAAATACTAATATTATATTACGAACGTATTTTCCAGATTACAATTCATTTCCTCAGCATTCTCAAAACTTCACCGATCTTTTTGCCGTCATAATCTTTTCCTTTTTCAACGCTGAGCCCTTTTTTCATGTTAGATAAAACCGCATTGATGAAAAAATCCATTCCATCCTCATGAATGCATATCGAAAAAGCTTTTATCTTAGACATATCGCCCAAACTGAAAATACCTTGGATGCAGGTGTATATTTCCGGACATTCATAACAGCCTTTGATATCTTTTGCTTCGCAACAGCTTCTATTAAAACATCCTTCATCCGAACAGTTCTTTTCACAAAGATTAATATCAGCTTTACAGCCGTCACACTTATCCGCCATAAAACAAAGACGGCAAATCAATCCGCAAAAAGAAACAGATTCAGCCAGCACAATATGTTTATTACTCATAGTTTAGTCTCACAATATGTTCACTGATTAATCAATAATCGTCTTGAGAGCAACATCTTTTAAAAATGAATTCATCTTTCTTTTTCAGTATATTAACAAACATTTGAATTAAGATATTTAATTTATATTTTGGCAACTTATTTTTAATGATTGGGATCATATGATTATTTTGAATTTGACACATTCAAGAAATATATTAAATTTAACCAACTTAAATCATTATAGGGCAAGCGTATGACAGACTCTGATAAAAATTACGAAATAAAACTTCAGAATTACAGCGTAAGAGAATTACTTGACATTGTTCAGAGTATAAACCGCAACAAATATCCTGAGAGATATAAAATGGTAATAAAAAGACTCTCTGAACTAGATTCAAAAAAAAGGCAAAATAATTTAAAGGACAACAGCAGCACAGAACAAGAAATTGAATATGCGGGTTTTTTTCCTAGACTGATTGCAAATGTAATAGATACGTTTATTCTTTCAATATTTTTTATTCCTGTTTTCTACCTCCTGAAAATGAATCAGTATTATCTCTTCGGCTTAATGCTGATATCATTTATTATTCTTCCTATGTATTTTATTTATTTTCATACCAAATCCGGAGCTACTCCTGGGAAAAGTTTTATAGGACTTAAAATTGTAAAACTGGATTTTTCTAATTTAAAATTAAAAGACTCTGTTTTACGAAGCTCCGTAGATATTCTGTTCAGTGTAATGAATCTGATATGGCTTGCTATCACAATAGGATGTTTTATTCACAAGGAAGAGTTTATATCTGAAAAACTCACTTATAATGATTTTATCGGGATTTTCGGAACTTTATATTTTGTTGCGATCAGTTTACTGGAAAGAATCTGGTTCTGGAGCGAAGTTGTATTTGTTTTAACGAATGCTAAAAAAAGAGCAATTCATGATTTTATAGCCGGCACGGTTGTTGTTGTCGAAAAAACATTACCAGTTTCATCAGCAATAAAATAAATTTAGCATTACAGATTTAGGAGAAAAATCATATTTCAAGGAGATTTGATTTTAAATCAAATCTCCTTATTTTACTTATAATATCACATTTATTACAATTGAATCGAAATTAATTTGAACTTTTACTTAATCCGAATATACTTAGAACATGGTAAAGTTAACCGGCAAAAATATACTTCTGGTTGAAGATGAAATTCTGATTGCCGAATATGAAAAAATTGAACTCGAAGAATACGGTTATTCCGTTTTCCTCTGTTTGAATGGAGAAGATGCTGTTGAAGCCGTTTTTTCCGGACAACATACTTTTGACCTAATTCTTATGGATATTGATTTAGGCAAAAACAGAAAGGACGGAATCCGGACTGCCGAGGAAATACTTGAAAAAAAAGACATTCCGATAATTTTTCTTTCTTCTCATACCGAAAAAGAAATCGTAGAAAGAACTGAAAATATAACCTCATTCGGTTATGTTGTCAAAAACAGCGGCATTGTAGTTCTAGACGCTTCCATCAAAATGGCTTTCCGGCTGCATCATGAAAAAACTGCAGTACAAGCGAAACAGCACGAACTTTTATATGTTAATGAAAAACTTAATGCCGCATATGAAGAAATGGAAGCTGCAAACGAGGAACTGGCAGCAACTAATGAAGAACTTATTTCGATGAATAATCAGCTCATCAACGCAGAAAAAGAAATTATTAAAAGAGAAATCCTTTTAAGCAGCAGGCTTGACAGTCTTCTTAACCCCGAAAGCGATTCAAGCAGAATCGATCTCAAAAATGCAGTTGATATCGAAGCAGTTCAGTCCATACTAGATCACTTCTGTTCTGTAACTGGAATGGTAACTGCGCTGCTTGATTTAGACGGTAAGATTCTTGTTTCAACCGGATGGCAGGATATTTGTACAAAGTTTCACCGTGTAAATGATAGAAGTGCGCTTAACTGCACAGAAAGCGATCTTCATCTTTCAAAGATTCTGAAATCGGATGAATTCGCCGATTACAAATGCAAAAACGGACTCTGGGATGTCGTGACACCTCTTTATATCAACGGAAAACATGTCGGGAATATTTTTACAGGACAGTTCTTTTACGATGATGATGTTATCGATGAAATATATTTTGAAAAGCAGGCGGAATCCTTCGGCTTCAATAAAGACAAATACATTGAAGCTTTAAGAAAAGTTCCAGTATACAACAGAGAAAAAATCCGAAACCTGATGCTTTTTCTTGTTAATTTTTTCAAACTTGTATCACGTTTAAGTTTTTCGAACATTCTTCTAGCAAAAGAGTCATCTGAAAATCTTCGCTCAAAAGAAAAACTGCAGCAAAACGAAATTCAAATAAAGCAGCAGCTGGAAGAAAAAGAAATGATTCTTCGCGAGGTTCATCATAGAATAAAAAACAACATCTCTAATATTTCCAATTTGCTGAAATTACAGGCCGCCTCAACAGAGTGCAGTGAAACAAAAGAAAAACTTCACGAAGCAATCGGCGGTGTTGACAGTATGAAATTCATATATGAAAAACTTCTTCTTTCAGACAATTACAGAGATATTTCAATAAAGGAATATCTGGAAGATCTAGTTAAGGCAATTGTAGAAAATTATCCTGAAAAATCAATGATTTCAATTTCGCAGAATATCGAAGATTTTCAAATGAATGCAAAGACAGTTTTTCTTATAGGAACCATTGTAAACGAACTGATAACCAATTCTTTAAAATATGCTTTCTCCGGAATAGATTGCGGAATCCTGTCAATAACACTTTCAAAACAGAATAAGGAAATAGAACTAATCGTTAGCGATAATGGTTCCGGTTTTTCTGACAATTTCAATCCGGATAAATCCTCCGGATTCGGACTTACTCTGATAAACATGCTCACCAAACAACTGCAGGGAAGCTTTAAAATAGAAAACAATAATGGGATCAAAAGCTTTCTCAGATTTTCTCTATGATGAGAACTTCATCATAACTCCTTTATTTTCTTGATAAATTTCAAATTCTCTATTATAATTTAAATTGTTTTAAACGGAGAAATTACATGAAACGTCTTTCTTCAAAAATTTCCATACTCAACCTTGCAATAAGCTCTCTCACGGTTATAATTATAACTTCTCTTTTTACTTATATGATTTATCAGGATAATGAAAACAATCTTAAGAGCATTGAAAAAACAATGCGAGATAATTTTGACTTCAACACTCGTCTTCAGGTTGAAGCAGCTGTAAGCGTAGTCGATAATATTAAATTATTATCAGATAAAGGTCTAATCGACAAAAAGAATGAAGAAGTAATCGCAAAAAATATTTTGCGTGAAATACGGTACAACAAAGAAGGATATTTCTGGGCAGACACAGAAAACGGAACAAATGTAGTTCTTTACGGATCTAAAGTCGAAGGCACAAACAGACTTGAAAACAAGGACAGTCATGGAAATGAATTCATAAAAGAAATCATCAAAAGCGGTATGAACGGCGGCGGTTTTACAAATTATTATTTTCCAAGAAAAAATGAAACAAATCCTCTTCAAAAAAGAAGTTATTCTCTTTATACTCCTTCATTTAAATGGATTATCGGAACCGGCAATTATATCCATGACATTCAGGAAGAAGTCGATAAAAAGAGTCTGGAATTAAAAGAAAGACTTAAACGCAATATGCTCATTATATGTTCAGTATCATTTATTATTCTGATACTTTCATTTTTAACAGGAATAATAACCGGCAAAAAGATCAGCCGACCCGTCGAAAAAGTAACCGGTGAAATGAAAAAAATGTCCGACTACGATTTAACTGAAACAGGCTCATTAGACAAACTGATAAAACGTAAAGATGAGATTGCCGTGATGAGCGGCTCTCTTATGCAGATGAGAAAACATCTTTCTTCGGCTTTTCTATCAATAAGAGATGCGTCAAACGAACTATCAAGTTCTGCAACAGAACTTTCCGCATCAACAGTTTCTTTTTCTAATAATGCTCAAAGTCAGGCAGCTTCCGCCGAAGAGATAACTGCGAGCATGGAGGAGCTCTCAGCCGGAATGGACAGTATCGCTTCTGATACAGAGGTTCAGCACGGAAGCCTTCAGGCAATGACGAAAACTCTTGCCTCGATGACTGACAGTATCCGCGAAATGAATTCAATAATCAGTGAGACAGGAACACTAACAAAGAAAATATCTGAAGATGCCAAGTCCGGAGAATCTTCAATCAAAAACATGGAAAACAGTATGTCGAAAATCATTCAGAGTTCTGCCGACATAAGCGGAATCATAACAATAATCAGAGATATCTCAGAACAGATAAATCTATTGTCATTAAATGCCGCGATAGAAGCTGCCCG
>Ga0209097_10003970_pt1 | contig 11145 bp, 9 predicted proteins | sample AD_UKC052_MetaG_FD_184419 | JGI IMG/M metagenome (GOLD analysis project Ga0209097, IMG submission 184419) | Active sludge microbial communities of municipal wastewater-treating anaerobic digesters from USA - AD_UKC052_MetaG (SPAdes) (version 2) | ecosystem: Engineered > Bioreactor > Anaerobic >... | reverse complement strand
TAAATCGCTATCCGATAAATCCGGCCACCCGGCTAAATAATCACTCATGGATACTGGCTTTGGGCCTTCATGCTCAACCTGAGATGGATAAACCAATACATCCACTTCTGTTGCATGAAAAGACTCAGGTAATTCAATAATCAATTGATTACCCTTTCGCCTGATATTTTTCTTTGTCAATGTTTCCATTGTATAAAGATAAAAGATTTTGTCTGTAAAACCCGCAATCAAAAAGTCTCCCCCGGCGGGGGAGATTTAGAGGGGGCTTTCTTCAACGCCGCCCTCACATCCAACACCGCACCCTTCTTTGCATGCGCGCCCCGCATCAGCACATCTTCGCCAAAGCGGTTTTTTACGCTGTCGATGGCCTGGTACAGGTTGATCATTTCTTCAGTATCGTCCCACAGATGTATTTGGTAGTTGCCGGGTATGAGGTGGCTGTAGCGGATGCCGATGAGGCGCACAAGCAGGCGCTTGTCGTAGAGTTTGGCAAAAAGGTCCTTGATGGTTTTCAGTAACACATGGTCGGCGCTTGTGTAGGGAATAACGACCTGTTTGGTTACAGTGTTAAAATCGCTGTAACGGAGTTTTACGGTAACGCAGCCGGTCAGCCGGTTTTGCTGCCGCAGTTCAAAGGAGGTTTGCTCCACCATGCGCGCGAGGGTGCTGTGCAAAAAGGACACATCAATGGTATCGCTTTCAAAAGTGGTTTCTGTACCCATGCTTTTCTGCTCGGTGTAGGGCACCACGGGAGTATCATCAAGCCCCTGCGCCCGGCGCCACAGTTCGATACCATTTTTACCGAGCAGGTTTTGCAGGTAAATCATGGGGATGCCACTAAGCGTTCCAATGGTTTCCACCCCCATTTGCCGGAGCAAGGCACCTGTTTTATCGCCTACCATGGGCATTTTTTCAATAGCAAGCGGGTGCAGAAAGGGCTTTTCCTGCCCTTTGGGTACCGCAAGGGTGCCGCAGGGTTTGGCCTCGCCGGTGGCTACCTTGCTGATGAGTTTGTTGCGCGACAGCCCGTAACTGATGGGTAGCCCGCTCTCATCCATAATGGTATGGCGCAGCTCGGCTATTAACTTTTCGCTGCTGAAAAAGCGGTCCATGCCGCTCATGTCAATGTAAAACTCATCAATGCTGCTTTTTTCGTACAGCGGCACCCGGTCTGCAATAATATCGGTTACAAGGCGGCTGTATTTGCTGTAATCGTCCATATCGCCGCCTACAATAATGGCATGCGGGCAAAGCCTTTTGGCAAGCTTGATGCTCATGGCGCTGCGCACCCCGTAGCGGCGGGCCTCGTAGCTGCAGGAAGCCACTACCCCACGATCACTTTTTCCGCCCACAATTACCGGCTTACCCTTAAGTGAGGCGTTTTTCAGCACTTCCACGCTTACAAAAAAAGAATCGAGGTCGAGGTGAGCAACAGTACGCCCCTCCACATCTGATGGCATCAGGATGCCACCTGTGGGTAGTATTGCGTGCCGTTTTGCCATGAAATATCAAAGTTTTCAAAACAAAAATACTAAATTTATTAGCCTCACACTTTACTTTGTTTAATCAGGTATCCACTTTTAAATAACAACTTTAACTTCCAAATCAACCTGCTCTATTTTGCTCTAAAACTTTGCAATATCTCTTAGCTTTTGGATCTTTAAATTTCTAGTCTAAACCAACCCCAAAATAGTTTGTTGAAATCAGGTAAATTAACTTTATGCCACGCGTAAAATGCAAAAGCACCCTCCAATTGCCGGAAAAAGGTGGCTACATGGCTTATATACCCATCCCCGCTGATGTATATAGCCGCTTTACCGGAAAAAAGCCCCCGCGAATTGTGATTACGGTAAATAAAACCGTGCAATGGAAAGCCGCCATCATGAGCCTTGGCAATGGCAATGGTTTTGTAGCCGTTTCAAAAAAAAGCATAAAGGAACATGGATGGAAACCGGGGCAAGCCCTTGACATTTTACTTGAAGACGATACCGACGAAGAAACTTTCCCCATGCCGGAAGAAATGGCCGAGATACTGGAAACCGATGATGAAGCCCGTAGGTATTATGATGGCCTGACCGATGGAAAGAAGCGCAGTATAACCATCTACATCAACCAAACCAAAAATGCTCAGCTCCGCGTAGATCGCGCACTGATGATTGCTGAAAACCTGAAACGGCATAAAGGCAAAGCAAGTATAATGCAATTGATGAAACCGAAGAAAGATTATTGATTACCACTTTCAGTCACTTTTATTGTTTGGAGGCTTTTACCAAATTACTTTATTCTTTCAATCCTTTACAAAAAATAATACACTTCTGTATTTGGCTGATTGAAATTTGTGCTATTTAACCTTAATTGGCAGCACTGTTGAAATTTATTCTTTAAGTTGCAGAAAAAAAAATTAATTAGGTCGACATTCTTTAAACCAATAAGTATGTTTTTTCGCTTCCCATATTTTTTATTATCCACCCTCTACTTCACTCTATCCTTGCAAGCGCAGCAAACCATTTCATTTAGCCAGGTTCAGTATAATGATTTCATAAAACAGGCAAAGAAAACCAACAAGAAGGTAATGATTTATTTTACCGGAACGGGGTGTACTTTATGCAAAAAAATGGAACGCGAAGTTTTTAATCAGGAAGAAATATTTTCCTATTTCAACCAGTCATTCATCAATGTAGAATCTTTTGATGACTTTAAAAAACCAGATCCGGCAACAAAGGCTTTAAGATTAAAGTATGAAATCATTTCAAACCCCACTTTTATTTTTATTGATACCAATGGCGCAGTAATTCATAAAGCCGGATATAAAACGGCAGATGAATTTATGTTGATTGGCAAACAGGCATTGAGTACAGACAACTACAGTAACTGGAGAAGAAAAATTGAAACCGGGGATTTTGATACTGAATTGCTGCTTAAATATTTATCTGTTGAACAAAAGCCTGTATTGTATGCAGAAAACGATTACGATTGCCCGGCACAATTTGCATTAAACTCATACTTTTCTTCCATTCCATTAAGTGAATCGCTATTGCCCAAAAACTGGGAAATTATTGATCGTTTTGTAGCCAACCCCTATTCTGAAGTTTTTAATTATTTGCTGGAAAATTGCCTGCTTTTTGGGAAGAAATATGGAACCCAATCAGTAAACAGGAAAATCTACATGGTTTACAAAAATGCATGGTCGGGCAATACAGGATCTGCGGCATATAAAAAAGCAGAAGCAGTGGTGCTGAATTCAAATCATCCAATGGCAAAAACATTAGTTGGTTTCAGAAAAATGTCTATTGAATATTCACGAATCATTTCCCAACAAACCGAATGGAATCCTTTTTTGAAATCCTTTGATTCTCTTGTAATGCAATTTTCTTATGTTACAGAACCTTATTGGATCTATAGTATTACAAATGATATTAACAACAGGGCAGATCTAAATACCCAGGCACTTGAAATCTCAAACAGATGGTTGCAGGAAATACTAAGTTATCCGGAAAACGAGGATGAAGATTACCTTGCCACCTATGCCAAAAGCTGTTACCTTTTGGGTAAATTTACCCAAGCCATGAAATCACAGGAAAAAGCTATAAAGCTGGCTAAAGAGCGGAATATTGATTCGGAAGATATCCAACTAATGATCCGGGACCTGGAAAAATATAAAAAATAATACTCTCGTAGGTGTTTCCTTTGGAAAAATTAAGCTGTAAAGGCATACTATTTAGAAAAACCCAGTTCAATATGCCCAAATACCACGCACAACCATAAAATGCCCATTAAGGATATTGCCACCCTTTTCATCTACTCCAGCAAATTTATTTCATTGAATTTTTGGTTTCCGCGTTCCCCGTGTCCTTATGCTTTATTCCTAAATCCGAAATCATCATTCCCAATTCATCATTCCCCACTCAAGCCTTCCTCGTCATCCACCAGCCAAGCCACAATCCTGCCAGGGTAAATGCGGCAACACTGTCCGACAATTCGACCCATATACCGGGTGTTTTATACCAGATAAATGACGGATACGGATAAAAACAAAAAGTAATAAATCCTACCAACATACAGGAGGTTAAAATATTCCTGAAAGTTTGCACCCTTATTTTTCTCATCAGCCATGCAAGCACAAATGCTAAAAGAATGTTGGTTCCAAGGCCCCTCAGGATATTGGCACCCATATTATCTTCAAGAACAGGATTGTATAAAATAGTGGCATAGGGTTTACCAATACCCTCCTGCATTTTTGCCTGCATTTCTTCCATGGAAGTTCCGGGAGGAACATTGGGCAAATAATACTGCCCCTGCTTATCAAGGTTTTCAGACAATACCTTTAAAATAGCATCCTGATTGGGGGTGTATTGTTCCTGCGATGCATGCATCTGCAAAAAGGTGTGCGATGCGGTTTGCCAGGCCATAATGAGGATACCTGCTACTACTGCTCCAATTACTTTATTTAACATTTTGCAAAATTTTGAGCATAAAACTGCTCAAAATTTTGCAAATAACAAATTTGTTACGAAAATAATTTATGAACGGTACTTCAAAGCCACAGCCTTAACCGCCTCAGCTACCTTGTGGGCAACTACCGGATCAAGGGTTGCAGGAATAATATGATCGGCTGAAGGATTGGTAAGGCAATCGGCAATGGCATATGCAGCCGCGAGCTCCATAGCCGGCGTTATACGGGGAGCCCTTGCATCAAGCGCTCCCCTGAAAATGCCGGGAAAACCGAGCACGTTGTTAATCTGATTAGGCATATCGCTGCGGCCGGTTCCTACAACTGCCGCGCCGCCCTTTTTGGCTTCATCGGGCATAATTTCGGGTATGGGGTTGGCCAAGGCAAAAATGATGGGGTCTTTGGCCATGGTGCGCACATCCTCTGCCGTTATAAGGTTCCCTTTACTTACGCCAATAAACACATCAGCTCCCACAAGGGCATCCTGCAACTTTCCGCCCATGTTATTGATGTTGGTGTATTTTAGCAGTTCCTGTTTTTCCTCATTCAAATCTGTACGATGCGAAGAAATAATTCCATGGCTGTCGCAAACGATTAAATCCTTTACCGACATACAGGTATCCACCTCTTCACCATAACCCTGGCACTTTAAGGTACGTGTAATAGCTGTACCGGCGGCACCGGAACCATTTACTACAACCCTTAACTGGAAAAGCGATTTTCCAAGCAGTTTGCAGGCATTTATGAGCGCTGCAAGCACCACTATGGCCGTTCCATGCTGATCATCATGAAAAACAGGTATGCCTATATTTTGCAGGCGTTTTTCAATTTCAAAACAACGGGGAGCCGAAATATCTTCAAGGTTGATTCCGCCAAAAACCGGGGCGATCATTTCCACCGCCCTTACAATTTCGTCTGTATCCTGCGTATCAAGGCAAATGGGAAATGCATCAATTTCGGCAAACTTTCTGAACAACATAGCCTTGCCTTCCATAACGGGTATGGCAGCCTTCGGGCCTATGTTTCCCAATCCAAGTACCGCTGAACCATCAGTTACGATGGCTACAGTGTTGCCCTTCATGGTATATTCATACACTTTGCTTTCATCAGCAGCTATTGCTTCACAGGGGGCGGCTACACCGGGGGAGTAAACCTGTGACAAATCTTCAACCGTCCGAACATCCATTTTGTTACGGACACTTATTTTTCCCCTTAAAGTCTTATGTAACTGAAGCGACTCTTCAAAAACGTTCATGTTGCTATATTATCTGATTCGGGCGCAAAATTATGTCTTGCCTTTTTCACAGAAGGTGACATTTGACATAATCCCCTATTTTTCAAACTTCCGGTTGACTAATAATACCCTTGTTAAAAAAAAAGAATAATACTTCCGGAAAGGGTTAATATTAAATATTCAATAAATCAATATTACATTAATTCAGTTCTCTTATTTTGATGCTCCTGAATTGCACTTCATCGCCATGATCCTGAAGCAGAATATGTCCTTCAGGTGCCTCCCCAAAATTGGGCCATACCTTGTATTTGCTGATGACTACAAGGTCACGGAAAGCCTGCGATCCCCGTACATATTCCAGTACTTTTATACCATTCAGGTAATGTTCCACCCGGTTGTCGGGGTATACCACCACCCTTCCAGTATTCCACTCACCAATCTTTTTGGTAAAACGGGGCTGCTTTTCAGCCTTTATCAGGTCGTACAGCGAGGCAAGTGTACGGTTACCATCCCTGCCCATTTTTGCATCCGGATGTTTTTCATCATCAAGCACCTGGTATTCAAGGCCAATGGCCGAGCCAGGATTATTTTCAGCAAGTGTAACAAAATACTTTACACCTGAATTGGCGCCTTCGCTCAGTTTAAATTCAAAAGATAAATCAAAGGCCTTGTATTTGTTTATGGTTACAATATCGCCACCGTTGGTAGATTCGCCTCCTGTTGATTTCAGCACCTTTAAAATACCCTCTTCAATTACCCATCCCTTTTCAGGGAAACCCGGCTTATAGGCGCCTTTCCATCCCTTTGGCGTTTTTCCGTCGAACAGCAATTTCCAATTGTATTTAGCCTCTACATCGCTCAGGTTATTGGGGATGGTGTTGGCTACATACCTTGGCGAATAGGTTATCATGGAGGAGTAAGTGGGTTCTGCCAATTGCACATCCTTTGTTTTGATGCGGATATTCTTCCAGAAAATCTTTTTTCCTTCTAGGTCTTTATTGTTAATGCTGTGTACCTGCACCGCAATTAAACCCGGTGTGGTGGCGGTATCTACCAGTATAGATACCAGCTTATTATTGATCCAGGTTTGCACGGTTTTTCCTTTGCAAATAATAATGGCTTTATTAAATGCTCCGTGATTGTAGGTAAGCTTTTTTTCATTGTTGTAAGCGCCGGTGTACAGCCATCCGCGGCGGGCTTCATCATAAATTCCGGCCGACCAGTTGCGGGCAGTTCCGTCCATTTCATATTGGTAGCCCTGCACAAGCCCTTTGCCATTATTGGCAGCAGGATTAAACTGACTGCGGAACTGCACCCCGGAGTTCAGCGCGGTATCTTCCAGCATAAATTCAAATTCGAGCCTGAAATCGCTATACAGGCCATCGGCAGCCAAAAAACTATTGGGCGAACCCATGGCCGATACGCCAACTATCATACTATCCTGCACATAATATTTTGCGGTGCCAGTCAATTGTTTCCAGCCGGTCAGGGTTTTCCCGTCAAACAACGGTTTCCAGCCCTTTTCATTTTTCTGGCTGTAGGCAATCACGCAAATCAATGCGGTAATTGCAAAGGCAAACATCTTTTTCATCGTGGAAAATTAAGTAAAAAAAATTCCCGCATGTTTTCATGCAGGAATTTTTCAGAAAATAGGTAAAAAAATACTAACCAAGGCTGTTTGTTGCATTCAAATCATCAAAAGAATGCTTCAGGCGGGCAATAATGCTTTCCTCGCCTTTGCGCAGCCATACTCGGGGATCGTAAAATTTCTTATTTGGCTTATCGGCGCCATCGGGATTGCCAATCTGACCCTGCAGGTAGCCATGCTTGTCGGCTTCGTAGGCACGTATGCCATCCCAAAATGCCCATTGGATATCCGTATCCAGGTTCATTTTTACCACACCATAGCTGATGGCTTCGCGAATTTCTTCGGTTGTACTGCCCGAACCGCCATGGAAAATGAAATCAACAGGATTTGGTCCTGTGCCATATTTCTCCATAATATATGCCTGTGAATCGCGGAGAATCTTAGGTTCCAGCTTTACGTTGCCGGGTTTGTACACGCCATGTACGTTACCAAAAGAGGCCGCAATGGTAAAGTTGGGGCTGATTTTGCTCAATTCTTCGTAAGCATAAGCCACTTCTTCGGGCTCGGTGTACAGTTTTTCTTTTGCTACATGGGTATTGTCCACACCGTCTTCTTCGCCACCGGTTACGCCGAGTTCAATTTCAAGGATCATACCCATTTTGCTCATACGCTCAAGGAAAGGCTTGCAAATTTCAATATTTTCATGCAGGGGCTCTTCGCTCAGGTCGAGCATATGCGAGGTGTACAGGGGCTGACCGGTTTTATTGAAGAACTCTTCACCGGCAGCGAGCAAACCTTCTACCCATGGTAAAATCTTTTTTGCGCAGTGGTCGGTATGTAAAATGGTTGGAACTCCGTACACTTTAGCCGCCTGATGCACATAATGCGCACCGGCAATGGCACCGGCAATGGAGGAGGCTTCATTGGTATTTTTAACGCCTTTACCAATAAAAAACTGGGAACCGCTGTGCGAAAACTGGATTAATACAGGAGAATTTACTTCGCGGGCCGTTTCCAGAACGGCATTTACCGTATTGGTCCCGGTTACATTTACACCCGGCAGGGCGAAATTGTTTTGCTTGCAATAAGCAAAAAGGTCTTTTGCGTCTTGTCCCCATAGTACGCCGGGGTTAAATTTTTTAGATGCTTCCATGATGATTTTTAGATACTTTACAGAATATGGAAGCGGAAAGAGTGCTTCCGGGGTGCTAAGTTAAAGGATGGCGGGGAAATTGGGATAGGATTTCCTGTATTTAGATACAATAGGATATCCATTTGATATTATGAAATAAAAAAATCCCCGCAAATTGCGGGGACTCCTTGTTTGTAGCCCGTACGAGAGTCGAATCTACCTGTCGGCAGACAGGCTCGTCATTCCTCCGTGAAAGGATATCCCTCCTGCAGGAGAATCCTTATAATAGCTTTTCCATAGCCGGTTTTGTACCATTTTTCCACTACCCGTGCATCTTCCCTTGTTTTGCTGCAGGCCAATTCCATGAGCATGAATGGCCTGTATGGAGCCGTAGTTTTCTCCCATCCACTCGAATGTTCATGAAATCGCCGGTTGAGATCATTACTAATCCCCACATAAATCCAATTCCGATGCTTACTAATCAGTGCGTAAATACTCCAATACATAAAAAATCCCCGCAAATTGCGGGGACTCCTTGTTTGTAGCCCGTACGAGAGTCGAACTCGTCATTCCTCCGTGAAAGGGAGGCGTCTTAACCGATTGACCAACGGGCCCTTTTGATTTTGGGAGTGCAAAAATAGGAGTCCTGACATTTCTACCAAAAAAATCTTCGGATTTTTACCCCCCTTAACATAAATAGTTTATTTAACACCTTATAATTATCAGGTTTTGCTATGCATAAAGGCCGTAAATTCGCCCTGCAAAAAAAATACACAAACAAACACAAAAAACTATGGTAAAAGTAGCAATCAACGGTTTCGGCCGTATAGGACGCCTGGTTTACCGCCAGATTTTCAACATGGAAGGTATTGATGTAGTAGCCATCAATGACCTCACAAGCCCTAAAGTTTTAGCTCACCTGCTGAAATACGACAGCGCACAGGGCCGTTTTAATGAAGATGTTACCGCCGGAGAAGATAATATTGTTGTAAACGGCAACCCGGTAAAAATATATGCATCAAAGAATCCCGCTGAAATTCCCTGGGGAAGCCACGATGTGGATGTAGTGCTGGAATGTACCGGTTTCTTTACCGATAAGGCCAAGGCTGAAGCACATATTACTGCAGGTGCCAAGCGCGTTGTAATTTCCGCTCCGGCCACCGGCGACCTGAAAACCATCGTTTTCAATGTAAACCATAATATTCTGGATGGAAGCGAAACCGTAATCAGTTGCGCAAGCTGCACCACCAATTGCCTTGCCCCAATGGCACAGGTGCTTGATGAGCAGTTTACCATTGTAAACGGGCTGATGACTACGATCCATGCCTATACCAACGATCAGAACACGCAGGATGCCCCGCATGCCAAAGGCGACCTGAGGCGTGCACGTGCAGCCGCACAAAACATTGTGCCCAACAGTACCGGTGCTGCCAAAGCTATAGGCGTGGTTCTTCCAAGCCTGAAAGGCAAGCTTGATGGCAGCGCACAGCGTGTTCCTACCATTACCGGTTCGCTTACCGAGCTTACCGTTATCATTGGTAAAAGCACCACCAAGGAAGAACTGAACGCCGCTATGAAAGCCGCGTCAAACGAAAGCTTTGGTTATACCGAAGATGAAATTGTAAGCACCGATATCATTGGAAGTTCTTTCGGTTCATTGTTTGATGCCACCCAAACCCGCGTGCAAACCGTAGGCGACAGCCAATTGGTTCGCGTGGTAAGCTGGTACGACAACGAAATGAGTTATGTAAGCCAACTGGTACGTACCGTTAAATATTTTGCAGGACTGATCAGCAAGTAATTGCTGTTCGCCTTCTTTATAAAGTCCAATGCCGGTTGGTTTCGTTCAACAGGGCATTGGACTTTTGCCTTAACGGCAGAGTGATTTTGTTTTACTATCTTTACGAAAACAGACCAGCGTGAATCAGGAAAACTTACAGGAGCGGATTACCATTATTCCCGGGTTAATGGGAGGAAAACCAACCATCAGGGGCATGCGTTTTCCAGTAGCCGATATTCTGGAAATGCTTTCATCCGGGATGACAACAGAAGAAATTCTAGAGGATCACCCTGTGCTTGAAAAAGAGGATATTACCGCGGCCCTGAGGTATGCCGCTCTTTCCATTAATAAATCGGTAATAGTACATGCAGCCTAAATGGATTTTTTGGCTTGATAACCATTTTTCGCCAGCCATTGCCAAATGGATTAATGAAAAAACTGTTTATTTCTGTAAATCATCTTATTCCCTGGACCTAAAACTGCTTACAGATGCAGAAATCTATCAAAAAGCAAAAAAAGAAGGCGATGTAATTCTGATTTCGAAGGACTCTGATCTGCCTCAATTGATTCTATTAAACGGAAGCCCACCTAAGCTTATTAATATCCGCAGGGGTAATTGCAGCAATCAAATCATGTTTTCCCTTCTGGAAAATAACTTGGATTATTGTTATAAAATGTTGGTTGATTTTAACCACGACATTATTGAAATTTCTTAAATACTATAAAAATGACCAATTTCTCATCTTACAATTTTGCCGGGAAAAGAGCCCTGGTTCGCGTGGACTTTAATGTACCGCTTGATAAACAAACACTTGCCATTACCGATGATACCCGTATGCGTGCTACCCTGCCTACCATCAAAAAAATTCTGGGTGACGGCGGCAGTGTAATTTTGATGAGCCACCTTGGCCGCCCAAAAGACGGACCGGAAGATAAATATTCATTGCGCCATGTATTGGGC
>Ga0209097_10003967_pt1 | contig 11151 bp, 11 predicted proteins | sample AD_UKC052_MetaG_FD_184419 | JGI IMG/M metagenome (GOLD analysis project Ga0209097, IMG submission 184419) | Active sludge microbial communities of municipal wastewater-treating anaerobic digesters from USA - AD_UKC052_MetaG (SPAdes) (version 2) | ecosystem: Engineered > Bioreactor > Anaerobic >... | reverse complement strand
TCCCGCTGGGCCGGAGGGCAATGCCATATACCGGCCTGTTAGGGATTGTAGCGGCGCAAGTATTTCTCGCGGTGCAGTGATGTATGTCTTATGATGTATGTTTGAGCGAACAGAGAATTAAGGTTATAACACACGTCGCTACAGTCCTTGAAGCGGAGGAGAGCTGTTTCCAGTTGTGTGAAATAGCCAGGTCGGGCTGAATGGTTAAGCACTATCGTCATGCACATTTTTTTCTAAGTTAGGGCGGGAGGGGAGAGAGCCCGCAGCGAGACGAAATGTTGATTCCCCATGTCTTTATGATTTGATCTAGCCGCTATTGGCCCTAACGTTCGGCGGTATGTGTTGTTGGCGCAGAATCGGGGTGGCACGCGTTTTTGCCATCGAAATAGAGGGCAGAAAATATCCATTCAAACTGCGGCCGCCAGCCGCATTACAGGGTCTTAAACCACCAACCGGTTTTTGTTCGGCTGGCGTTCACGTCACCGTGCAAAAACCGTGACACCAGGAGGGAGCCCCCGGCGGTGCCGGGGCGGGCCGCACCGCCTACTACTTAACGGTCTTCTTTAGCCAGAAGGTTCTCGCGGTGCGGAAAAGCCAATGACATATACCGACCTGTTGGCAACTGCCCTTTTTCAATCTTCATCCAAGTATTGGTGAGCGGTAATCGAGATTTTTGAAATAAACTCCCCATTCATGTCTTTGTAGCTATACGCCATGGTTGTTTTATTGTCTCTATAGACCTTTAGTTCTGGATTAGTTTTTATATTGTTCAAGATCATCGGAAACATATATTCATTAAAAGCTGCAATGTCAATTGAGTCTCTGATCCAACTGACCAGAGTATAATTGTATTGAAGGATATTGCCGGGTAATGCAACGGCATTGTCTAGTCTTGTGTTCTGGTCGACCATAATAGGACAGCTCTCATTCATTTCACTAGCTGCTTTCATCATTACCTTATCAAAAGACGGTGGAGCGAATACAAATTGTTTGATAAGGAAAAATGCGATCAGACCTACTGCCAATCCAATTATGGTGTTAATTGACTTTTTGTTGTTCTTAGATTCTTCCATTTTATTTGGTTTAAGTTAATGTTCTGTGTAGGCTTATGTGGGGGCTTGTTGCCAACGTTCGGCGGTATGTTTTGTTTGCGTGCCCGACGATAGGAGGGGCTGGCGTGGTTTTTGCAATCGCGACGGGTGCCTAATTTTCTTTTAAAATACTTAATAATTGCGCCGCAATCCATATGCTTACCGGTGGTTACAAATTTATCTTTTACTGCTTAGTGCTATAGGTGATAAGCAAAAACCATGACAAGCAAATGAAATATACCGACCTGTTACCACACGGTTATTATTAATCATAATGGAATCTGCACTTAGCGATCAATATCTCGTCATTTTTTACCTGATATATTAACCTATGTTCTCCGTCAATTCTACGGGACCAGAATCCTTTATACTTAAATTTCAATGGCTCTGGTTTTCCAATACCGGAATAAGGACTTTTTGAAATATCCTTCAAGAGCTCATTAATTCTTTTCAAGGTTTTCTTATCGGTTTTCTGCCAATAGAGATAGTCTTCCCAAGACTCATCAACGAATATGTATTTCATTGTTCAAGCAGTTCTTTTTGAAATGCTTTTCTGCTTTTCAATTTTTCTATCGCAGAATCAAGTCGTTTCTCATTAGCTTTTGATGAAAGCTCATGCTGGGTTGCGCTTAAGGAATTATATTCATCAATTGACATGATAACGACTCCTGTATCTTTACCTCTATTGATTATTAGAGTTTCAAAGTTCCGAGTAACATTATCAAGGTATTTCTTAATATCTTTTCTGAAGTCTGAAATTGTTGTTGTTATCATGGCATTATTATTTTGGTACATATTGCAGTACAAATATATGTACATTATTCTATATTCCCAACTCTTACCGAATATTTTTAACTGTGTGGTAACGTTTCGGCGGTATGTTACGTTTGCATGCCCCGACCCTTGGGAGGGGCTGGCGTGGTTTTTGCAATTGTGGCGCATTCGGAAAACTTCTTTTCAGGTTCTTAACAATCGCGCTGCAATCCACAAACTTACTGGTGAAGAAAAATCTACCTTTTACTGCCTTATGCTATAGGAGAGGCGCAAAAACCATGACAAGCAAATGGAATATACCGGCCTGTTAGGAACTGTAGCGGTTTTTTCATCTCAATTTGGAACGAAAAGGAACTCACTGAGGAGCAGTTAAACAGGAATTATTAATTACTCGCTATGCCGCTACATATCACTTGAAGCGGATCCCTGCAGCTGAGTTGGGGAGATTGGTGAATCGTTCTAAACTGGTTCTTAATGTTCTCAATGTTCCTGACAGTGTAAGTTACGGCGCGGTGGCGAGTCACTTAGAAGCGAGAGGAGCAGCTGCGGCTCCAATTCATCACAATTGGAGTACTTAACCTCTTTATTAGGTATCTGAGCCGCTATTGTTACTAACGGTTTGGCGGTATGTTTTTGTTGCCGATTTCGAAGCACGTCACTGTCAAGTTACACGAAAGTTTATTAAATGCTGAAACGCTGAAATAACCACTGTCTCGGCAATAAAATATACCGCCTGTTACAAGCTGGCCGTTCTTGTCATTCGATATTCTGTCTTTAATTTTTGCTGCATTATCTTTCTGTCCGTGTGTCGGTGTGGGACGGGCTGGAAGGCTCTTTGGCAAAATTTGGTCGTAGCGTTGGCTTTGTGCGTTTTGCCAATGTGCCTGACAGCGAAGGGAAGGGAGCGTTTGCATATTATTTTCCATATTCTGTCACCAATTTCATAAAAGTCATGTTCGTATCTGTCTTGTCATGCGGAATTAGAGCATATTTCCATGCTTTTTCTTTTCTAGATTTGTTTATTTCAGTCGCATTTTTACAATAATTGATTGCTGCTTCCTCTTTCATTTTTACAATTCTGTCTTCAAGTTCATTTTCTGCTTTAATCTCAATCAAATAAATGGTGTTTACAGTTTCCGCAACAAAGTCAGGGACGTATCTGTCCGAATTATTGTTGTACCAAATATTGAACTGTTTCGATGCAGGCCGAAGCCATTTTATTACTTCGTTTGCATTTTCAATTATTTCCGAGAATCTCTTTTCAGGAATTGAATCAAATTTGTATTTGTCATGACAAGATTTCGTAAAGCCGTTGAAAACCTTTGATGTTAATAGTTTTGGACTTACTGTTTCTTTGAAATTCAATATCTCATCGTCTTTTTCCTTTGAATAATTCCAAGGCAAAATTAAACTGTATGGCTCTGCTTCTGGCTTTGATTTAGCGGTAATCTCAATTGTAATATTTGTTTTTACTTGCTCATAGATTTTATTTGCAATCAATTCACGATACATTAAAATTGTGTCGCCAAGTGTTTCGGGCTTTTTTAATGATGCTTTAATTGCTGCTACTGCCTGCCCGCATAGTTTGTATAAAACATCAGAATTATTTTCATAATCAATTTCCGATTTTTTCTTTAGTAATTCCAAAATATTATACTCAGGCAAATCAAGCGTTTGAGCCTGTATTTTAATTTTATCTTGCTTATGGTCATAAATGGTTTCACGTATCAATTCAAATTCCTGTTGCAATATATTTTCTGAAAACTTTTTGGTGTCTAAATTAAAGTCTTTGATAATGCCTTTGTTTTCTGAAATTGTGATTTTAATATTGGGAATAAGAATGTTATTTTTAATAAGGTTTTCAACTGCCGATTTGTAAGCTATTTCAGCTTCATTTGCCATAGCAACTTGTTCTTTGGGCGTCAAGTCCGCATGTTCAGTTTTAATTCTCTCCTTAATTTCTGATATGGCTTTTTCTTTAACCTTTGCATTGCTTAATTCACTAGGAGTTTGAATGAGTTTATTTGAAATAGTGTTACGGATTACAGTATTAACAATAACCTTTGCTTTATGCTGTGATTCTGCTTTCTTTCTAATTTCTTTGTCTTTAATCTGTGATATTTTTTTCTCTTCTTCTTCAAGTTCAACTATATCTTTTGTTTTAGATTCAACTGTTACCTTCTTTGATGTTAAGTCAGATTTTGTGAGTTGAATTTTACCTATTGAATATAAAAGTGAATTTTTGTCTTTTGCTGCATCAACAACTTCCTGAAATTTATCGTGCATCATTATTGAAAGTAAATCTACTTTTTCAACGCCAGTTCTTTTACCACCAAATGGCAAACGCAAACCTCTACCAATAGTTTGTTCAATTAGTGTTAATGCGTTTGCTGCTCGTAGTGGAACAATAGTATATAAATTTGAAACGTCCCAACCTTCTTTCAGCATGTCAACGTGAATAACAATTTCAATGTTGTTGTCAGGTTTTTCAAGGGTTAGCAATTGTTCTACTTGTTCATCTGTTTTACTTGTTGAATCAATTTGTAATGCTTTGCCTTTAAATTCGCCATCATAAAACTCATCAGAAGTAACATATTCAAAAATACTTTTTGCGTGTGTTGTATCTTTACAAGAAACAAGGATTGTAGGTTTTACAGTGTTAAAATCATTATCGGCTACATAGTTTTGAATTGCAATTTTTGTATCACGGTGCATTTGAATAGCATCTTTCAGTTTCAGCTTTTCAATTTCGTCATCTTTCATGCCTTTAAAATCGGTATCTGCACGAGTAACAACAGCAGGATTCTTTATGTATTTGCCATCTTTTAAAGCATCTGCCAAACCATATTCAAAAACAACATTTTTAAAACGCTGATTTGTACTTGCATCGATTGGCGTTGCAGTTAATTCAATACCAAGCAATGGATTGAGTTCGTTTAATGTTTCCATGCCCCTTTCACCACGATAACGATGTGATTCGTCCATGATGATTACAAGGTCTTTCAGGTTCATCAAGTAATTATAATAACTGTCGCCTATTGTTTCTCTAAAGCGTTTTATTCTTGGGGGTAATGTTCTGCCGTCTTTTGTTGTGGTTTTTACATCAGCGTTAATTTTACCAATATTAAACATGTTGATTTGTATAGAATCTTCTGATGCTTTTATTCCCTTTGTTTCGTAATCTTCGCCTGTAATAATTACTGCATTGTTGGAAATATCTGGCAGCCCTTTAAAAACATACTTTTCTGCTCCTTTATTACCAAAATCATCTTTGAGTTTGTCGTAAATAGTAATGTTTGGAGATAAAATAAAAAAGTTTTTGATTCCTTTTTCTTTCACCAAATATGTTACAAAAGCCCCCATTAGCCTTGTCTTGCCAATACCAGTGGCAATTGAAAAACAAACAGATGGAAAAGCTCGTTCAAATTCTTCAAATAATGAGCAATCTTTTTTTATTGATTCGATTTTCTTCTCTGCCTTAGAATTTCCAATAAGGTCAGCTTTTACAATTAGCGAATCCAATAACTCAAGTGATTGTTTAAGAGGTTCTCTTAAACTCATTGTATTGCTTATATAGTCAGTTGTTTTGCTCATATTCTAAAACAATAATTTCGTTTGCGTTGGTGTGTCTTTCTTAATTTTTGCCGGTTCGGGTTTTACATCAGGTTTTACATACGAAGGAATAAAATCCGGTTTGTCAGGGTCGGCAGGCATATTGATAATGTTTGTATCGGTGCAATAGTCCTCTTTCCCAAACTCGCATTTACCGAGAAGCACTTCAGGAATTTTTTTGATTTCAATTCTATTGCTTATTTCATTGCAACCTTCAATAAAGGCAGTACAGCAAATACGCAAACTTTCGTCAGGTTTCATTTCGCTGAGAATTTGCTCTACTACATCACACGTAATTGTATTTGTGGTTGTGAAAATAAAATGATTTTCTGTTGCAAACCCTTGCTTCCATAAAACACTTTCGTCAGGCGAATATGAAAAACCTTCCTGCCTTGCCATTGCTGCTGCAAGCAAATCAGCGTTGTAATTTGGATTTATTACCCATTGATTGTATTTATCCTTGTTTAGTAAACTTGGTGCAAGATTATAGAATTTAAAACCCCCGCCACCTTTCCATTTATGTGTTTTAGAAATTCCGCCTTGGTCTGTGCCATCACAAACTGCCTTTAACCGGGGTAAACAATGGGTGTTTGCATGGTTTCCCAATTCAATTCCAATCCATTTACGACTCATTTTGTGAGCAACTGCCGAAGTTGTGCCACTACCAAGAAAACTGTCTAAAACAATATCATCCTCGTTAGAAGCAAGTTGAATGATACGCTGTATTAATCTTTCTGGTTTTGGAGTTGTAAAAACGTTATCGTTTTCAAAGGATTTTACTTCTTTTTTTGCTTCCTGATTGTCTCCAACTTCAGTTCTAAACCAAATTGTTTTACTAACTGCCCCAGCTTGTACTTCGTTTAAAAATCTTTTCATTCGAGGCATGTTATTACCGTTTTCTCCAAACCAAATGCGATTATCTTTTACTAAGTCATCGAATTTTTCTTTTGAAACAGACCAGCATCTAGATTGTGTAGGTTTTACAACTTTTCCACTTGGTAGTTTTATTGGATAGTCTGTACTTTCGGAATAAGTTTTTACAGTTAAATCAGATGATGTCCAAACTCCTCTTGGGTCGTTATCTGGGTTTTTATATCTGTTGTTCATTTCTTCAGTTCGAGGTAATAAGTTTGGACGCCATATATCTTTATTTTTTGCATAAACAAGAATATGGTCATGGCTATCACTTAACCATTTTGCATCGTTTTGAGGTGAAAATTTCTTTTCCCAAATAACATTTGTTACAAAATTTTTTCTGCCAAAAACTTCATCACAAAATACCTTTAAATAGTGACTCTCATCATCGTCAATAGAAATCCAAATACTTCCATCATTCGACAATAATTTATAAAGCAACTCTAAACGTGGTTTCATTAAATTAAGCCAAGTGCTGTGTTCAAGGCCATCATCGTAATGCTCAAAAGCGTTACCAGTATTATAAGGTGGGTCGATGTAAACACATTTAATTTTGCCAGAAAAGTTTTGTTCCAATGCTTTCAATGCAAGAAGATTATCAGCATGTATGAGCATGTTTTCGCTATCAGCTTCGCCATAAGATTTTTCAGGGTCTTCAATCAATACTCTTGGTTCGGGCTTAACCTCAATATCCTTTCCAGGCCAACAAAGTTCGAGTTTTTTATATTTACTGCTCATTCAAAATATCTGTTTAAATAATAATACAAAGTACTAAACTAATTTCAGTTTCTCTTTTCTTTTCTGCCATAGTTCTGAAATTTGCTCGTTATGATTTTTAAAAATTTTACTGTCTAGGTTTGTAGTTGCCCATGATTTTATATTGTAATAATCTAAAACAGGCTTTAACAATCTTGCATTATCTTTAATTTCAATGGTTTTATTTCCAATATTAATTAATTCAATTTTAAAGCACTCATTAACACTTTTAACGCCAGTGTAGTATACTATTAAAATAAAAAATTGAGATAACATTATTAGGGGAATACTAATCTCAAAAAGCAATCTTACAATATCACTACCACCAATTGAAAAAATCGAAATCAAAAAGGGAATTGAAAATATAAGCATTTTCATTGCATACCTAAAGAGCATTTTTCTCAACGTCTGTTCTGTATGGAAACTGCTTTCATAGGTATTTAATGCTAATTTCTTTACACCATAAGGTATGTCTTCATTATTATAATATCCTTCGGTATTGCAATCAGAATAACACGTCCCAAATGAGTTGTCAATTAAATCACCTCGTTTTACTGTTTCAGCCGAATAAAATAAATACTTTGCAACACTTGAAAGACCAATATATCCAATCATTGAAACGTAACTACGCTACGTATCTTTGTTTCTGTAAAATTGGAATAATGGAGTAAACAAAAGAAAGTCACGGTTGATTTACTAGTTTTAAAGTACAAACCAAAAAAACTTACAACCATGACTTTCAAAGAACGTGAGCAATTTACGAAGAAGAATTCAGATGATCTGCTTTCAGAGCTGATCAATTATCAGGGTGAGAACCTTATTAGTGAGATTGTCCGATTAGGTATACAAAACTTAATGGAACTGGAGCGTGATGAACATATTGGAGTAGGCAACTACGAACGTGGCGAAGACCGGCGCAGCCAGCGTAATGGTTTTAAATCCAGGACGCTGTATACTCGCGTTGGGACGTTGGCATTACAGGTACCTCAGACCCGTGATGGAGCGTTTTATCCTTCCATTTTGGAGCGCTATCAGCGTAGTGAGAAGGCTTTGGTTCTGGCCCTTGCTGAAGCCTACTTGCAGGGAGTATCAACCCGCAAGATGAAGATGATTACCGAGCAGTTAATGGGTAAAGAGTTCTCCTCTGCCTCGATCAGTCGGTTTTCGGCCACTCTGGATGCAGAGCTGGAGTATTGGAGAGAAAGGTCCTTTACCAAAGAATATCCATATGTTGTTGTTGATGCCCGTTACGAGAGTTGCCGGGTAGATAGCAAGATCATTGACATTGCCTGTCTGATAGCCCTTGGGATCGATTCTGAGGGCCATCGCCATGTTCTGGGTATGGATACCGCCTGGTCAGAGAGCGGTGATTCATGGGAGCGTTTTATCGGTGGATTAAAAGAGCGTGGCTTACGGGGTGTCAGGCTGTTTACCAGTGATGATCACCCGGGGATTCATCCGGCGATTAAAAAGTATTACCCCGGTGCTGTATGGCAGCGTTGTCAGCGTCACTTTACGGTTAATGTAATGGACCATGCACCCAGGAGTAAGCGTGATGATCTCTACCACAGGCTACAGACGGCCTGGGACTGCAAAGAGTATGAAGATGCCAGAGCGGTTTTGGATAAGATTGCCGATGATTATCGTGAGAAGTATCCACATCTGGCTGATTTTGTGTCAGAACATGCCTGGGAGACTCTGGGAGTATACCAGGCTGCACCATGGGAGCATCATAAACGCCTACGGACTTCCAATATGATAGAGCGTGTGAACCAGGAGCTCAAGCGTAGGAGTAAAGTAATAAGGATCTTCCCTAATCCGGAGAGCTGCCGGCGGCTGTATACCGCATTATTGAAGGAATGGCATGAGGACTGGGCTTATGGGAAGATATATTTGAGAATGGATTTATTATGGGAGTTTGAGACTGAGAACCAGACTCAACAGCAGGAGCGCGCTCCTGCTGTTGAGTCAAACACTATGAAAGAGAAAAAAATAACCGTGGCTTGATAATTTTACAGAAAAAAAGTTGCACAACTCGTAACTAAGCACTTTTACCAAATCAATAGTCGTTGCTGAGCTAATTTTAAATGAGATTAGTGGTTCAACTTTAAGTATTAACCACAGGTATATAATAGCAATTGCAGAAAATAAAAGACAATAAAAAGCCGTCTTTTCAAATTTTCTGACGGTTGTGTAATTGCTATCAAATGGAACTATTCTACTCATCTTTATCTTCTTTAATTGTATTTGGTGTATGATGCGATTCGGGACCAAGCCATTTTCCAGTTTGCAACCATGCTTCGTAAAAGTATAGCCAAGCAATAGTCCATGACATTATTTCCTTTGCAACAAGTTTTCTGCAATCCCATTTAAAATCATCTGAATGGTACAAACAAAGACATTCAGTATTTTTGTAAAAATGAGGTGGTTTATCAACAAGTTTTGGTTCTATTACACGAACTCTAGGTGATAATGTTCCTCTATATTCAACGCTTACAGAATAAATGGGTAACTCTGGCTTAATCATTAAATCTCCAATAAACGTAACAGTTTCATTAGACAAATGCTTTGCTTTAAATTGAGGGTACTTCGATTTCATCGCCCCAATTTGTGCAGATACATTTGGTTTATGCTTATTAAAGAACTTCATCCCCATAAAAAGAGTCTTTAGAATACTTTGTGTAAACGCCTGTTTTTAAATTCTGCATCTATCTTCAAATTTAATCAAAAATTGCTGCAAGATCATACCCCAGTCCCGGATGGGCATGGTCCATTTTTTCTCGATATTGGTAATAGCCAGGTAAACAGCCTTGAGAGCTGCCTGATCGTGAGGGAAGAGAGACTTGGTTTTCGTGTACTTTCTGATCCCTCGGTTCAGGCTTTCGATAACATTAGTGGTATAAACTATTTTCCTGATTTCCAGAGGATAGTCGAAGAACTGGGTTAATTCTTCCCAGTTATTTCTCCAGGATCTGACAGCATATGCGTATTTATGGTTCCACTTCTTTTCAAATTTATCAAGAGCCTGTTCTGCCGCCTGAAGTGTAGCGGCATGATAGATTTCCTTCATATCTGTCGCAAATTCTTTCTTCTCTTTCCAGACCACATATCTGAGGGAGTTGCGAACCTGATGGACAAGGCAAAGCTGGGTGTCAGCCAATGGGAACACCCCCTTGATTGCCTCCGTAAACCCATTAAGATTATCCGTGCTGGCAATCAGGATGTCTTTGACGCCACGAGCCTTCAGATCGGTTAAAACACTCATCCAGAACGAAGCACTCTCGGTCTCTGAAATCCACATGCCCAGTACCTGCTTTTTACCTTCCTGTGTAAGCCCAATAACCAGATAGACCGTCTTATTAATAACCTTTCCGTTATGCCGGATTTTAATCGATATGCCGTCCATCCAAACCACGAAATAGACTTCTTCAAGAGGGCGATTCTGTCATTCCTTAATCGCCTCCATCAATGAGTTGGTAATATTGGACACGCTGCTGGAATCGACCTGTACCCCATAGATCTGTTCAATCTGCTCCTGGATATCGGTGGTGCTCATACCCCGGGAGTACAGACCAATGATTACTTCAGCAATATCGTCAGACAACCGGCTCTCGTGCTTCGGAACGACCTTGGGATCAAACTCACCGTTACGATCCCTGGGAACATTTACAGTAATCTCTCCGAGGTTGGTTTTAAGGGTCTTGGTATAATCTCCATTACGTGAGTTACCGCTGTTATCCCCTTCTTTAGAGTGTTTTTCATAGCCCAAATGATCTGTCATCTCGGCTTTGAGCATCTGGTTGACTCCTTCTTTGAATAAATCACTGAAGAAATCATCAAAGTCCTTCCGGTCTTTAAAATCTTTCCAGAAGTCTTTCGGAATGTCAAGTTTCTTTTTCATCGCTAACTGAATAAAATTAAAAATTAATAATCTTCCGAGGTTCGCTTTCCCAATTTTTGTGTTGGGAAAGCTACCTCTCAGTTAGCGTTTACACAATCTTAT
>Ga0209097_10003965_pt1 | contig 11152 bp, 7 predicted proteins | sample AD_UKC052_MetaG_FD_184419 | JGI IMG/M metagenome (GOLD analysis project Ga0209097, IMG submission 184419) | Active sludge microbial communities of municipal wastewater-treating anaerobic digesters from USA - AD_UKC052_MetaG (SPAdes) (version 2) | ecosystem: Engineered > Bioreactor > Anaerobic >... | reverse complement strand
CTGCCGGTTCCTCCTTTGGAAGTTGGCGTCATCTTTCATGATGTCCGGAATGCCGTAGTAAAAATCCGCCCGAACGCTAAACCCCCTGCCGAAGCGATAATCCAGTCCGAGCTTCGGCCCGAAATCGAAGCGGTCAAATTCGATTGTGGTTCTGCTGCGACTTTCGATGGGCTTACGTAACAATTCTCCCGACGATTCGTAATGCGTATGAGCAGATAAAAAGAGCAAAGGTTGCACCCCTAATTTTAATCCGAATTTGCCCAGTTGCAGGCGGTAATACAAGGGAAGCGCCATGTAGGTGCTGTGAATGCTCAACTTTTCCGAAATCGAACCGATTTGTACACCTTCTCCTCCTCCGTATGCAAAAATGGGTCTGTCCGTACTGCCTTCTTTTCCATGCATTTGCATCCACAGCAATTCGACTCCCAATGATGATCTGGAACGAAGTGTTTTTTCAACGGAAATGCCTGCGTTGGCCGAGCCGGCAAGTTTGACTTTACCGCCATCAATCGTCCTTGTAGCTTCAGATGAAGTAATGGAACTCAGTCCGATGCCCGCCGATGCCGCATAATGAAGGCCTTGAGCATGCAGGTGCACCAGAGCAAGTGCCAGTGAACACGACAGGGTCAGTTTTTTGGTAAAAGTTTTCATTTGTTATTTGAATTATTTTTTTCCTGATTTGCTGTTAACTACATCCGAATGCGCTGCAAGCAAGGCTTCCGATACCATCTCTTCCGGGAGTTTGTCCAGTTCGAAAGTCGTCCAGCCCTGTAACCCGAATTTATTGGGCACCGGGTAAATGGCCTCCGCGTCGTATTCACAAAAAACCGCCTGGTCGGCAAGCGGGAGTTTGATATTGGCCGATAGGCTGGGCTCGTGCAGACTCGCGAAAATTCTTTTCCCCGTCACTTTAAAGGCCGTCCGATCAAAATGAGGTTGTTCCTGTGTGCCGGGAAAGGACAGGGCGAGGGTACGGAAAGAAGACGTAGAAAGCATGTTGAAAGGTTTGGTTGCAAGGACGAGTCGCAGTTCATTGCTTGCAAATATATTCCAAAAGACGTTCATCTCCCAATGGCGACTCGTGTAATATCACCTTAAAATTTGTAGCTTCAGTACCTGGATTTTGCTGTCCTGTATCATGTGAAATACGTACGATCCTGCCGGCAGTCTGCTTATATCGAGCCGGAGTTGGCCTGCCGAAATATCAGGGTTTTGAAAAACGGCTACCTGGCGTCCCGTAATATCGTAAAATGCTATTTCCAATTTGGCAGACGGCTCCACATCATTAATCAAAAGCGTGTGCCCGGAAACCGGATTGGCAAAATTGATTCCGGTTTCAGGTGTTGCTTTTTTTACAAAAATGATGGAAGATATCGATGAGGTACCATCAAGATCTTGCTGATTCAGCCGGTAATAGGCATCAGAATGGAAATTTTTATCTTCAAATGCATAGGCGTGCTCTTCCTGGCTGTTGCCGTTTCCTGCAACAAAACCGACAGGAATGAAGGATGTGCCGTTGCTGCTTTTTTCAATTGAAAACCCCTTGTTCTGATATTCCGATGCCGTACTCCAGTTCAGGAGTACGTTTCCGTTCGATTGTTCGAGGCCGCTGAAATGTAATAACTCGACAGGAAGAGATACCCTCGATAGTACAGAAAATGGAGAAAAAAGCGTGATGCCTGTGGCGGTACGGGAACACATATCCGGGCAAGCGGCTGCACCGAGGGTGAAACCCTGCCATGCGCTGCCATCGTACCTGGCCACTGAACAATCCTGAGCATCGAAGTCCACGGTCTCTTCTTCAGGGGACCAGAACAGGGTCACGTGCGTATTGGCAGTACCGGTCACCAGATCAATCTGCCATGTTCTGTCCACATACCCGTCATTCGCCGGTGCATTGGCGAGGGCCGGCGCCACCCGAACACCGAAAGCAGTGTTCCCGCTCACCTGTTGCAGATTGGCCGGATTGTAAGCACCCCCACCTGGTCCCACAGGAAAAGTTTTTGCAGTGCCGCTTACCGGCATCACCAATCGGCCATTGCTCAACGTTTCAAAAAAACGGGTGTTTCCGGCGCCATTCAGGGTAGTGATATTTACATCGCCTCCAGTCATCTGTACCATTCCATCGGTAAAGTTAAAAGTGGGAATCACCTGGCTTCCGGAGATGATCAGACCTGCAGGATTGTTCAGGGTCAGGTTGGAGAAGATCGTACCGTTTCCCGCGAGTGTTTGTAAGGAAGTGCCGCCAAAAATCAGCGTTCGGTTCGCCGGAACGGTTATGGAGCCATTGTTGGTAACAGCAGTTCCTGTAAGTGTTGTGTTGGAGGAACTGTTTGTAAACCCAAGTGTAGCGCCTGTGCCGACAAAAAAGTTTCCGCTGTGCGTGGTGGCTTGCGTGATATTCAGGATGCCTGTGTTAACCGACACGGCCCCGTTATTGGTAAAAAGTACACCGATGTTGCTGGTAGTGCCTGTGTAATTCATGGCGCCGCCCGGCTGGATTTCCAGGATGCCGGCGCCGGAGTCGTTGATACTTCCATAAGCGCCGCCGAAAACACCTCCGTTAAGCACGGTGATTTTAGCGGTTCCCGACAGCGTAATCGTTGCGCCGTTGAGCAGGTTGGAGGTGCCTGCTACCCGCAATTCCTTGCTGCCGGCTATTGTACGGATGCCTGCGGCGCCGGTGATATTACCGGTAACCGTTACTGTTCCGCTGCCTGAAAAGGTGCTGCCCCCATTCCAGGCAAGGCCGGCAAAGACAGGGCTGCCGGTACCGGAATACGTAGCATTGGTAATGCTCACTGTTCCGAAACCGGGGCCTATATTATCGATGAGATTGCCGCCTGTCAGGGTAACGGATGGAGCGCCGGTGACGGGACATTCGAGTGTAGTATTTCCTCCGGATACATTGAACCCGCCTGTCAGGGCGATACTGTTGCTGTTATTAAAATAGACGGTTCCACTGACTATTGTCAGGATGCCGTTTCCGGAGAAGCCTGAACTGGTGCTGGTAACAGTGCCGGCAGTACCCGGTCCCAGATTGAGCGCCCCGGTGATATTGGCTATGCCATTTGTAAGGGTGTGTGTGGTACCGATACCCAGGATTCGGAGTGTGCCTCCTACTGTAAGGGTGCCGCCATTCAAAAAGAAGTTGCAGGATACATTGCTGCTGCCGGAGGACAGCGCAAAAGTGCCGCCCGTTTTCACTTCAATACTGTTGGCAGACGTGCCGTCGATATTTCCATAGGCGCCGCCGAAAACACCTCCGTTGGGCACGATGATTGTAGCGGTTCCCGCCAGATCAATCGTTGCACCGTTGAGCAGGTTGGATGTGCCTGCTACCCGCAATTCCTTGCTGCCGGCTATTGTACGGATGCCTGCGTTACCGGTGATATTGCCGGTAACCGTTATTGTTCCGCTGCCTGAAAAGGTGCTGCCCCCATTCCAGGCGAGGCCGGCAAAGACAGGGCTGCCGGTACCGGAATACGTAGCATTGGCAATGCTCACTGTAGCAGGCGCCAGCCCGCTGTTGTCCACTATAGTACAAGAGGACATATTAAGATTGGAACTTAGCACACTGCCTGTGTTAAAAGTGACGACAGATCCTCCCAACAGGTTCAGGGTGCCGCTCCCTGAAAAACCGCCGTCGATGCTTTTAGTACCCGAAATATTACAAATACCACCCAGCGTATAAACTTGTGTGAAATTCAACAGGCCACCGTTCAGGATAGTAAGTGTTCCGGAAATATCCGTAGGGCCCGACTGCGAAAGATTGCCTCCTGCATTGACCGTGAGAATCCCTTGTATGGTCAGATTTCCGCAGTCCTGCGCACTGTTTAACGTGACGGTATGGGTCGGCTTAATCACCACATCATCGGTAGGGGCAGGTACTACTCCGCCTACCCAGGTGCTAACATTTTCCCAGTTGCCGGTAAGAGCGCTTTCAATAGTGGCAGCATTTACCGGGATACAGAAAGCAGAAATGATAGATAACCATACCAGTCTTTTACGGATGGGCAATGTAACGTTCATAGGTTTGTGCTTTAGATAAACTAGGATATCCGGACGGTTGTGACGCCGCCGAAAAGATGGTTTTTTGGGGTCTGATATTCTGGTTTGAGGTAAATTAGCCGTTCTTAAGCATCGAATTTTTCAGGCGAACTTTATCTGGCGATGGGCGGTTTGGCAGGATTTCCTTCTTTTCCTACTTGTTCTCCTTCCGTAATCAAAAGGTTAACTGCCTTGTCATTTTTTTCAAAAAAAAATCCCGTCGTGCAACAGGTGCACGACGGGATTTTTCATTTCCTCCGGTGTTTCAACGCCACAAAGGGCGCATATCTCCCAGCGCCACAAAGGAGGCCCAGTAATAAGGGTGGGCCGCCGGGCTGAAATTTTTCAGGTAACTGCGTTTGGCTGCTGTAAGTGCCTGGTCCTTGGTCATACCTTTTTTCAGGTTGGCATAAAAAGATACCATCAGTTTTTGGGTACTGGCGTCATTGACGGCCCACAAGGAGGTAACGATGCTTTTGGAACCTGCCAGAATGAATGCGCGGGCCAGACTGATAATTCCTTCGCCACGGCGCATTTCACCGGCTCCGGTTTCGCAGGCCGAGAGGGTTATGAGTTCAGCGTTCAGGTGCATATTGTACAAATCGCGGGCGAGCAGCAAATCGCAGCGGGTAGTGTCAAGGGCGTTCAGAAAAGCCAGGTAAGATAAGTCGCCGGATCGGTCGTTCGCTTTTCCGTGCGTCGCCAGATGAAGTATGCGGTATTGTTCTGCGATGCTCTCGAATTGGGCCAGGGTAGCAGTCTTGCGGAAGAACACGTCTCCGTCAGTAATTTTCTGGATGCGGTATACTTCTTCACCCGAATATGGCAATGGATCAAAGGTTTGTCTTCTCAACGTATCGGCTTCCGGCAGATACGCAAGTTGAGACGGGTGGCCTTCATAAAATGGTGCAAAAGCCGCCAGCATGCGGGCCGGTTTTTTTGAGGGTTCCTTCCGGCACATCTCTTTCCAGATACTGGCCGATGGAGCATAGGAAAACGCATGTTCAAGCATCAAATACGGGAACGTATGGTACCTGTACGGATTATCAGGTTGCCGGCGCAGCAGCACTTCAAAAGGCAGGTAACTCAATACGCCGTCGGAAACGACAACCAATTTTGGTGTGAGTCGCGCGGCTACAGGTTTAATTAAAGCATCGTACAGGCTTCTGGAAGCAGATATTAATGTCTGGCTTTCTTTTTTGGCGACCCGAAGTTCCTGTAAAAGTTGCCGTGCGGCAGGCTCGATATCAGACCGGTCTGGAAGCCGTATCAAAAATGCGTCCTGTGATTGTATACCGATCAGGTAGATACCTTGTTCGCCCCAGAAATAGGATAGCAATGTCTGGTTTTTGGCAGACAAGTCGTGCTGGATATCTGTGATAGAGCTAGTGACAGTGCTGTAACATACCTGAAAATAGGCCGGATATTGCTGCCGGATAATAGTTTTAAGGGAGTCCATCGTTCGATTCAGTTCGAACAGGCGCCCATCCAGGGCCAGCACTTCCGGATCGTTCAAAGGTGTGCCCCCGAGCAGCAATTCCATACGCTCTTCTTCCACCCCGGTCAATTGGTGTTTGCAAATGGCTTCCTCATTCAAGAGCACTGTAGATACCTGGCTGGAAAATACAGCCTGCGTTTCGTTGGCGTTGAGCCGGAGGAGCGCACTTTTTGTTTGTTCCATAAACTGGAATCCAAGGTCGATAACGGACGAGTCATGTGTGATTTCGTATAATTCCGTGCAAATACCGAGTGCCTCTTCTGCGACGGGGTAGAGGAGGTTCGCTGCCGTCAGGCGGGAACCTGCGCGGCCGAAACGCAACTGTTGTGCCGCCTGGGAATCGAGTATTTTCCGTAGCAACGGGATGGCAGGCTGCAAGTCGGGTATATGACCCGATTGCCGGTACCTTGCCCGACAAATCCGCGCCCGCGTCAGTAAAATCTGCTGCTCCCGTACGAGATCTTCGCCGGAAGATTTGCCATTCAGGAGCATCGCTTCTTCCGTGAGTTGCCAGGCGCCCTGAAGTGCGCCCTGCCGGATCCGTATATCGGCTAAAGTGAGCCAGCCGTCCAGGCTGCTGGGTGGATAAAAATCCTTGTAGGACTGCTGCCATATTTCTTTAGCCTGTTCAGCATATTGGGCGGCAGAGTCCAACTTGCCAACGCCAACATACATCTGTGCCAATAAAACCATTGCGTCGGCGGCTCTTCCTGCCCCCAGCCAATCACATTTTTCGCGGATACGGAGGCATTGTTTCTGGTTCTGAATGGCTTCCGGGAAGTTCTTTTGTTTCGATAACAAAGTAGCCAGGTTCTCATAACAATTGGCTAATTCGGAAGAATCGACATTGGGAGCAAGGGCAGTGCAAATGCGCAGCGCTTCCCTGTAGGAGTTTTCCGCATTGGGCAAATCGCGTTTGTTTTCATAACTATTACCCATCAGTGACAGGCAGGTGCCAATCCGCACATCCCCTGGAAGCATGTGGATTTTTCGGATACCCAGCGACTTTCGGTAATATTCAATTGCACGGTCATAGTCGCCCCACTCGTCGTACACATTTGCCATATTCAGATATGCCACCGACAGTGATACCTGCGCTTTGGGGTTGGAGTAGCGGATATACAGGCTTTCCGCTTTCAGATAGTCTTCTAAAGCCTTTGAATAATTTCCGACTTCATACTCCAATGTTCCCAGATTGGCCCACGCCTGGCCGGTTTCATAGGCCTCGGGCATGTGGTGCAGGCGAATGCTGAGCGCTTCTTCGAGGTTTTCACGAGATCGTTTGAAATCCTGGGCCTGCTTGTAAAAAAAGGCTAAATTATTGAGAGGAGTAGTCAGTTTGATGTCTCCCGGTGGAAATTGCCGTCGGGAAATAACCATGCTTTTTTCAAAAAATGCCAGTGCTTTCGTCAATTGCCCCCGAAGGTGCCAGCCATATCCCTGATACTGATACAAAAAAACATACATAGAGGTGTTTCGATCGGGGTATGAATCCAGCATTTTGTCGGCCTGTTCGAGCAAAACAAAGGCCTCATCGATCTTTCTGTCTTCCAGCAGGGTTTTTGCACTGTCGATCACCGCTTTAATTGCCAAACTATCTTTGGCGTAAGGTGTTTGTCCACTTGCGGGTAACAGGAAATTGGCAAAAAACACAACGCAGAAAAAAAATGGGGCTCTCATCATTTATAGTTATTTTAAAAGATTCATTATTAAGTAGTTGGATACTAGTTCCTGTGTTTCTTTCATGTAGGTATGATGGTCAGGATCGGTCATGATCCGGGTTGCCACACGGCGTGCGGTTTTTACGTCTGGCGGCAATTCTGCCAGCGCGCTCAAAAGGACGTACCATTCTCCCGCGTCTTTGTAGGCCGGGTAGTTTTTTGACAGGTCCATAAAAGCCGCTTTGGCCTGGGTGTATTGCCCCTGTTCGAACAGTATACCTGCTTGTTGAAGCCGTTTTTCAGGTATTTGTAAATCCGTTGGTGTTTGCTGACTGGTATCCATAGCGGAGCGCTCGCCGCGAAGAAGCGACGCCGACCGGGCCGGGTATTTCCGGTAAAAATTCAGAGCAATCATTCGTGTCTCTGAAGTATTGTTATTCACCTGCGGGTGTGGAGTAAGGGTAGGTTTTTTTTCTGTTGCAGTATCCTGCGGCAACACTTTTGGCGACAATTGGCGGGAATCAGTATCTTGTACACCGGGCAGATAATAGTCGTTTTTGACGGCCGGAGGGCGATTCTTCCAATAGAGCAAAACGATGAAGATCATACCGATAATGCCTATGATAAGCAGTCGCTGCCGACGTCGCCTGCGTGCGCGTTGAGCGATGACTTCTTCTATTTTTTTTCCGATCCCTGCCCGGCGCAGTACGTGCCAAACAGGTTTCAGACGATCCAGTTCGTGCTGCATGGCGGGGTTTTGAGCCAGTTCCAGCCGAAACTGTTCCAGCGCTTCACCGCTCAATTCTCCATTCAGGTATGATTCGATATCAGGATGCATCATGCTGTTTTTTCCATTTTTCTGCAATGACAATGAGTTTGTCCATGCATTTGGACCGGGTAACTTTTAGAGAATTGACAGAAGAGTAATTCGTGCGTTTCATTTCTATTTGTTCCTGGTCCGAGTAGCCATCGAGATATTTCAACCGGATAAGATCGCTACAGGGTGAGCCGAGACGCGAGAGCCAGATTTCGATGATGTCTTCCAGTTCTTCCCTTCGGAAGATGTCCGTTTCAAACAGGTGCAGATTTTCCATGCCCGGCTCTAAAGGAGAGAACGGGTGCGCTTCTGCTTTCTCGCGTCGATTGAGCAACAGAAATTTACAGATACCGATGAGATAGGTTGGTGGCGCCGATAAGTCCGGATTGTATACTCCATCACTCATTTTTTCGATGAGCTTAATGATTCCGTCATGCAGTAATTCTGAAAAGGCAGATTCCGGCAAACCGCTTTCCCGAACCATTTTACGGATCAGGTTTTCCGTTTTCGATATTATAAATTCTATTGCGCCCGTATCCCGACGGCGCAGGAGGTCTGCCAATTCCCGGGAATCGGTATACCTGTGTTTATCTCTTAATAACCATTTTGTAATACGCTGCAAAGTTTTTTTGAAGGCTTTTTAGAGCATGTTGAGATTTTACTATTGAGGCGAAGACAGAAAAATTTCATTTTGTAACAAGGCAAATTTCGCAGTCGGATATGGCTAATCCGGCGAGAAATTTAACGCTGGTACAAATGAAATTTTCGGCTGTAGCCCAACAAGTAAAATCTCAACATGCTCTTAGAGACGGATAGTATAAATCTTCATAACTCAAATCAAATGTAGCGATCATTTCAGTTATTCCCATACAAGCACGAGCGTTCCGGCCACTACCAATCCGGCGCCGATGCCGGTTTTCCAGGTGAGCGAGTCGCCGATAATCTTATTTTACTTTTATCCCTTCCGATCTCATTCGTCGCTGCCCCACATTCACCATCCACACGCCCCCAATCGTAACCGCCATGCCCACCAGCGCGCCCGGCGTCAGCGACTCGCCCAGCACCGCCCATCCCAGCAAAATGGCTACAGTCGGATTGATGTAGGTGTACAGCGAAGAAACCGCTGCGCTGAGGTGCTTGAGCGTGTACATATACAGGGTGAAAGCCAGCGCCGATCCGATACAAATGAGATAGATCATGGAGGCCCAGCCCTGCCAGGTGTGGTGAATATCGTAGTGCGTGTCGAAAAGCAAACTCAGTATGAAACCGCCCATGCCGCCCGCGGAAATTTGCAGCCCGGCGTTCATCAGCGGCGACACGTCGGCCGAATTCCAGCGTTTGGCCAGCACGGTCCCCAGCGACCAGGTGCAGCACGACGCGAAACACCCGAGGATACCCATCGAATATTCGGGTTTCAGAAAATCCTTCCAGCCGTCGTGAAAAATGATGCCCAGCCCGCCGAAACCCAGCAGTACGCCCGCGATGATCATCACATTGACGCGCTCCTTGTTGCGCAAAGCCAGCGAAAAAAGTACCACCATCACAGGTGTCAGCGAACCGATGATGGAGGCCAGGCCGGAAGGCACGTATTGCATACCCCATGTGATGAACCCGTTGCCGCCGGTAATCGTCGCCACTCCTGTGAGCATTTGCCGCAGCACATATTTACGGTCGGGCAAAAAGGTTTTTCTGCTGAGCCATGCCAGACCGAGCAGAATCAGTCCGGCAGTTGTTTGCCGCATGCCTACCAGCAGAAAAGGCGGAAAATCGTGCACCGCAAATTTGATAGCAGTGTACGTGGTGCCCCAGATAATACAAATGGCGGCGAGTGCAAGATAGGCGCGGGTCATGGCAGTGCGAAGTGCGAAGTCGACAGTTGGAAGTCGACAGTCCGAAGTCGACAGTGCGAAGTCGCGGGTTAAGTTTAGAAGAAGGTGTTGTTATGGCAGTGCGAAGTTCGAAGTCGACAGTTCGAAGTCCCTTCGTGTTCCTTGTGGTAATACTACTTCGCCCGGTACAGCATCTGAAAATCGTCCATGATATACCCGGCGCCGAAAGGCGTATCCATGCAGTAGTCGATCACGAAGCCGACTTTGAAATAGAAATTGACGCTTTTGTAGTTGCGGCGGTTCACATTCAAACGCACCTCGTGCAGGTCGGGGTATTGTTCCAGTAAAGCCCCGAAAGCAGCCGCGCCCACGCCCCGGCCGCGCTGCGAATTGTCGAGGTAAAATTTATGGATGAAATAAGCGCCCGCCCCTTTGTCACTGATTGCCAGAAATCCTGCCGCTTGATCACCCGACATCACCAGCCAGAAAGTCTGATCGGGTGCCGAAATCTGTTGGGCCAGCGCCGTTTCGCTATAGCCCTGTTCGAGCATATAGGCGATTTGTTCGTCGCTGATAATTTCCGGATAGTGCGCCCACCAGATGCGGTGCGCCAGTTCGCGGATCAGCGGAATGTCTGTTAGGCCGGCCGGCCGGAGGGAGACGAGCATGTTGAATGGTGTTGGTGTGTCTGTGGGGGTTGGAGGTTTATAGGTTTATAGGTTTATAGGTTTATAGGTTTATAGGTTTATAGGTTTATAGGTTTATAATTGCGGCTCGGAGAAAGCAGATTTCTTTCCTTACAGAGTGGTTGAATATAAACCCATAAACCCATAAACCTATAAACCTATAAACCCATAAACCCATAAACCCATAAACCCATAAACCTCATTCACCTACTTCTTCTCCTGTTCCTGCGCATTCAGCAGTTGCAGCACCTGTTTAGTGATATCGAGGCTGTCGTTGGCCAGCAGGATTTGTCCGCCGCGGGAGTACGAGAGGATGTAGTCGTAACCGATCTGGCTGGAGAGCGTTTTGAGTTGGGTTTCCATGTTGGCGTACAGGTCGTTGAAGGCTTTTTTCTGGTCTTCCGACAAGGATTTGCCGAGGCGGGCTTTTTCCTCTTCCAGGCGCTGGCTGCGCTGCATGAGTGCGTTTTGTTCTTTTTCCGCTTCGGCCTGCGTCATGTTGCCGCCCTGAAAGCGCTGTTGCAGTGCCTGTGCATCTTTCATGAGCGACTGCTCTTTGGCTGCGAGGCTACTCTCGGCCGTTTCCATCCGTTTTTGAATGTCTTCTTTTT
>Ga0209097_10003940_pt1 | contig 11195 bp, 9 predicted proteins | sample AD_UKC052_MetaG_FD_184419 | JGI IMG/M metagenome (GOLD analysis project Ga0209097, IMG submission 184419) | Active sludge microbial communities of municipal wastewater-treating anaerobic digesters from USA - AD_UKC052_MetaG (SPAdes) (version 2) | ecosystem: Engineered > Bioreactor > Anaerobic >... | reverse complement strand
AGAGAGGAAGTATCCGATCCAGCGCGGTGTGGCGACATTCATGTGAACGAAAAACTGACTGCATGCAACGCAGCTCACATGCAGCAGGAACGCCTCCGTTGACACGCCGAGCACAACAAAGCTCAAGGCAAGGTTTAGCAACGTGTCTGCGGCGACTTCAAAAGGATGCTTGTAAAAGGCCGTGATCGTCTCGATACGACGCGGACTATGGTGAACCTGGTGGGTCCAGCGCCAGAGCGCATCGCTACTGTGGCGCACACGATGCCACCAATAGAAAACGAACGTGCTGAGAAGCCAATTGAGCGCTACTTGTGCGGCGACGGTCGCATCGCTTAAGTCAAACAGTGGTTCGACATCTACCCATGCGAGCCAACCGAAAAATAGCGTCACGACCGTGGCCGCCTCCATAACCGCAAACCACGACGCGCGCTTCGTCCAGCCGTGAACTTCGAGTAAACGAGTTCCCGGGCGCACACGCTCCAACACAGCGGACGCGGCCCCGACAACGACAGATGCTGCGAGCATGAACAACCTCCATTTCGTGAACGGCGCATGAATAGGCGCCGTCAATGGAGAGATTGTTCACGGGGTGAGTGCGGCCGCGAAGCGGCCCAGCGAGAGTATTTCTTTTCGCTACTTTACGTAGCGACGACATCCGCACAACTACTGCGAGCGCAGACTAAACGGTATCGCTATTTCTTGGTGGCGTTCGGGAAGAACAGTTGCTCGCCGCCAATTTTGTACGACGCGATCACACCCTGCCCTTCCGCGCTCACGAGCCAATCGATGAACTTCTGGCCCGCTACGGCTTTCACGTGCGCATGCTTCTTCGGATTCACGAGAATCACGCCGTATTGGTTGAACAGTTTCGCATCGCCTTCGACCACGATCTTCAGGCTTTGACGATTTTTGAACGACAGCCATGTGCCCCGATCCGCCAGTATGTACGCGTTCATCGCCGCCGCAGTGTTGAGCGCCGGTCCCATGCCGGAGCCTGTGTCGCGATACCACGACTGCTTTTCGGTCGCTGGATCATGGCCCGCTTGCTTCCAGTAGCGCAGCTCGGCGGCGTGTGTGCCGCTCTTGTCGCCGCGCGACACGAAGGGTGCCTTCGCGCCGTACACAGCCTTCAGGCCCGCGACGATGTCTTTGCCCAGCGCCTTAGCTGGGTCGTTCGCCGGTCCGATTAAGACAAAGTCGTTGTACATCACGGCGACGCGCTCTACGCCCGCACCCTCCGCAACAAATTTTTCTTCGGCGGGCTGGTCATGCACAAACACGACGTCTGCGTCCCCACGACGCCCCACATCAAGCGCTTGTCCTGTACCAAGCGCCACAACTTTGACCTGAATACCCGTTGCCTTCAAGAACTGGGGCAGCAAGTACCCGAACAATCCCGATTGATCAGTCGAAGTGGTTGAAGATACGGTGATCGAAGTGTCTTGCGCATTGGCAAGCGGCGAACCGAACGCGATCAGCGCGAGCGAAGCTGCGCTGGCAAAACGGAGCAAATGACGGAAGTGACGATTCATAAAGTTTCTCCTTCAAGGTAGTGCCGAGCCGCACCGGATTGAGGCGCGGAAAAAAAATCAGAAGCGGGTCGGTCTTCAACAATGCACCCGCCGTCGAGAAATACGATTCGCTGCGCAAGGCGCTTGGCTTGCGCGAGGTTGTGCGTCGTGAATATCAGGGTCGCACCCGTTGCGTGAACCGCTTTAATGACTCGTTCCACCTCGCGAGCAGCGGCAGGTGAGAGACTTGCTGTAGGTTCGTCGGCTAGCAACAAACGCGGCTGGCAGGCCCATGCTCTGGCGAGCGCAAGTCGCTGCTGCTCGCCGCCGGACAACGTCTTGGCCGGCTGCTGGGCAAACGACGTGAGTTCCGTTACGTCAAGCGCCAACCTCGCGCGGGCGCAGCATTCCGGCTCACTTATCGAACGATTTCTTAGTACATAACGAACGTTGTCCAGTACGCTACGTCGCAAAATCGCCGCGCGCTGGAAAATGAATGCCTGCTCGCGGAGGGGCGTGGAACTCGTCTCGCCTGCGCTCGGCTCGAGGATGCCCGCGCAAAGCTTTAGCAAGGTTGATTTACCTGCTCCATTTGCACCCAATATGACCACTCGTTCGCCTGCTCGAACGTCGAGCGATATGTCTTCGAGAAGCGTCTTTCCACTCACGCGAAACGACACCCGTCGCAGAGAAACAATCGGCGCGATTAACTCAGTCATGGCGCGCTTCAAGTTTGGTTTTCACCACGTAGGCGCATGCGTTGACCGTGAGAACAAGGCTCACAAGCAGGACGCCGAGCGCGAGCGCTAACGGCAAATCGCCTTTAGAAGTTTCTAGCGCAATCGTGGTCGTCATAACGCGCGTTGAACCGGCAATGTTGCCGCCCACGATCATCACTGCGCCCACTTCGGCAATCGCCCGACCGAACGCCGCCAACAACACGACGACAAGTGAGAACCGAACTTCGACCAGCAGCGTTTGCATTCGCGACCACGTATTCATGCCCAGTGAAGAAAACCAATCGCGTAGATCTACATGCGCGTCTTCAACCGTTTGCCGCGTAAGCGCGGCGATGATGGGCGTGATGAGTATCGTCTGCGCGAAAATCATGCCCAACGGCGTGAATAACCAGCCCAGAGCGCCCAACGGTCCACTGCGCGAAAGCAATAAGTAAACAGCCAACCCGATCACCACGGGCGGCAAGCCAAGCGCTGCGTTGAGACACACGACAAACGGCGACCGAAGCCGGCTACGCGTCAACGCAACCCAGGCGCCCAAGGGAAAACCTATGACCGCCGCGACCAGCGTGGCGGTCGCGCTTACCGCGATAGACAGTCGCGTGATTTCGCCGAGCGTGCTATCCCCCGCGAGCAGCAGTTGCAACGCAGCGGCAGCTGAATCGCCGATCAAACTCACTTTGCGAGCGGGGCAGTTTGTGTCGTAGCCGACAAGCCTGAAGATGCGGCAAGCGGCATAACGAGCACAGTCGCTGTTGCAGCGTCCATTTCGGAGAGACGCAGTTCATATCGTTCACCTGCGACGACGTCAAAGCCCATGTTCTTGCCGACGCCCGCACAGCCCAACCAGCGGTCGGAGCGGTTTGGCGGCATCGCTGCTTGGTCTTTGATGCGAACGACGTCAACCCACGCGCGGCGGTCAATAAACGCTTCAATGCGCCCACTCGCCTTCGCCACAAAGCTCAACGCGCCTCCAAAGGCACCATTATCCTTTCGCTTCGCTTCGCGTCCAAAACCAAGCGATCCCTGCGGCAACAGCGTCACCTGCAAGCGCTGTCCGAGTGAAAAATCCGGTGCGTTGGCTTCGCCTTTGGCTCCGCTGGAAGCATTGATGGCCAATGAGGCTCCCGTCCACGCCGCATAAGCCTCAGATAAAGGCGGCGTAAGGTTTTCACACTTTGCGCTCGGTGGCGAGAAGCCGAATCCCGCCATCACCTTTTGCGCGCGCTGTGACAACACGAAGCGAAGAAACTCACGTGCAGCGTCCGATGCGGCGGTTGACAGACCAATCGCGTATGCGCTCGACACGTCTATTGACGCCGGCACTTTTGCCATCGTGATGTTTGGATTGATTTTTTGTGCGCTAGCCGCGTTGGTGCAATAGGTCACGAACACATCAGCTTGCTTCTCAGTGAGCAACTTCGCGTAAGGCGAAACGGTGTCGGCTTGATTGATTTCGGCACCGACAAGTTTTTTAGCTTTCCGTTCGAGTGCCGAAAAAGCGCCCAGTCGCTGATTGTCAATTTTCTTAAACATTTCCCATGTGTAGTCCCCTGCAGGATCGGCTCCTGGCGTAGAGACACCTAATATGAGATCGGGAGAGAGAAGCATGTCGATAACAGTCTCGGTAGAAACCTTGACGCCGGGTCGCGCGGCCACGCACATCGCGTTGCTGGCGAACACGTTTGATGACCGGAGCTTGCCTTCCTTTAGCAAGCGATCAGTGTGAGTTGGGGATGCAGAAGCAAAGATATCTAACGCTTCGCCAGCGGCGATTCGCTCGCGCAGCTTGCCGGAAGGGCCAAACAAAAACTTGAAGACTGGTTGACCGCCCGAAGCAGAAGTCTTGCTGCTGCTTCGCTCTGCAAGGTAGGCGTCCGCCATCGCGGTCATCGACTCACGTAAGCTTCCGGCAGCATAGACAGTGATCGTCGTAGTGCCCGCTACCGAATCGGTCGCGGCGGCCCACACGGATTGACCGGCAACCGAGCCTGCCGTGAGCATCGCGCAGATGACCCGCAAAACTATCGCTCCAATTTTCATAGTTGCGCTGCATCACATCACAAAGGAGCGTGCATTTTGGCTCTTTATTAGGTTGACTAATTAATATGTACTCAGTTTCCTATTAAGTTGCAGCGTTTACACTTCGTTATGGCAAAACATGTATCCCCGCAGATTTCATTTTCGTCGGCCGCGGAATTGACCCTTGGCAAACACAAGCTCAATCTTGCCGAGCTAAAGCGCGTTCTGCGCATCGTTGCCGATACGCAATCAATCGCAGACGCTGCGGCGATGTTGGGGGTGACCTACCGAACACTTTGGGGGCGCCTGTTGAGCTACGACGACGCGACGGCGTGCAAACTTGTGGGTAAAGCGCGTGGCCGCGGTACCACGCTCACCGGCAAGGGGCGAGCGCTGCTCGCCGCATTAGAAAAGCACGATGAGCTTTTCGCGCCCCCTGCCCTTGATCGAATCAATGCGCTAGCAACAGACCTTCGCCTTGCGTTACAGGATCAACCGCTCCTTCGTCTTCGCGCCAGTCACGATTACGCCATCGCGCGTGCGATGATGCACACAAGTACCGATGCCGCAGCAGCACCGTCGCTAGTCGCCGAAAGCGTTGTAGCGGCGCCGTTGTCTTCCATGATTTTCTTGGAGAACGCTGGCAGCGTGGATTGCGTGCGTGCACTGCTTCGCGGCGATGCGGATCTTGCGGGTTATCACCACATTTCGGGACACTCGCCCGTCACCACGTCGGACGCTACCGACACGCTGTGGCAGCGGATCGAAGACAGCGAAGACTATTGGAGCATCGCGCTGATTCAGCGGGAACAAGGCCTCATCATCTCGCCGAGCAAGCGCACCTCGATCAAATCAATAGCGGATCTGACGAGACCTGATGTGCGCTTTATCAATCGCCAACGCGGCTCCGGTACACGGCTTCTATTGGACGCGCTGCTGGCGCAGGGCAAAGTCATGCCGTCGAACATCAAGGGTTACGATCAAGAAGAGTTCACCCATCAGGCAATAGCGGCGACGATTGCAGCTGACGCGGCGGACGTTGGGCCGGGCTTACGCGCTGCGTCGGCGCAGTTCAAGCTGCACTTCGTGCCGCTCGCGACCGAAACGTATCGCTTGGCGGGACGCATCGAAACACGCAAGCATCCCGCAGTAGTTGCTTTGATCAATGCAGTACGAACGCAAGCGTCGCAACTCCCGGGCTACGCACCAAGCTAGGATGCTGTGGCACTCACGCCTTGTTTGCAGGCTTTGTCGAGGTGGCTTTCTTCCGCGATCTTGCGGGGAATTTCCACTGCGCCCCGAAACCCTCAGCGACCAGCGCGGCCCCGTACAGCACCAGCGCCCAAATCACGAACAGCGTAACAATCAGCACGGGAAACGCGATAAACGCGCCGTAGAGCGACTTCAGCTGCTGCATTTGCGCAAAGTAGTGCGTGATGACATAGCGCGACAACTCGATCAACGCGGTAATAAGCGTCGCAACAAAAAGCGGTGACCGCCACGATGGCGAGTGCGTCGGCCCCCAGCGATACAGAAGCGCCAGCGCCGCGATCAGTGGCACTCCAATTTCGATAGGATCAAACGTGCTCTGCAAAATCTTTCGCATCGAAGGCATCAGATTGATGAGAAAGCCCTCGATAAAGCGAATCAACCAATACAACGCGCCGACCACCACAGGCACCGCGATGAGCAGCACCACGACGCCGCGCACGTAGCCCCACACGCTGCGTTTGGGCGAGCCCCAGATGCGATCCACCGCCGAATCCAAAGCGAGCGCCTTGAGCAGCAAATCGCCCACGATGATGACCACACCCGTTTGTCCGAGTCCGCGCGCGTTGGCGCGAAGCTTATCGACGACGGCCACGACTTGTTTAGCCGTTTCAGGAAACAAATTGGTGAACAAGAAATCGCGAAACGCTGCATCAGCGGCTTTAATAATGCCGCTTTGCTGTGACAACCAAAACAACACGCCAAGCACCGGCAACAATGCCAGTAGCGACAGAAAGGCGAGATAACCCGAGAAGATGAAACCGTCGCCTTTGATGAAGCGACGAAGCGCGCGCCAGAGTGTCAAAACTGCGTCCCGCTAAACGTGTTCGCCACCATTGACGTGAATCTCTGCGCCGTTGATGTACGAGCTCGGCGACGTGCACAAAAAGTAAATCAGTTGCGCGACTTCGGAAGGTGTGCCCAACCGTTTCATCGGGATTTCTTTTTCGACCAACTCAGCGGTGCCCGGCGACAAAATAGACGTGTCGATTTCACCCGGCGCGATCGCGTTGCAACGCACGCCATGCGGGCCAAAGTCATGCGCCATTTCACGCGTGAGCGAGGCCAGCGCGGCCTTCGAAGTTGCGTACGCCACACCCGCAAACGGATGCACCTTGCTGCCAGCAATCGAGGTGACATTCACCACGCTGCCTTGCGCCGCTTTAAGTTCATCAAAAAGCCCGCGCGCGAGCAATGCCGTCGCGAATAGATTCACGTTGAACACGTTTTGCCAAGTGGCCAAATCGGTCGCCAACACGCCCATGCGTTTTCCGCCGGGAAGTTTCGGCGAGATACCCGCGTTGTTCACGAGCGCAAACAATTTGCCGCCCGATTCAGGCTCAGCCACCTTCGCGCGAATCTGCGCAATGGTGCTGTCGTAATGCTCGATGTCGTTCAGGTCCGCCTGAATATGGTCCTTTTGACCCTGCGGCCACGGGCAAATTTTGTCGAACGGCTGGCGCGACACCGTGATCACTCGCCACTCGGCGGCGTGGAAATGTTTAACCGTAGCGTGGCCGATACCGCGCGAGGCACCGGTGAGAAGGAGCGTTTTTTTTATAGTGGCCATAGCGCGATTGTAGGCGCGCGACGTGGTTCCGAGTGTGAATCGGAAGGAAGCAGGATCGCGTGATGCTTCTGCCGAATCGACAGTCATACAAACTGCGATGGCTTTTCGGTGCTAACCGCTAAGCCGTAGACGTTTCCGGCCAAAAATAAACAAAGTCGAGAATTCAAAAAAACACGCTGCAACCACTGTCGATTAGACGTTCTATGCAAAAAGCTGGTAGTTCAATGCTCGAACCGATGGTACTAACTGAGCCGTGGGTGAGGCGCCGACGATGGCGCATACGCAGACGGCGCGCCGCTGTTCGGTCCGGTATGGCTGCGTCGAGGGCCGTCTCGACGACCCCGTAGTGGCGCCTGCAAGCCGCAGAGCTCTGGGAGGGAGCCACATTCGGGCGAGTTCCCCAAGGGGTCGCCAAGGAACGATACCGCTAACGGCGCCACGCCGGGGGACGGGAAGCCGCCGCCCATCGACTCAGTGTGGAGCTCGTCTTCTGTGCGAAATAGATGCGCCACTTCTTTGGTACTTGTCCGACACGTGCAGCATGCCGAAGGCGTGTCCAAATGATGAAATTGTTAGGTTGCGTCTCGCATGTACTTGGCGAAGACAAATTCGACGGTCAAATGCTCCTCCCGAAAAACAACTCTGCGTCCTGTATCAAGAATGCGAACGCAGCTGTCAGGGAACCTTGATCGTTGACGTTTCGAACATTGGACTCGAACGCTAGAAGCGCCGGGTCGGCCGAAGGCGCGTCGAGCTTCACCGTTTTCTGGTTGTCCTTGCGTCGCGCATCCAAATCGGAGAAATACGCTCGTAACTCTGGCGCTGAAATTTCCCGTTTGGCCAATTGGTAGATTAGTGGCAGGAGTCCTTGCGACGAAAGCAATGTGTCCTTTCGTTGAAAAGCTACCGCCAGTTTCTCAATTACTTCCTTCGCGCGATAGGCTGCGTCGTAGTAGGGCTCCGGGTCATCCGTCTGCGCTCCGTCCTTTACAAACTGGTCAAGGTTCTTTTTCTTCAAATCGACAAAGTCACCCTTGAATTCGATGATCAAGAACTTCGCCGCAGCGTTGTAATCCTGACCTCGTTCGATTGAGAATCTAGTAATTTCTTTGAAGAAGCTTCGATCAGCTAAGTTTCGAATCAAGTCAGGAACTATACCGGCCATGGCATTGCGCAACTCCGCCCCTGTCAGTGCCTTGCTTTTGTTGAGCCGGACGAAGAGATCCTTTATTTTCTCAGCATCGTCAGTAATCACACTCATTACATCGAGATTGAACTCTTCAAAAATTTCAGAGATTTCAGGATGCTTCGATCGCAGTTCAGAGTATTTCATGCCTCCGAGGTCGAGGTCCGGCCTAGTGAAAAGCTTAAAGTCGCCATTTAGGCGCAACTCATCATCAAAGAACTGAAAAATGGATTCGAGTCTTTGCCGTCCATCAATCACCGCGTAAGGCAAGTTCTTTGTGTTTAGCGCCGTGTTCAGAATGGTGAAGTCGGCAATGTAGATCTTCGGAAGGTCAAACTCGTTGAGAATTGAGTCGATCAGAAAGGCCTTATCTCTGTCGCCCCAAAGATTTCCTTTACGCTGGTACGTCGGATTGAAGTCAATCTTTGCTGACTGTTTGTGCCACCAACTTAGCGTTCGGGTTGCGTGCGATTGAACTTTGAACATGTCAGACCTCGTAACCGAATTGCCGCTTTGTTTCTTTCGCGAGGCCTTCAAGATCTGGGTAGATGACCGAGTCTGAAATCCCCATCCAAACCAGCTTGTCAAGTAACGCGCCAATCATTGCAGCTGGGATGATTATCTTTGCAAGTGTATTCTGGGGAAAGTTATGCGAGGTGTAGATATCCTCCATTGCCGAGAGTGATTTTCCAAAAAGAGTGAACGATCCGCGTTGCGCAACAATTCTTGGACTGTTATGAATTCCAAGTATTGCCACCGGCATTTCATTTATCAGTCGCGCGTCGGAGCCGATGGCGTAGCTCTGATTGACCATTGTGTCAGATGGTGACAATGCCGCGCCCAAATAAGATTGATGACGAAATACAGTTTGGTTCCACTTCGCAGCTGATAGCGTCCAGACTGCTGCATCAGTAACGTAGTTTCCGGTCGAATCTTTCTTTGCAGAGCTTAGGGCGAAGAAAAGCGCTATGAGAGGGTTTTCCGTCCAATCTAGGAGTCTCGTGGGAACACCGTAATGCTGCATCAAAAATAGCAACTCCCACGAGTCGCGAACTTGGGAGGATAGATACGGCACTGAGCGTTCTTTGTAACGGGTCAGTAATCTGTTTTCCATCTCGAATAGGCTGTCAGTTGTGGTGACAGCAGCGTGGCGGTGTAAAGATGGGGTGAGTCGGTAATTGGCATTTCCCACTCCGCGGAACCAAAGCGAGGTCAGGGCACCCGGCGTACCTTGATCGACCTTGGCAACGTAGTCTTGGAAAGATGCAATCGGAGTGGGTGTGAGAACTGGCATCGTTAGTATTTTCTGGCTACTTTACGTCATGAGATGTGGTGCAGAAATGCACATGAAACACTAGTATGCATGACACCGACCCCACTGCCAAAGCTTAGATTCTTGGAAGGTGACGCCTAGTCATGCGAGGCGTGACCAAAATTGCTCGTACGAAGCACGGACAACTTGTTTTCGACGGACTTCCTCGGTTGCAGACGTCACACGGCAACGTTTCATGCGCGCGTGTGGCATTGGGTCTAACTAGATAGCACGGGTATAACAACGGCCGCATGAGAGCCGCCGCGATTCAGTGTCACTCCTGGCGAAAACTCTTCGCATTCGCGGCAAAAATTTGCCTGCCATGATGACTTGAACTCGCGGGCTGAACGCGAATGCGCTTCGACGGGCTCAGCGCGAACCGTGACCGTCTCCGCCACCCCATCCCATCCTATCGAGAAACGACGGCCCGCTACAGCCGCATCTCCAACCGCAACGCCGTCGACAGCGCTGTCTTACCCACACTGACGATTGTTTGTCGCTGACCAGCATCGATGGTAGACGTGGTCGTGATCGAATCAATCGGACCGAGGTTTGAGAACGATAGACGTAGCTTCGTCGTCGGGTTGATTGTCCACAGCGCAAAGGCGTCGAAAACGCGCTTGGTGCTGAGCTTTTGGTACTGGTCAGCGGTGAGCTGCGTTTCGTAGCCTGGCACCCACGCGAAGTTGCCGCCGACGGTGATCGGTGCGCCGCTCAGTTTGTAGTCGAAGCCGATGTTGGCTGTGCCGTTCGGCTGAGAATCGATGCGATTCTTCGGTCCCGGAACTTCGGCGACGTGCGAATCGAACACGCTGAAGTTCAGGCGAAAGCTCACGGCAGGCGCATCATCCATCAACTCACGCAATTGAAACTTCGCATCGAACTCAACGCCGCGCGTGACCGCGTCGCTGATGTTTTGTGGACGGCTGACGTAGCGCGGTACCGGTGCCCACGAAACGGTTTCGAGCGAAGAAACGCTGCGGATCAAATTCTTGATCCGGCGCTCGAAGAGGTTCACCGACGCGATGCCGCCGGACTTGAAGTAGTGCTCAAACGCGAAGTCGATGCCGTGCGCGGTCTCGGGTTTGAGGTCGGGATTTCCAGCGCGGTCCGGCGTGATTGCGGTGTTGCTTCCGGGCACCGGAAACAACGTGTTGAGCGACGGACGCGTGCCAAGTTGGCCAACGTTGGGTGGACGATAACTCTGCGTCACGCTCAGGCGCAACTGATCGCGGCCCGGCGCAGCAAAGCGCCACACAAGATGCCCCAATGGAGAGAGCACTTTTGACTCATTGACGAAGCTATCGCTCGCGTTCGCGCTCTCCGTGCGAATGGTCTCATAGCGCAATCCAACGTTGGCAGACCAGTTCGGTGCGGGATCAAATTCGTCTTGCAGATACATCGCAATGCGCCGCGTTTTCACATTAAACGCTGTGCCCAATTCGGCGAGCTGCTGCACTCCGTTCAACGTCGTGACTGAGTCTTCCCGCCAATTGACACCTTCGACCTCGAGGCCAGCCGTGGTCGCATGCGACGGGTCGCCCCAGTTGCGCACAACCTTCGCGTTGGCATTCCACGAGCGATCACG
>Ga0209097_10003935_pt1 | contig 11197 bp, 3 predicted proteins | sample AD_UKC052_MetaG_FD_184419 | JGI IMG/M metagenome (GOLD analysis project Ga0209097, IMG submission 184419) | Active sludge microbial communities of municipal wastewater-treating anaerobic digesters from USA - AD_UKC052_MetaG (SPAdes) (version 2) | ecosystem: Engineered > Bioreactor > Anaerobic >... | reverse complement strand
GCAAAAGTGGGGTTTACCCTTCCTCTTGTTGTTTTTGGTAAACAGCCTTTTGGCTCAAACCGACACCTCCACCACTTCAATTGATCCGGAACTGGAGGGTATTTTTACGCAAAAAATTCCAAAGGAGTATGAGATAGCCAGCGTTATTGTAACCGGTAACAGTTTCTTTGATAATAACCTCCTGATTTCTATTGCCAATATAACCGTAGGAGATAAGGTGCGGCTGCCAGGCGATGATGTGTTTAGTAAGGCTATTCAGATGCTTTGGAAACAGAACTATTTCAGTAATGTGGCCATTTATATTACCCGCCTCGAAAAACCCAATAAACTGCACATTGAAATTGAAGTACAGGAACGCCCGCGTTTGGGTAAGTTTTCTTTTTCGGGAACCACCAAAAGTGAAGCAGAGGACCTGAATGAAAAAGTAGGGCTTGTGGCCGGCCGGATTGTTACCGAAAACAGCCGCCTGAATGCCCGCGAAGCCATCCAGAAGTTTTACTCGGAGAAGGGATACAGAAATGTAACCGTATCCATTGAAGAAAAAAGCAGTCCAAATATCCAAAACTCTGTTGACCTTGTTTTCCTGGTAAACAAAGGGGCTAAAGTAAAAGTGGGCGATATCTTTTTTACTGATAACCGCGATTTTAACTCACTGAAACTGAAACGGCAGCTAAAGGGAACCAAGGAAAACATGCGGTTTACCCTTTACCCCAAAAGAGATACGCCAGTGCTGGGAAAATCGTATGATATGAGCGGCCACGACCTGTTGGTAAAGCAGGGTTACCTGCATCCAACCGTAATCAAAAATTCGCTCGATCCTTATTTCCGATTTAAGTTCAGCAGCTCCAAGTTCAACGAGAAAAAGTATGAGGAAGATAAGGAGAAGGTGATTGATTTTTATAACACCAAGGGTTTCAGGGATTCAAGGATTGCCAAAGACTCTGTTTATACAGGCAAAAGCGGCGACCTTGTAGTAGAAATAAAAATGGATGAAGGACGCAAGTATTATTTTGGCGATTTGGTTTTTAAGGGCAATACCAAGTATTCAGACTCGATTTTGCATCTCATTCTTGATATAAGAAAGGGAGAAGTGTACAATAAGGAAACCCTTGATAAGCGGCTTGGCAAGCAAATGAGCGCCGATGGCGGTGCCGACCTTGGTGCGCTTTATATGGATGATGGCTACCTGTTTTTCAGGGCAGAAGCTACCGAAACAAGGGTTTACAACGATACCATTGACCACGAAATCCGCATTTTTGAGGGTCCGCAGGCAACCATCAAGAACGTAAATATTACCGGTAATGAAAAAACGAAGGAGTTCGTAATCAGGCGCGAACTTCGGACTATTCCCGGTGAAAAATTCCGTCGCTCAGACCTTATCCGGTCGCAGCGCGAAATTGCCAACCTGAACTTTTTTAACCAGGAAACCATTGGTATTAATCCTGTACCCAATCCTACGGATGGTACGGTAGATATTAACTACTCAGTGGAAGAAAAATCGAGCGATCAGCTTGAACTTTCGGCCGGTTGGGGAGGAGGTATTGGTCTTACCGGTACCCTTGGTGTTACTTTCAACAACTTCAGTATCCGTAATATCTTTAAAAAGGATTCATGGGATCCGCTGCCCTCGGGCGAAGGGCAAAAGCTCAGCCTTCGTTACCAGAGTAATGGCAGCGCTTTCAGGAGTATGAACGTAAGCTTTACCGAGCCCTGGCTAGGTGGAAAACGCAGGAATGCCCTTACGCTTAGTGTATACAATACCAAATTTTCAAACGCGTACAATCCTCAGACCGGTCAGTACGAGAAGTATCCGTCTTCTTTTATTAAAACAGTGGGTACCTCGGTATCACTTGGCAAGCAATTGCGCTGGCCCGATGACTATTTCAACTTTTCGGTAAGTGCCAGCTATATGCGCTACACCCTCCAGGATTACGCATTCTTTGAGGATTTCAGAAATGGTATTTCAAACAACTTCAACCTTAAGTTTACCCTGGCCCGATCCTCTGTGGATCAGCCTTTGTTCCCCCGCAGTGGTTCAAGCTTTATGGCAAGCATGCAGGTTACCCCTCCCTGGTCGCTTATGAATGGGGGCAAAACCTATGAAACTGTGCAGGAACGTTATGAGTGGATTGAATTTCACAAATGGCGTTTTACCGGTGAAACTTATGTACCACTCGGCAGGCCTCACGGTGCAGAAAAGAACCATCAGTTTGTATTGAAATTGGCGGCCAAGTATGGCTATCTCGGCAAGTACAACAGCGACCTTGAGATTTCGCCATTCGAACGTTTCCAGGTGGGTGATGCGGGCCTGACCAACCAGTTTGCACTTATCGGTTTTGATGTAATTGCCCATCGCGGATACCCGGTTTACCAAACCAGCAACCCCAAGGTTAACCCTGATCAGCAGGGTGCAAGCCGTTATTTTACCATCTTTAATAAGTATGTAGCCGAATTACGTTACCCGCTCAGTACCAACCCGAGCAGTACCATTTACGCCCTAACCTTTTTTGAGGCAGCAAATGGATGGTACAGTTTGAAGGACTATAACCCATTCCTGCTGCGTCGCAGTGTAGGCGCCGGTATGCGTTTCTTCCTGCCCATGTTTGGACTGCTTGGATTTGATTATGGTATTGGTCTCGACCGGATGCAACCCGGACAGGGTTTGAAGGATGCTACACGCTTTACCTTTATGCTTGGTTTTGAACCGGAATAAGCGGTTAACTTAATTTTACTATCACCATTTTTGAGCTTGCCTGAAAAGGCAGGCTCTTTTTTTTGTTTTGGGAGAACTTTGGAAATATGGAAATAAAAGATAACTTTAACTTATATAAACCTGCATGGGGAAAGAATCCATTAAAATATTTATTGCATCCTCCGCCGAATTGGAGCAGGACCGAAAGGACTTCAGGCAATGGTTAAGTCGTGAAAATGACAAACACTTTACCAGGGGTATTTATCTTAAACTGGAGCAATGGGAATATTTTCTGGATTCTGTTTCGCAAACCGGCAAGCAGGATGATTACAACCAAAAGCTGAAGGAATGTGATATTGTGATTTGTTTATTCTATAAAAAGGCAGGCAAATACACACAACAGGAGTTTGATACCGCCCTGAAACATTTCCATGAAACTGGCGCCCCTCTAATTTATACCTACTTCAAGGAACCGTTTGGTTCGGGTAGCCTTCAGGCAGGAGAAAATGGAGAGAATGAACATAATCCTGCTGATGAGCAAAGCAGGCAGGACCTGGAAAATTTTAAAAAGCGCCTGAATGAATTGGGGCATTTCTATACCCGGTATAGAAATATTGATCACCTGATCAATCAATTTGGAGACCAGCTTGATATTTTGAAAAATAAGGGTTATGAGAAGTTGCAGGAGGAGGTAAAAGGGGAAACCAAAGAGGCTGTTGTTAAGTATATCAGTAACATAAATATAGCCAAAGTTCAGGGCGATAATAATATCGTAATACAGGGCGTAACGGACAGTATGATCACTGTAAACGTAAATGGTAAAACTGAGGAAATACTGAATGAACTTGGTGCAATGAGGGCGATGCTTGAAAAACTGAACATAAAGAGTTTTCAGGCGGATGATAAGCAATACGATATAAATGGAATTGACAAGTCTAATTTTGCCTTTGTTTTGGGTAAGGCAGGCAAAAACAAGGCTCTTCCGGCAAGTTTAAAAAATAACCTCTTAACCGAAGAGGGTAATTATTGGATTGATGGTCTTCGAATTGTTTTGGATGATATGTCTGTTCAAACCGGTGAAACAGCAGATACCATTTTTACGCATTTCGGATGGCTTATAGAAGCCTATTTGCTCAAATTCTTATCTATACAGGATGAAGGACAGCCTTTACGCAGGTTATCTTTTTTGGCTGAGGCATACCAGAGCAGCCTTCGTTTTCTGTGTTTTGTTCAATTATCGCAGGTATTACACCTTGAAATTAAAACACAGCATCCTGCAATCGACGAATTTATACACCTCGATATAAGTAACCTTGCAGCATTTGATTATTCAAACCTCCTGATTGTATGTACCGGCCTTTTACAGGAGGCTGAACTATTTATGCCTGAGATTAACCAATTCGTTCAGGAACTTTCCAATACCAAATCTGATTTATACAGAACCCATCTGTTCCTGGAAAACATCAGGAATAAAGTGGTGAATGGAATGATTAAGGACGATATTGAGGTTCCCGGTGTAATTGATGAATACCTTACGGCACTGGTAGAATGGTTAAGCAACCTCACCTTTATTTCCCAGTATAAGATGGTATCCATCAAGGATATCAATCTTGAATACCGCCTTGGAACGGTTGTACGGTTTGAACATGTTTATGGTGAATTAAACGGTGTGTATGAAGGAGGGCAGCGCTCTGAAGTACGTAATACAAGAATATCCATAAAAGGGTTGTATACCTTTAACCAAAGTATCCTGCTTTTAAAGGGGCAAAATGTAGCACAAAGTCTTGCAAATATCGGGGATAGAAATTCCTATATTTCTTTATCGCCTTTGGTGATAGATATGAGTGTTTATGCCGGCGACCCCAAACAAACACCTGAAATATTCTTTTATTCCGGGCTTGATATTAATAAAAGGCAATATAATTTTTCACACTACAGGAATGAGCTGCCTTTTGATGGTAATGAAATAACTACCAATAAGTTTATCGAAGTAAAAAAAATTAATAGTAAAGCCGCACTGAATACTTTATTCAAGTGTTTGGATGATCTTTTGGAACCATTCAAAAGCAAGGATAAATGAATCAGCATCCCTCACCATTCAAATTTTTGGACGCCTATCAAAAAGAGGACCGGGAGATATTTTTTGGCCGGGATGATGAAGTGCGGGAACTGTATAACGCATTAAGCGGCGTAAAGCAACTGCTTTTGTACGGACCCTCGGGTTCGGGTAAAACAAGTGTAATTGAATGTGGCCTCCGCAATCAGTATTCCGATGCAGATTGGTTTGCCATCACCATTAGACGTGGCACAGATTTGAATAGTTCCTTTTATACTTTAATGAATAATGCGTTAAAGAAGAAAATTGCAATCAACCCTGATACCAAACTACCGGAAGATGCGCAGTTTAATTTTGGGCAGGCAGTTGAACAGCTTTATGCACAGCGGTTTCGTCCGATTTATTTGTTGTTTGATCAGTTTGAAGAACTATTGATTCTTGGAACAAAGGATGAGAAAGAAAAGTTTTTCGTTTGCCTGAATCAACTTATTCAATACAAGGTTCCCTGTAAGGTGATCCTGATTATGAGGGAGGACTTTATTGGTTATCTGTCTGAATTTGAATACCTGTGCCCAAGCCTTTTCCAATACCGGTTCCGGCTTGAAAAAATGGGCCGGAAAAACGTACAGAATGTTATCCGGAATATTTTAAATGCACCGCTTTACAGGAAAAGTTTTGATGTAACAAAAGCAGATGAACTTTGCAGTGCTATTCTTTTAAAATTGCCGGATAAAAATCTTGAAATAGAGCTTGCACATGTACAAGTTTTTTTGGGAGAATTATGGGACAGGGCAGTAAGCCTGAAGGAAGGCAGTAATAAGCCTGAACTTAAGCCGGAATTGATTAAGGATACCGATGATCTGCAAAGTGTTTTGGGTGGCTTTTTGAAAAAGCAATTTGAAGAATTGGAGCCGGTGTATGGCGAAAGGGTGCCGCTTGAAGTATTGGCAAACATGATTACCAACCGGAATACAAAATTGCAGATCGGGGAACAGGAATTACATGACAACCTTTTATTGGACGAAGTTGAGTTAAAGGTTCCTTTAATCAATTTGTTAAAGGAACTTGAGGCGAGGCGGATTATCCGTACAATTAAAGTTGGTGATCAGACACAGTATGAAATCAGCCACGATATACTGGCACAATTGGTTGGGGAAAGCAGAACAGAGGAAATGAAGCTGCGCGAAAAGGCCCAGGAAATTTATGCTTTATATGATAAAAGGACAGAAACCCTTGGACAGAATGAAATAAATAATCTGCTCTTATATGAGCAGTATCGGACCTTCCCCGATGCATTAAAAGAACTGATTAAAAAAAGTGAGGACGAAATAAATGCATATAAAAATGAAAAAGAAAGACAACAAAGGCGGCAACTTAAACGCACCCGCATATTTGCAGGTGTTATTTCGGGGCTTGCTATCGGAGCACTAGTGTTGGCAGTATATGCATTGGATGCACAAAAATCTGCAAGGGAGAATGAAAAAATTGCAAAAGAGAACCTGGCGAAATTTTTATTTGAACAAACCGCAAAGGACATCCTCAGGTTTAAAGAACTGGAAGCAAGAGCAAATACTATTTTGGATGCAGGTGGCAGGCCTCTGGCAATTTTGGATACAATGAAAAGTATCTACAAGGTTTATGATTTTGATACAATGCCGAAGATGAAGTGGATAAAATTGAAAATTGATTCAATTAAGGCGATTTCAGATTCATTTTATAATCAATCACTTTCTATCCGGAAACCTCAAAGGATGCAACCATGAAGCAATTCATTCTTATATTGATTTGTTCATTGCATTTTGTTGCCTCAAATGCGCAAACAAATTATGAAGAATCCATCCGGCAAGGTGACAGTCTTCGCGACAAGGGGGAATATGATATGGCAATCAATAAATATTTTGCTGCCGAAGCGTTTGATCCTCTTAAAAAGAAAGAAGTAAAGGAAAGAATCAATATTGTTTTTGATAAGATTGACAGTGTTAAAGATGAAGCAGTTAATCAAAGGAATATTGCAGCCAAAGCAACTAAAAAGGCGGAAAAGGAAGAAAAAAATGCAAAAAAGGAAAGGGATAGGGTAGATTCGGCAAGGCAGCAGTTTTACCTGTTTAACCTGGCAAACGCGCCTTATAAATATGTCCGGTTAATTCGTGATGCGCCAAAAGATAAGGAAAAAATCAGGGAGTACAGGTTTGATACAAATCTTATTGCCTACAGCATTCATCTGGATATTTTAAGGGATAGTTTGCAAAAGTATGAGGAGAAAATGCCCGGAGAAAAACAGGGGTATGACCACCTGCGGGAAAATCTATATTTCAACAATGAACTCTATGAGAAAATTTTCTATTGCCTTGATGCAAATGGCCGTACAGATTTTATTATAAAGAATATTTCTGATAGTCCGGCACCTGACTATTTCAATGTTCAATCTTTCAGTGGCCGAAGCGATTCTTTCAGGTTGTCGCAGGATTCAGGTACAATTTACAGGTACCTTTCCAACAAAGTAATTGATTCCATAGAGCTGTCCGGCCAAAAATTCACTTCATTTACATTGTCTGAAAATCGGATGCGGCTATTTTGTGCAACTGATGATAATTATATTGTAGCTTATTCACTTTTGGACAGGAAGAATCAATCTCTTCACGACACCGTAGCAATGGGAACAACAGTGACTGCCCTTGATTTTGATGACAGTACCAATATCCTGTTTTTTGGAACCAAAGGCGGTGATATAGGATTTGTTGAATATGATAAAGAGGAAAAAAAGTATCAACCTGTTTACAGTACCGAGAATTACATGACTGGTTCAAAAATTACAGCTATTGACTTTTTTAACAGGGGGGCACGTACCTTTTTGCTTGCAGCCGGTTTGGATGGCAGGGCGGCTGTTTACAAAATTGATAGTAATTTGGTAGTTCCGGGTAATAAATTTTCTGGCAATCATCTTCCGGATCCCAAGAATGACCTCGGTAGTTTTTTGCATGCAAAATTTGATGAACTGGAAGGGGCTATACTTCTTGAGACATCTGGCGGGAATGTCACAAAATTCTATTTATGGGATCCTTTTACCGATAGTGTATTGGAGAAATTTAAGAGCGTTATCGGGACAGTTCCTCCTGAAATAATGAAAGAAACCAATTATTATAATAAACCAAACTAGCATGAGAAAAATTTACTTTTTCGTCCTTGTTCTCGGCTGTTTGTTTGCAGGTAATAAACTGCAGGCGCAATGTTCTGTAAATATTTCAACCAATACCAATACCACACAACTTAACTGTACCAATACATCAATCACCCTTACTGCCAATGCCGAAGGCACTTTGCCCATTACCTACCTTTGGGATAACAATGAAACGGAAAAGTCCATCACAGTTACCAAAGCCGGCACCTATGAGGTAACCATTACGGCAACAGGAGGTTGTACCACAAAATCCAAAATCACCATTACACAGGATATTGCAGTACCATCGGTTAGTATCCGTTCATTTCCTGAAAAAATTTGTGAAGGGGAAAGTGCTAACCTTGTAGCGCTTGGCGCGAGTACTTATGTTTGGCAGCCTCTTAATTCAACAGAAGAGGTTGTTACCGTAAACCCCCTTGTAACCACCACCTATACACTTACAGGAAAGGGATTGAATGGCTGTACGGCTACCAAAACTTTTGAACTGGAAGTAAATCCATTGCCTGAAGCAACCATTGCAGGCAGCGCATCAGTTTGCCAAAATGCCCCGCTGCCCGCCATTGTTTTTACAGCGCAAAGCGGCACAAGGCCCTATACCTTTTCGTACAGGATTAATAATGGGGCTACTCAAACAATTCAAACTACAGGATCTGAAACTACGGCAGGTGTTGCCGTTCCAACAGGCATATTGGGGAGTTTTGATTACAGGTTGGTGGCAGTAACAGATGCCAATGGCTGTTCACAGAATCAAACGGGAACAGCAACAGTTACCATACTTCCCGGGCCTGTTCTTATCAGTTCAAAAACAGCTTCAGTTTGCGACAGCCTTTCATTCAAATACACTGCTGAAAGTTCGGCAACAGGTACCAATTTTAGCTGGTTACGAATTCTGCCACAGGGTGTTACAGGAAGGCCTGCGTCATCCGGAGGAAGTTCGCCTGTTATAAATGATTTGCTGCATCATACAAACAGTCGGCCTGAAGTGGTGAAGTATGCTTTTTCACTTTCAACAGGCAGCGGTTGTGTTACTACCGATACCTTGTTTGTTACGGTAAATCCAACCCCTGTAACCAATCCTGTCAGTGAAAAATTTTATTGTAACGGAGAGTTTGTAAATGGAGGAATTTCTTTCGTAAGCAATTCTCCGGGAGCAGTATTTTCGTGGGCAAACAATAACACGGGCATAGGGTTACCTGCCAGTGGAAAGGGAAATATTCCAGCCTTTATTGCTCTTAATCCGGGCGGAACCGCAACCATTAAAGCAACCATAACTGTAATGGTTAAGGCTGGTTCAGATAGTTGTGCGGGTACTCCTGTTACATTTGCCATTAATGTTCGTCCCGCCCCTCTTTTAATAAGCCCCAAAACAATCAGCATTTGTGATACCGTGGCTTTTTCATACACTGCCGAAAGTTCTGCTAATGGAACCACATTCGGGTGGAAGAGAATATTACCTGCCGGCGTAACCGGAATGCCAGGTTCGGCTTCTGGCAATTCAGCGACCCTAATGGATAGGCTGGATAATTTAAACGCACATCCGGAAACCGTAAGGTATGCGTATGTGTTATCCACAGGCAGCACCTGTATTACCTATGATACGCTTAATGTAATTGTTAACCCAACTCCTTTTATTGCCCCTGTTGGCAATAAAGCTTTTTGTAATGGGGAGTTTGTAGTTGGCGGAATACCATTCACCAGCAGTTCACCCGGCGCTGTTTTCAGGTGGACAAACAGCAATGTTAATATTGGTTTGCCAGCAAGCGGCAGCGGGTCCATCCCTGCCTTTATTGCAACCAATACAAGTAGCACAACTATATCGGCTACCATTACCATTACCATTTTTATAAAGGCAGGTGCTGATAGCTGCGCCGGCAGAAGCGAAACGTTTAATATTAATGTTCGACCAGCGCCGGTACTTATCAGCGACAAAACCAGAACTGTTTGCGATAATGCTCCATTTAATTATTTGGCTGCGAGCTCGGCTTCAGCAACTGTTTTTTATTGGGAAAGGCCATCTGTTAATGGAATCAGTAATCAACCAGCGGCTGTTAACTCCTCAGCTATTAATGAAAGGCTTAATAACACCACTGATCAGCCAATTCTGGTTAATTATATATTCACACTTTCAACAGGTTCTGGTTGCGACACCTATGATACACTCAGGGTAACCGTTAATCCTACGCCTGAAATTGATAAGATACCCGATACCATATTTTGCAACGGTACATTTGCAAGTAAGGGCATTAATTTCACCAGCAGTTCACCTGCTGCTGTTTTCAGGTGGACAAACAGTAATGTCAATATTGGTTTGCCGGCAAGCGATAGCGGTTCTATTCCTGCGTTTATTGCAACCAATACCGGCGGCACAACCATAACTGCAACCATTACGGTGTTTGTAGAAGCAAGCCCCGATGGTTGTGCGGGCGATAGTAAAACCTTTACCATTACCGTGCGGCCTGCACCCGTACTCAATAGTGCAAAAGCACTAAGTGTTTGCGATAATTCACCCTTTTTATATGCTGCAACCAGTACGGCTACAGGAACCAGTTTTAGTTGGGTAAGGCCTTCAGTAACAGATGTGGGTAACACTTCCGGCAGTGCTATTTCAGCAAGTATCAATGAAACCCTGGATAATACCACTGATCAGCCAGTAATAGTTAATTATATTTTTACCCTTTCAACAGGTACCGGTTGTGTAACCATTGATACACTTAAAGTTACGGTTAACCCAACTCCTGTTACAGATCCGGTGGCCAGCAAAACTTATTGTAACGGCGAGTATATAACAGGTGGCATAACTTTTAAAAGCAGTTCGCCCGGTGCGGTATTTGCATGGGTAAATAGCAATACCGGCATTGGATTACCAGCCTCAGGCGAAGGCAACATTCTGCCATTTAATGCAACCGGCAATGCCACCAATACAGTTTCATCTACCATAACTGTATCGGTTAAAGCAAGTTCCGATCTATGTCCCGGACCATTGTCCGCCTTTACCATTTCAGTACTGCCGGGTCTGAATCTTACAAGCAGCAAAATTGCAGGTGTATGCGACAGTTCGCAATTTAACTACACAGCTACAAGTTCAGCTGCTGCCACCACTTTTAATTGGCTCAGGCTTAACAGCCAGGGCAACAGTATTACTCCCCTCCCGGATAATGCCTTCAAAAATTCTGAAACGATTTCAGAAACATTAAAGAATAATTCTGCGGAACCAGTAGTTGTTGATTATCTCTTCAGATTATCCAATGGTAACAATTGTGTATCATTTGAT
>Ga0209097_10003933_pt1 | contig 11200 bp, 9 predicted proteins | sample AD_UKC052_MetaG_FD_184419 | JGI IMG/M metagenome (GOLD analysis project Ga0209097, IMG submission 184419) | Active sludge microbial communities of municipal wastewater-treating anaerobic digesters from USA - AD_UKC052_MetaG (SPAdes) (version 2) | ecosystem: Engineered > Bioreactor > Anaerobic >... | reverse complement strand
ATACTTTATGGAAATTGAGTATGTTGGTAAAATGACGAAAATTAACGGTCAAAAATTTCAAGAGTTAATTAATTATCTTAACCTTAAAGAAAGTCAGATCATATCCGGTTGTGGTTACCCAGATTTATTAATGGAAAAAAAATAATATGCTTAAAGTAAAATTTTGTTTACCTCGCTCTATTAGAATTAAATTAAACAGTGTTTGCCAGTATAACTGTAAGTTTTGTCATCAAGAGGGTAATAATGCGGCAAAAGAAGTTAATCAAGATGAGGTTGTGGCTTGTTTAAAAAAGTTTAAGAAGGAATTATTTTTTTATCGTGTTCATTATACTGGTGGAGAACCAACTTTATATAAAAATTTATTAAGCCTAATTAAGAAAACAAAAAAAATTGGTATCATTAATTCTATAACTACTAATGGTCAATTTGATCCAAGTCTTTTGCCAAAACTAAAGGAGGCTGGACTTGATTCAATAAATTTTAGTATTCACTCTTTAGAAAAATTTTCATTCTTAAAGCTACAAAATTATAAATTAAACATTAAAGAGGGAGCGGCATGGGCCCAAAACTGCATCGATTTAGCGATTATTAATGTTATAAATGCCGATAAGTTGATAAACACTAAAATTAATTGTGTTGTTGGTGACGAATTTTCTAGCGCTGAAGATATACTATTATTTTGCGCAAAAAACAATATCAAATTACGCCTACTTAACGATTTGTCTCTTGGCGAGAGGTCTTTGCAGACTATTAATTTTATTTTAAAAAAAAACGAAGCCAATCTAATTGGCCATGAGGTAACATTAATTAGTTCTAGTCATCGTTTAGATTATCAACTTAATGAAAAATATAACTTTGGAGTTAAGTGTATAAGAAATTTTTATTTAAAATCTATTTGTGATGGCTGTCCAATTCGAGAGACCGGAAAATGTCATGAAGGATTTTATGGTATTCGTCTTGAGGGAAATCCATTAAAAGTGAGACTGTGTTTATATCGTAATGGCGCGCCTTTTGTGCAAAGTTTAAAAGATTTCTTCAAGAGCAAACAGTATAAAGAACTTAAAAACGATACTGAAAACGTAAGAGAATATCTTTTGAAGGATGATATTATTGAAGAACAGAAAACCATATTAAGAAAATAAATAAATATTTAAAATATGCTCTCTATGGCCGATATTAGTGTAAAGAATATTCTTAGTTAAGATCTTCTTGCTAATGCGATAATGCGATAATCTCCGCATTTAGACATTTAATAATCTTACTTTGCTCGTTACGGTTGGGACATTAATAATCTTACTATGCAGTCCCCCTGATTGCCTGATGATTTTCACTTTCTCGTCTATCCTCTTCTTTAATTGTACCGGATTCAAGGACAAATACAATTCCTTCAGCCTGACCTTTTGCTCTTCACCAATTTGCTCCGATTCCATTATTCGCTGATAAGGAGTTTTGGCAGTGTCATATATCTTGTGGCAAAGAGAGTTATTCACTTTCTCTTTTCGCTCAATTTTCATCACCGGTCGAAAAAAGTTACTGAACAATCGCCATTCATTTCGATATAAATCATTCATTAGTTCCAACTGTCCTAGGTTATCAAACCGTTCGTAGCCCAATAGTTTGCGGATGTGCGTATTATTCTTCTGTTCCACGTAGGCATTATCATTTTTCATATAGGGGCGGGAACGAGTAAAATACAAATTATTCTTTTGACAGTATCTAACTAAATGCCAATTAATGAACTCACTGCCACCGTCTGAATCTACGCCTACCAGTTTAAATGGCAATTGATTTTTAATATCATTAATGGCGGCCACTATTCTGGTTTCTCCCTTGCCCATGACGGCATATTGTTCGCTCCAGCCGCTATAAATCTCCACTAAATCCAAGGAATAGATGAATTCGCCGCTGGGATCGCCACCGTTATGAGCAACCGTATCCAGTTCTCCGAACCCCAGTTCCTGCCGATTCCATTCCGTTAACCTAATCGGTATCGATGATTTGAGCAGTGTCCCGTGCCTGGTCATTCCTCGGCTTCTGTTTAATCGCCTAATTTCTATTTCCTTCTTTAATCGTCTGTCCAGAGTTTTTGAAGAAATATTTATTAACTGTTTTTTAATCTCATCATTGATTGTAATTTCATTAGCTCTAGCCATCGCCCTAGCCATATTGATTAATTCCGGCTGCAATCTTGTCCCACAGGGATAGTCTAATAATTCCCAGATAGGGATAATTACCTCCCCAAATAATTTCTGGTTATATTTCTGACAGCGCCCCACTCGCTCTTTAATTTCTTGGGGCGGATGATTAAATAATTGAATCGCATATTTCCGATGATACTCTGTATTACTACAAAACTCATTGAGCATGAATGTCTTCACGGATTTAGGGGCCATTCTATATCTAGCCCTGGTTGCTTTAGCTAACTCTTTTTTGGTCATATTAGTCATATATTTTCATAATTATTAATTAATAACTATGGTAATATCTTATATGTCCCAACCAATGAGAGCAAGGTAAGATTATTTATGTCTTAATGCGTTAATATTGCCAAGTTCTCACCTATACAATATAATAAGAAAATAAGGGCTCGTAGCTCAGTTGGCTAGAGCGTTACGTTGACATCGTAAAGGTCACCCGTTCGAGTCGGGTCGGGCCCACATTATTTTTCTTATATATGTTAAAATTTTTTTCTGGCAATAAACATCATTTAGTCCAAACTGAGGATACCTCGAGTATTAGCGACTGGATGGAAAAGGAAGCCGTTTCCGAAGGCCAACTTTCAATCGATGTTTATCAGACTGACAGAAAAATCATCATTCAATCGACTATTGCCGGCGCTAAGCCGGAAGATTTAAAAGTATCTCTTCATCATGATTTACTGACTATCCACGGAACCAGAAAACAGCCCCAGATGGTAGCCGATGAACAATATCTCTATCGTGAATGCTATTGGGGGTCATTTTCGCGCTCGATTATTTTGCCAGCCGAAGTCGATCCCCGTAAAGTTGAGGCTAACTTAGAAAATGGCGTCTTAACCGTTTCTCTAACAAAAACTAAACCGGAAAATATTGCCGTTAATTTTAAAGACTGATTATGAATTACGAATTGACAGTAGCCGGATTCAGCGATGACCAAGTAATACTTAAAGATGACAACAATTCCCTTATCTACTGGCCAAAAAATAAATTGCCTCAGATACCGGAAATCGGGCAAAAAATAAACTTTTCTATCGGCGATAACAGAGCCGAAATTCTCAACGAGCTCCTACGCACTGATAATTAGTGACGCCAATATGTCAAAAAAACACTTACCCATCATCGCCATCATCGCCGTATTGGTGGTGTTTTTATTTTTAATCGTCTTGACGGCTAATCTCGGAAAATCAGACTCAACTTTAAGCGATAATTTGTATTTCGGCGGTTTAGACATTAGCGGTCTGGATAAGGCGCAAGCGGAAACAATGATAAAAAAAGAATATCAGACAATGGTTGAGAAGGGCTTAACTCTAAAATATGGAGATTCGTTTCTATCTTTACCGGCGACGTCCGCATCTTTTGACGCCGATTTGTCCTATCCCCACTTTCATTATACGGACGATAATATCAAAGCCTCTTTGGAAGCTCACACCAAGCCGGGATTACTAGCACGCTGGTGGCGGCAATTATTTGGACCTAAAAACATATATATCACTCCGACCTTCAAGTTAGATGAAGAAAAAATCAAAAAAACCGTTCAAACCTCATTAACCGACGCCTTCTATCCGGCGGTAGACGCTGCTTTTATTTTTACAAAAAACAATATTGAAATTACCCCCGAAAGACCGGGTAAAACCATCGACTGGGAGGCGTTGTTTAAAGATATTAAAAATAGGCTGGAATTATTTACCACCGACCCTATAGTGGTTAAAACTAAAACGGAGTATCCCGAAATTTATGCACGCGACTTAATCGGTCTGGAAAATGAAGCGGATAATCTCAGTCGTAATCCATTAACTCTCGTCTTCAATGATAAATCTTGGCCGGTTACTCGAGAAGAGATAGCTTCCTGGCTATATGTGCGTAAACAAGACGGTAAATTAAATCTCGCCTTCAGTCCTGAAAGAATCGCTAAGTATCTCAACGACAATATAGCCGATAAAATAAACGTCTCACCACAAGATCCGCGCTTTGAAATTAAAGACAATAAAGTCTCCAATTGGCAATTAGGAAAAGACGGCTACGAACTTGACTCTATTGCCAGCGCTTCCGAAATTATCAACCAATATTTTGCCTCTTCTGAAAAAAATGAAAAAAATATTTCCTTAATCGTTAAAACATTGCCTCCAGCGATTGCAGAAGACTTTGATATTAAAGAAATAATCGGTACCGGCCATTCCAATTTTGCGGGCTCCTCGGCTAACCGTCGTCATAATATAGAAGTAGGGGCGGCGGCAGTCAACGGCATACTTATTAAACCGGGAGAAGAATTTTCTTTGGTAAAAACTCTAGGAGCAATCAATGCTAGTACCGGCTATCTCCCTGAGCTAGTAATTAAAAACAATAAAACCATACCTGAATACGGCGGCGGCCTCTGCCAAATAGGCACCACTATTTTCCGTTCAGCTCTAGCCTCGGGCCTGCCTATTACCGCCAGACAAAACCACTCCTACCGAGTTTCCTATTACGAACCAGCCGGTACCGATGCGGCTGTCTACGATCCTTGGCCCGATGTCCGCTTCATTAATGATACTCCGAAGGCTATCCTCATCCAGTCACGGATTGAGGGTAATGATATCTATTTTGATTTTTGGGGAACAAAAGACGGCAGAAGCGTCACCACCACCACCCCGGTAATATATAATATTGTTAAACCGCCAGCTACTAAAATAGTAGAAAGTGACGAATTATCGCCAGGAGAAAAGAAATGCACAGAACAAGCCCATAACGGAGCCGACACCTATTTCGACTACACCGTCATCTACCCAGAGGGAGCAACCAGCACCCCGCTGGAAAAAACCAGACGATTTAGCTCCCACTATGTTCCTTGGCAAGAGGTCTGTTTGGTTGGCAAAATTGCCACTTCAACGCCTGATACAGAAACAGCCTCTTCTAGCCCGACTGTCGAAACCGGTTCTATAGAAATAAATAATTAATAACAAAAACGCGATTATTCTGATAACCGCGTTTTTATATAAAAAAGACCGTCTCAAACGGGTAGGCAAGAAAATTTCTTCTAGGAATTACCGAGCCCACCATTGGCGCCTGATAAAAGCGACAAGGGTAGGCCCAAAAAACCCTAGCAAGAAAGTCCCCATGCTTGTCGTGCCTGACCCGTTTCAAACGGCCTTTTTGTATTTTAAGCAACCATTTAATATATCACTTAAAAAACACTTTGTCAATAGTGTGTTATTAACAGCGAAACAAAGACTGTTGCTACCAGGGCTTAGCGGTATATAATTGGCTATTTTTAGAATAAAATAATACATCACCATCCTCATCGGTTCGCCATATTTGAATACCATCTGCCCGCACCCTGTGAATAAGTTCAGCGGCAGGATGACCGTAATTATTAACCCCAACAGAAATAATGAACGCTTTAGGATTAACTGCTTTAATAAAATCGTCGCTATTAGCATTAGCGGATCCGTGGTGAGAGGCTTTTAGTATATGCGCCCCCAAATAATCATTTTCTGCCAATAATGCCTGTTCTCTACGGCCGCTAGCATCTCCGGTCGCAGTCAAACTTAAACCGGCGCAATTAAAATTAATAGCAAGAGACAGATCATTGTCATCGGTGCTATCTAAAAATTCTTTACCAGGAGGAAATAAACAAAGACGACAGGCAATTTCTAATTCAAAACAAAAATTTTCCATAGGATAACTGATAATAGTCCCGGACTCAGACAAAGAAGATGATAAAGCGGATCCGGCATAACCAGCCAAACGGGCGGGCAGAAAAGCGCGCTTAACTTGATAGCGTTCCACTAACTCCGGTAAAGCGGCTAAATGATCATCATGACCATGGCTTAAAATTAATAAATCAATAACTGGTTGATGTCCGGAAAAATACCGACCCAAAGCGTAAAGGGTAGACCAATCAGGTCCACCATCTATAAGAATATTCAATCCTCCCGGCGTATGCAAAAGAAAGGAATCACCTTGACCGACATTAAAAAATACCACCTCCGCTCTATGAGGCCGAAAATTGGAAAAAGAAAAAATTACCGACACAACAAAAATTATAAAAATAAAAAGGCGCATGAATTGATTCTAACAAAAACCTGATAAGCAGGCGATAAAAAATTAATCAACAACATACAAAAACCGCCCTGACGGGCGGCCTTTGTATAATTTTCAAAAATTAATAAAATCAGAGTTTTATTTCTTCTTTGCAACTTTCTTCACAGCCTTCTTAGGGGCCTTCTTTGCAACTTTCTTCACAGCCTTCTTCACAACTTTCTTTTTAGTAGCCATAGTTATCACCTCCTTCCTGGGAAATTTCCCATTTATATTTTTCTAAATAAATTTAAAAAATTTTTTTTAGAAATATTTTTTACTAGTTGTTTATATTATACCGCGCGCGCCAATTTATAGCAATAGTTTTGACTCAAAAAAGAACCGCCACTCTTTTTTAAAAATTTAATCATCCCTAATATTATCTTTTAAAATTTATCTTGAAAATATTTTTTTATATTTTCAACTTTTATTTTTGTTTGCTGCATGCTATCGCGCTCGCGTACGGTCACCTCTCCTTTTTCTAAAGTATCAAAGTCAACTGTAACGCAATAAGGAGTGCCTATTTCATCCTGACGACGATAACGCTTACCAATATTACCATTATCATCAAACTCGCAACGCCAATTTAATTTCAAAAAATCAAAAATTTCCCGCGCTCTAACCACTAATTCCGGCTTATTCTTAAGGAGGGGAAAGATAGCAATCTTAATTGGCGCTAATTTAGAAGGTAAGGCTAAAACCGTTCTCAACTCCTCACCGACCCGCTCTTCTCGATAGCTTTCTGTTAAAATAGCTAAGAAAGTCCGACCGACTCCCGCCGAAGTTTCGACAATATGCGGTATATATTTTTCATTACTAATGGGATCAAGGTAGTCCAAATCTATTCCCGAAGATTGGCTGTGGACCGATAAATCATAATCGCCTCGAGCGTGTACTCCTTCCAGCTCTTTAAAGCCAAACGGAAATTTATATTCAATATCATAAGCCTCCTGGGCATAAAAAACTAAATTTTCATGTTTATGCCACTGCAAATTTTTTTCCTTAATCCCTAAATCCAAATAAAATTGCCAGCGTGTTTGCCGCCACTGCTCAAAATATTTCATATCATCACCCGGTTTTACAAAATACTGCATTTCCATCTGCTCAAATTCACGAGTACGAAAAATAAATTGCCGAGTGGTAATTTCATTGCGGAAGGCCTTACCAATCTGAGCAATACCAAAAGGAATTTTAACGCGCGTCGAATTTAAAACATTTTTATAATTAACATAAATACCCTGACAAGTTTCGCCCCGCAAATAAATCGGCTCTTTACTCCAATCACCGGTAAAATTACCAAGATTGGATTGAACTAATAAGTTAAAATTCTTGCCGGGAGTAAAATCACTTGAACCACAGTTTGGACATTTGATTTTACTTTTATTGTTCTCAAAAATATTATTGATTTCTTCTTCGGACATCTTTTCGTCAGCCAAAATACCAGCCTCCTCAAGCAAGGTATCGAGACGAAGACGGCTATGACATTGACGACATTCCGTTAAGGGATCGGAAAAACCCTTTACGTGCCCGGATGCTTGCCACACTTTTGGGCTCATAAATATGGCTGCATCCAGACCAACGATGTCATCGCGAAGTTGCGTCATGGCTCGCCACCATTCTTTTTTAATATTATTGGCAAGTTCAACGCCGTAAGGACCAAAATCATAAACCGCCGTAAAACCGTCATAAATTTCTGAAGAAGGAAAAACAAAACCACGGCGTTTACAAAGAGCAACTATCGAATCTAAAGAATTGTCTGCGTCTTTTTTACTCATATATCTAAAAATTTTTATAATTAAAAATATTTTACTAACTCTTACATTTCCTCCAAATAATCAAAACCTAATAGAGAAAAACCATTTACCAATACCTGCCGAAGAGAACGCAAGAGGCCAATCCGAGCGGAACTAAGTGCTGGCTCCGCCTTTAAAATAGCCACTTCATGATAATAATCATTAAAAACCTGAGATAAGTCAAAGAGATAACGGGCTAAAATTGAGGGATCACGTTGGAAACCGGCTTTAGCAACCGCTTCCGGAAAACGTTGCATCATTATTGCTAAAGACAGTTCTTTACCATGAATTAATAGAGAATAATCAGCCGTCAGCGTTTCATTTTTTCTCAAAATGCTGGCTAAACGGGCGCCGGTATATTGTAAATAGGCGGCGGTAAATCCATCGAAACGCAGAGCCTCATCCATATCAAAAGTAATGATTTTATCAGCCCTGACTTTTAGCATTTCAAATTTTAAAGCCGCCACCGCTAATTTTTCCGCCGTAGACTCAATACGTTTAATTTCCCAATCTTGATGACGGGCAACTACTTCATGCCGAGTGCGGGTATAAGCTTCATCCCAAATCTGGCTATAAGTGATGACATTACCGTTGCGAGAAGACATCATACCGCCCCTAAGAGTGACAAAATCATAGCCGAGATGGCTAATCTTCAAATTTTCACCGGCTAATTCAAATATTTTCGCTAATTGTTTGAAATATAATCCCTGACGAACATCAACGATATAGACGGATTCATCTAAATGATACTCGTTAAATTTCAGCCTAGCTAAAGCCAAGTCGGCGACCGGATATAAAGCGGTACCGTCCGAACGAATAATAGGCAAAACGCCTAATCCATATTCTTCCAAATCGGCAATAACCGCTCCTTGGTTATTTTTTAATATCCCTCTCTGCAAAAATTCTGCAACCATTTTTAAGCCGTCATCGATTACTTCGCTTTCGTAAAAAATATGTTCAAATCTAACGCCAAAACGCTGATAAATTTCGGCAAAATAAGCGATACTCCAAGCTCTGGTTTCCTGCCACAACTCATAGTTTTTTCCTTGCCGGCTTTCAATCTCTTTCATCACGGTAGAAATTTCCGTCTTCATCTTTTCTTTTTCTAAACCGCCGTCTTCTTTTATTTCGGCTTGTAATAATAAATTCGAGGCTTCGGCATAACATTTGCCCAAAAGCCAGCCCTTGGGAGCATCTACATCTTTATAATTGGCGCGCTGCCATTGCCATAAAGTCTTAGCGACATGAATACCGAAATCATTAATATAAGAAACAGGAATCGCCCGATAATCATTAAAAGCCAATATTCTAAAAACAGCATCTCCAAAAAAAAGGTTGCGCAAATGGCCGATATGATATTCCTTATGGGTGTTAGCATTAGAGTATTCCAACATGACTTTTTGCTGGCGACCGACAGCCAGTCGGCCGAAATCAGGACCCGCCTTTTCTATATCAAACAAAGCCTCCCGGTTAAAAACTCCGGCTTTAAAGAAGAAATTAAGATAAGGGCCGACAGCACGAAAAGACTGGATAGCTTCCGGTAAATCTGATTGTTCCAATAATTTTATTTTCTCTTGAGCCAAAGCGGCCGGACTTAAGCCTGAACTTTTAGCTAAAGCAAATAATGGCAAACTTAAATCTCCTAATTCCGCTGGCACGGGATAAACGAAATCATCGGCCGAAACCGATAATAAAGAAGCTAATCTCTCTTTTAGATTGGCTAAAAACATAATCTCTAAGCTAAGAAATTTTAATAAATTGGCGCTTGCCGCGCTGGATAATTAAGCCAGGAGAAACCACAATCTCCGCCTGACTGTCTGTCAGCGTTTTCATATTATTGACCAAACCGACTTTAATGCCGCCTTGATCAACTAAACGACGCGCTTCCCCCCGGCTGGAACATAAATTCAAAGCGACTAATAAATCAGCAATCTTATAATTACCAGCGGGCACAACCTTACTCTCCACCTCGTCTGGCATCTCCTTATTTTGAACGGTTTTAATAAAATAATCCTGAGAAGCGTCGGCGTCTTTCTCGCCATGATTAATGCGGGTAATCTCCCAAGCAAGCTTCATTTTAACATCGCGCGGATTGAGTTTGCCCGATGACAATCCGGCTTGAATATCTTTCACTTCCGCCCAAGGTAAAAAGGTACACAATTCAAAAGCGGACGGCAGAATATCATCAGCCCAAGACATCACCTGACCGTACATATTATTAGGACTCTCATCCAACATTACAATATTACCTTCGCTTTTGCCCATCTTCTTACCTTCACTGTCAGTTAAAAGCTTGAGTGTTAAAACGTCTTTATCTTTCTGCTTCAATGCCTTAAGTAAATCCCGTCCGCACATCATATTAAATAATTGATCATTACCTCCGACTTCAACATCGACATCTAAAACTATGCTATCATAAGCTTGGGCAAGAGGATATAAAAATTCATGTAAAAATATCGGTTTTTCTTCCTCTAATCTTTTCTGAAACATGTCCCGCTGAATCATCTGCTGAACTGTAAAATTAGAAGCTAAACCAAGCAAATCCTTAAAAGAAAGCTGATCATGCCACTCGTGATTATATCTTAACTCCGCCGGATTATCGCCAGTAAAATTAAGATAAGCTCCGGCCTGCTTTTGAAAATTAACTGCGTTTGCCGTCACTTCTTCTCTGCTTAATTGTTTACGAACCGATCCCTTATCGGTAGGATCGCCAATCATACCGGTAAAAGTGCCAACCAGAAAAATAACTTTATGTCCCAAGCGTTGAAATTGAGCCAGTTTGATTAAAGCAATAGCATTCCCGATTTGCAAAGAAGAAGCGCTCGGATCAAAGCCACAATACAGTCGTAAAACTTCACCACTTTTCAGTTTTTTTTCTAAATTTTCCCGGTTAGGATAAATCTTTTCGACTCCTCTTTCTAAAATTTCCGCAATTAAATTCGAGTCCGTGTTGACCTTGGCCATAAATACTTGATAATAATTTATTAAATATGTTATAATAGTAGCAAACCTAGCTGAATTTTTCAATTAAATAAAGACGATTTTGGTTTTAAATAATTATCTTAATAAAACTAACACAATCCTTTATGTTTTCTTATCGCTTTTTTCTTAAGCAAGCCTGGAATATCACTAAGCGCTATCGCTATCTCTGGT
>Ga0209097_10003928_pt1 | contig 11206 bp, 9 predicted proteins | sample AD_UKC052_MetaG_FD_184419 | JGI IMG/M metagenome (GOLD analysis project Ga0209097, IMG submission 184419) | Active sludge microbial communities of municipal wastewater-treating anaerobic digesters from USA - AD_UKC052_MetaG (SPAdes) (version 2) | ecosystem: Engineered > Bioreactor > Anaerobic >... | reverse complement strand
TACTCATAGGTACAGCACGTACAACACCTCGCCTCTCCCCTCGCGCGCGCCTGCAACAAACGGGGAGGTCCAGCCTGACATGGGATTGCAAATCGCTTCATCAGCCATCCTGGGATTGACTGGTCTGACCGTTGCCGTCATCGCCATTTTGATCGCCCGCCATGACCGAGCCAGCCGGAACGTCCCGTTCATCATGCTCCTTGTCTGTATTGCCGTCTATGCGTTATTTTACGCCATCGAAATGACATCCAACGAGTTCCAGACCAAACTCCTCCTCGTCAAATTCGAGTATCTCGGGATCGCCTTCATCCCGTTTTTCTGGATCCTGACCGCCCTCCGTTTTGCCAATCGGGATTACTGGCTCTCGATTCCCGTCTATCTGATCCTTGCGCTCATCCCCCTGACAACCATGACGCTCTACATCACGTTCGAACATCATCAACTCTATTATACCCGCTGGTTCCTCGATACCTCCGGATACTTTCCCATGTTCGTTGCCGAACCCGGTCCCTGGTTCTGGGTCCAGATCGTCTGGCAAAACCTGATGCTGTTGGCGGGCAACTTCCTCTTTGCCGCAGCGTGGCGAAATGCCTCCGCCCCAAACCGCAAACGTGCCGGAATCATGCTCATCGCCTCGATCATCCCCTGGGCTGCCCACCTGGCCCATCTCTGCGGTTTCAGGCCGCATCAGATCGAGATCTCCTCTCTCGCCATGGCCCTCTCCTGCATCGTCTTTTCCCGTGGCGTTTTCCGCTATGGTCTGGTCGATCTGGCACCGGTCGCCCGGAGCCTCGTCTTTGACCAGATTGACGATGCCGTCCTGGTCCTTGACCGGGCTAACCATGTCGCCGATTGCAACCAGGTCTTCCGGACACTTTTCCCGGCAATTGCTGCCCGGCATGACGAGAGTCCCCTCAAGCGGATCAGGATTGTCGAGGAGCCGCTGGCCGGTCTGATCGCGCATGCCCAGTCTGACCCGCCTTATGGAGAATACATCGACGTCCAGCTCGGGGAGAGCGTCCTGCGCGCCCGTTTCATGCGCCTCTCCGACAACCGCAACCGTCTGATCGGACGTGCTTTGGTCTTTACCGATATCAGTGACCATGTTGCCATGCGCAACGACCTAAGAAGACTGGCCTCCACGGATCTTTTGACCGGGATCGGAAACAGGCGCTTTTTCCTTGCCCTCTCCGACCGGGAGATCGGCCGCCGCCTGAGGCGACCGACCCCGATCTCGCTCGCCATCATCGATCTCGACTTTTTCAAGAGTTTCAATGATGACTTCGGCCATCAGGCCGGCGACGAAGTCCTGAAGATGGTCGCCACCACCTGTCAGCATTGCCTCAGACAGACCGACATTTTTGGCCGCTACGGTGGCGAGGAGTTTGCCATCTGCATGCCAGAGACGGATGCCGCCAATGCCATGCAGGTGGCCGAACGCCTGCGCCGCTCGATTTCCGATCTGGTGTTCCAATATGGCGATGTCAGCCGCAGTATCACCATCAGCATCGGTGTCGCCAACAGCCATCCCGATGACGAAATCTCGCTGGACGATCTTTTGGGCAGAGCGGACAATGCCCTCTACCGCGCCAAGGACAACGGCCGAAACTGCATCGTATTGGCCGCACCGGAACCGCACGTAGCGAGCGTGTAGGCAGGCTGGCTTGTCGGGTCTTTTTGGTGAACAGCCTCACATTCCCCTGCCATACTCTCTCTCAACGAATCGGCCACAGACACAGAGGGCAAGCACATTGTCGGGATAATGACCGTTATCCGGCCGCAGTAAAAAAAACAGGTCGAGACAACGAGCCTGCCAGAACCTGGTCTCCGCATGTGCGGGAACATGCTTCATCACACCACCGGATCAAGATCAGCCCTCACTTTGCCTTGATCCGGCTGTAAACAAGAATCACTTCCAGACCCAGTATTCCTTGGGGAAGGGCAATTCTTTGCCAAAAATCAAAAGGGCATCCGGAGTGATTGTCGAGTTCCAGGCAAAAGCAACCAATCTGTCTGCGGTATCATTGGCAGAGATCTCGATCACAGGATCGCTGGTCTGTGTTCGCACAAACATGCCCCCGACCATCATTCTCGGACTGTTTTTTTCTTTGTCTTTGATAACTTGAAAGATTTTTTCTACCGGAACAGCAATGGCTTTATCCGATTTGTTCTTGAAGGTTACGTCAAAAACAAGGAACCCCATATTTTCGCCCGTAATATACCAGTCTTCAAGATCCCGACTAAATTTGACTTCTCTTATTTCGAGATCCATTTGACTGCTTTGGAATGTTCCCGTCTCGACATGGGCCGGGGTATAGCGGTACGACAACGACGCACAACCAGAGAAAACAAGTACAGCTGTCAACGCAAGCAAGACAATCGATTTCAAAATGGACCTTCATTTTATTTTTAAACTATAATAGATCCGCCATTCACGCCGGTCAATGAAATTGTCACATTTTCTGAGAATTATGGATTCATATCCGGATGGTTCCAGATCTTCGCGGTGAATGCTTCACAGAGAACAATGCATCCCATCTCCGGTTCGGGCATGCTTTTGTCTTCAAGACTTCCACCCAAAAAAACCGGGAGCCACTCTTGCGAGCGGCTCCCGGGTCATTGTTAACATCAGTCAGCCTTGCGGCGAACAATGGATGAACGTAGTGTTTGAATCGTCTGCGTTCATCCTTGTAAGTAACTCTTATCCCTCGAGAGCCGCCTGCGCTGCGCATGGATGCGCGAGTGTCGAGCGAGGCAGGCGAAGTACCCGAAGGGTAATGCCGTCAGCGAGACTGCTGCAGCGAGGATCGCGATACCAGCGGCCGGCTGAAGCACATCATTCTAATAACGTTTTATACGATAAACACTGTTTAACCCCGGCCTTGGTGTCGCTCTTGCAAGGTACATCAAATTTCTGCACTTTTAAAATAGCAAGAGTCGCCCCTGCGGGCGACTCTTGTGTCTTCGTTTGTTTCAGTCAGCCTTGCGTCCGACATTGGATGAACGCTGTGTCTGAATCGTCTGCATTCATCCTGGTAATTAAATCTTACCCCTCGATGGCGGCCTGCGCTGCAGCGAGGATCGCGATCGGGACTCGGTACGGCGAGCAACTGACGTAGGTCAGCCCGATCTTGCTGCAGAACTTGACGGTCGTCGGCTCGCCACCATGCTCGCCGCAGATACCGAGCTTGATGTTGGGGCGGGTCTTCTTGCCGTACTCGATGGCATACTGCATCAGACGACCGACACCAGCCTGATCCAGGACTTCAAAGGGGTCATAGTCATAGATACCCTTGGAAACATAGTCCTTGAGGAATTTGCCGGCATCGTCACGGGAGAATCCGCAACCCATCTGGGTCAGGTCGTTGGTTCCGAAGGAGAAGAACTCGGCTTCCTTGGCGATCTCGTCAGCCGTCATGGCAGCCCGCGGGACTTCGATCATGGTTCCGATCGAAATGTCCAGCTTGGCAACCTTTTTGGCCTTTTTGACTTCGTCGATCACCCGGAGAGCGATGGCCTTCTGGTCCTCGAACTCCTTGATGTTTCCGATCAGCGGGATCATGATCTCGGGCTTGGAGCCGGGGACAGCGATCGCTGCCTCGACAATGGCCCGGACCTGCATCTCGGTCACTTCGGGATAGGTGATCCCGAGACGGCACCCGCGGTGACCGAGCATCGGGTTGAACTCGTGGAGATCTTCGACCACACGCTTGACGACAGCGGGCTCGACACCCATGGTCTTGGCCATTTCCTTCTGGCCCTTGTCATCCTGGGGAAGGAACTCGTGCAGGGGCGGATCGAGCAGGCGGATTGTGCAGGGGCGACCCTTGAGCTCCTTGAAGATACCGGTAAAGTCCTTGCGCTGAAGGGGAAGGAGTGCCTTGAGCGCCTGGTTGTACTGCTTGAGTTTGGGAGCCAGCTCGGCTTCGAGTTTCTTCTTCTCGTCACCCTCGGCCAGCTCGAGATCCTTGCGCAGGCGCTTGACATCCTCGGCGACGAGGATCAGGCGACGGAAGGAGACAATCCGGTCACCCTCGAAGAACATATGCTCGGTGCGGCAGAGTCCGATGCCCTCGGCGCCAAACTTGACGGCAACAGCGGTATCCTTGGGGGTATCGGCATTGGTGCGCACCTGGAGTTTGCGGTACTTGTTGGCCAGGTCCATGATCGTCTTGAACGGGCCGGCGAGCGAAGCTTCAACGGTCTTGATCTGGTCCTTGTAGACAACACCGGTCGAACCGTTAAGGGAGATCCAGTCTCCCTCTTTGACGGTCACGCCACGGGCCACAAACTTTTTGGCCTTGTAATCGATAGCCAGATCGCCGCAACCGGCGACGCAGCACTTGCCCATGCCGCGGGCAACGACGGCCGCGTGGCTGGTCATACCGCCACGGGCGGTCAGAATGCCTCTGGCAACGTTCATCCCGCCGATATCCTCGGGGCTCGTCTCGATGCGGACCAGGATGACTTTCTCACCCTTGGCAGCCCAGGCTTCGGCATCATCAGCCGAGAAAACAACACGACCAGTAGCGGCACCCGGGGAGGCCGGGAGGCCCTTGGCCAACTGGGTCGCGGCCTTTTCGGCCTTGGTGTCAAAGATCGGGTGGAGGAGCTGGTCCAACATCTTGGGTTCAACACGCTTGAGAGCCGTCTTCTCGTCGATCAGCTTCTCTTTAAGAAGGTCGGCGGCAATCCTGATGGCGGCCGCAGCCGTGCGCTTCCCGTTGCGGGTCTGGAGCATGTAGAGCTTGCCCTTCTCGATGGTGAACTCCATGTCCTGCATGTCTTTGTAGTGTGTCTCGAGCTTCTTGCGGATGGCATCCAGCTCCTTGAAGCACTGCGGCATGGCTTCCTCGAGCGAGGGGAAGTTCTTTTTCCGGTCAACCTCGGCGACACCGTGGTTCTTGGCCCATTCCTTCGAACCGGCGGTCGTGATCTGCTGCGGGGTGCGGATACCGGCGACGACATCCTCGCCCTGGGCATTGATCAGGTACTCACCGTAAAAATAGCGGTTTTCTCCGGTGGAGGGGTCACGGGTAAAGCAGACACCGGTCGCGCTGTCGTTTCCGGCGTTTCCGAAGACCATCGACTGGACGTTGACGGCCGTTCCGAGGAGGCCGCGGATATCGTTGAGTTCGCGGTACTTGATGGCGCGGGGATTGTTCCAGGAACCGAACACGGCATTGATCCCGGCCCAGAGCTGCTCCATCGGATCCTCGGGGAAGTTCTTTTTGGTGACTTTTTTGTAGAGCTCTTTGTACTTGGCGATGACTTCCTTGAGATCCTCGACCGTCAACTCGTTGTCGAGTTTCTTGCCGCGGGCCTTTTTGACGGAGTCAAGTGCATGCTCGTAATCGTGGTGGGGAACACCCATCACCACATCACCGAACATCTGGATGAAGCGGCGGTAGGCATCCAGAACAAAGCGCTCGTTTTTGGTCAGGTCGATCATGGCCTTGACCGTCTCTGTATTGAGACCGAGGTTGAGAACCGTATCCATCATGCCAGGCATGCTGGCTGCCGCACCGGAGCGAACAGAGACAAGAAGAGGGTTGGGACCCTTGCCGAAGGACTTGCCCGTCTCCTGCTGCAGACGGTCGAGCTGGGTCTTGACCTCGGACTCGATGGTCTTGAAGAGCTTTTCCTTGCCAAGTTTGTAATACTCGGCACAAGCCTCGGTTGTGATGGTGAAGCCGGGGGGCACGGGCAACCCGAGCTTGCACATATCGGCCAGGTTCGCACCTTTGCCACCAAGCAGGTTTTTCATGCTTCCATCGCCATCGGATTTGCCGGCACTAAAAAAGTAGACGTATTTTGCCACTGCTGTCTTCCTCCAGGATTGTTGGTCGGGTATCCCGGGAGGCTCCATGCGGAAAATGCGAGAGCGGACGTCCGGGAATCCGGGACTGTTTCAAAATTATATCCGTAACAGTCCAAAAAGCAAATTCTTCAGGGTTTCCGTGCTGTCATTCCGTGGAGGGCGTATCCCCAACCGTCCCGGCCAGACCGTCTTCCGGAAACTGCTTGGTGCCGGCATTCCGGGCAAACGCACCCCGCCAGAGGCCTGAGGGTGTTCATCAAAAAAACTGAACAGGGGACAGGATTCAGGATGGTTGCGAAAGATGGCTAGCGGAGGGGAATCCTGGCCAGGTCGGGCGGAAAATCGGTCAGGACCTCGCAGCCCTGCCGCGTGACCAGCACCATATCCTCAAGACGGACTCCGTACCGGCCTGTCCGGTAGAGCCCGGGTTCAACCGTGACCAGCATCCCGGCCTCAAGCCGCTCGGTCGACTTCCAGGACAGGCGTGGAGCCTCGTGGATCTCGAGCCCGACGCCGTGTCCCAGGGAATGGCCATAGAGACCAAGGACCCGTTGCTCCCGGAACCATTCCCGCACGATCTGATCGGGCCGGGCGGCAGGGCTCCCCGCCCTGATCGCTGCCTTGCCCCGGTTCTGTGCTTCGAGGACCCGGGCATGCAGCGCCAGAAGTGTGGCCGGCGGACGGGAACCACAGTACACGACACGAGTGAAGTCGGAGGCATAGCCGTCGACAAAAAACCCGATGTCGAACAAGACCGGTTCATTGGCTTGCACCCTCCGTGACCCGGCAACGCCATGCGGACGCGCGGAATTGGGCCCGGATGCAACGATCAGGTCGAAGGATGGTCCGGATGCGCCCTTGGTCCGGCAGTACAGCTCGAGGTTTGCCGCCAGCTCACGCTCCGTCACCCCGGGTCGCACCATGGGGGCTACCCAGGCCATGGCCTCCTCGGTCAATGCCAACGCTTCACGGACGGCGATGATCTCCTCGCGTTCCTTGATGGCCCGCAGCCCGGAGATCGGAGACGGATCGGCGACGAGCCGTGCCGGTTCCAGAGCCTTGCTCCAGGTCTTGAGGGCTGCAATGGTGGTTGTCTCCTCTTCGAGGACGATCACCGGGTGGGCCAGATGCAATCGCAATCCGGCGAGGATCTTTTCCGGCCGTTCGAGCTTGCAGACCAACGTGAATTCCGGTGCGACCTCGTCACGGGCCTGCTCCTCATAGCGGGGATCCGTCACAAACCAGGCGTGATCTTTCGTCACAAACGCCGCGCCGCTTGTTCCGCTGAATCCGGAGAGCCAGAAAAGATGGGGTTGTTCGACGACAAGCAGGGGATGTTCCAGCACGGACTGCAGGCGACAGAGTCTCGCAGCACGAACAGCATGGGCAGTCCGCAACTTCTGTCCCATCAGCGTCCGCCTCCACGTACCGCAATTCCATCAAGGAATGCCTCGATGGCACTGACTCTCTGTCCGACCTGTTCACGGACGGAATCCGCCCCTGAGAGAGCCACCAGCGCCTCGTCGATCATCCTGTCAATCCGTCTCCGCTCATCGGCCAGCATCCTGGCCACAAGGGCATCCGCCTTTCCGATGGCGACGGCAATCCGGCTGCGCATCGCCGCTCGCCAATCGGCCTGCCCGGTCGTCCGCTCTGTCTGGTTGGTGCGAACGGAGGGGAGAGAAACATTCATCGCCGGAAGATCGACAATCCGACCGATGACGTTGGTGCGGATCGTGGGCTTTTTGACGATCGTGAAGACTTCAACCACGGGACGTCCCACCACGATATTCGTGACCGGTCGGGTATCGACCAGGTTGATTGGCCTGAAGACCGGATTGGTCTGCACGACAACCGGCGTATTTGTCCGAGGTATTTCAATCACGAGCGGACCAAAAAAATTGGTACTCAGACTGCGGAGTTCGTCACTCGTCGCCGGTTGGATCGTCACCTGCCGCTTCATGCTGGCGGTATGGAGTTGTACGCCCGCCATCCCGGCGACCGTCACATAGAGGTCGAATGTCCCCTTCGCGCCCCGCTCCGCCTGGAGATTCCAGCGCATCTGCCGGCTCGCATTCTTGTCCAGCCGGCCGAGAACGACCGCCAAGTTAGTAGCCACACCGGGGACACCTTGCACGAGGCTGAAGTTGGACGGTATGGAAACGGAGAACCTGCAGTTGGAGAGGACCGCCGGTCCGATATTCTGGATATCGGCCGTTATGCCGAAGGGCAACCGGTCATCAGCGGAAGCACTCCCGCCAAGGACCATGCTCCAAATGCTCCCCTTGTATTGCTGGACCCCGTACATCCCGTAGAGTGTCGCAATCGTCCATGAGCCGGACGGCTCGACAGGCCGCGAGTCGTAGAACAGAGCCACCGCACTGTCCCGGCCGCCAAACAGGGATTGGCGGAAACTCTCACCCCGTTCGGTCAAAAACCGCCAGGGATTTCTGGAGAGCCGGCGCCAGGCGGCGAAGACGATCCTGTCGGGCGGCAGTACACCCGGCCCGCGCAGGGTGCCCATGGCCCTGACCATGGGTTTTTCGAGATCATCATAGGAATACCAGTATTGAGGAACAGCCGCATCCCGGAATTCGTACTCGCTCTCGACCAAACCATGGCCGGGAATCTGGTAGGGCATCCCGTCACTGTCCCCGAGCGAGGGATCCAGAAGGATGCGGATCCCGACGGTCTTCTGGCTGGACGAAAGATTCCGTACGCGGTAAGCAATGCTGGCTGAATCGGCCACTTCGCTGGCCGGACTCTTGACCAGAGTGATGATCTGGCTCACCTCGCAGTCGTCCACAGTCCAGACGGCAACGGCGGCATCATTGGTCACGACCGGCCGGGTGACGAATTTCCCGTCATCACTCCCGAACTGGTAGATATCGCTTCCGCCACCCAGCGCGATCGTGGTGTAACTGGTGGACGGGGTGGCATTGTAAAGGAGGAATCGGTTGTCATCCGCAGACGTAAAGGGACTCCCGCCCGTCGAACGGATGGTGAAACGACCCGTTTCCTTTTCGACAAGAACCTCGATATATTCGTTTTTGAGGCTGACTTGGCCGGCAGCGGAAAGAACAACCGTACACACGAGCAGCATTCCAAGAGCAAGACTAGCGGTTTTCAAAGTCCTTAAGCTCCTTCTCCCGTTTATCGAGCGCTGTCGCCCTCGCATCCAGGGCTTTCTCGCGCGTATCAAGCTGTTGCTTCCGGCCGAGCAGGGTATTCTCAATGTCGAGAACACGCTTCCGGTCAATTTCGAGTTTTTTCTCGGCATCCGCAAGGAGTCTCTCACGGGCCTCGATCCGGCTCTCCCGTTCGTCAAGAGCCTTGGCCCGATCCCGGAGCGACAATTCCCCCGTATCCAGTTTATCCGCAGACCGGGAAGAATTCATGGACGGATCAGAGCTTTCCCTATCCGACGACGCGCCCCTGCCCGAACCGTTCCCGACCAAAAGGAGTCGTGCCAACGGAAGGCGGTCCCCCTGTGGACAATCAGTGATGACCCGACGGAGCCAGCTTTCGGCATCCCCATCACGTCCAGACTCCAGATAGACGAGGGCAATTCCCACCAGAACATCATCCGCAAGCGGGTGTCCCGGCCAGCGGCTCATGAATTCATTGTAGTAATAGAGAGCGTTGGCCGGCCGCCCCATCCGCACAAGAGCCTCGGCGTACAAATACCGGGCAACGGCCCCGGTATTCCCGTCCTCGGCGATGGACTCCCCCAAAGCGGCAACTGCCGCCGGAAGGGCCCCCGCCTTGAGTGCCGCCACCCCCTGCATCACCGTAGGGGAATTCCGCATCGCCTCTTCGATACGGGCACCGCCTTCGTCGGGAACCTGTCTCAGGGCCGAGACATCCCTGACCGTCCGGGCATCGCCACTGGCGATACCGGCCAGCATGGAAACACAGACCGCCGCAAGAAGGACACCGGCCAGAATTGCTTTCCGTCTTTTCACTGTTTTGCTTCCTCCGCGGGATGTTGTATCAACCAGTCAAGCGCATATCTGTATCCGTCCGGCCCCAGGCCGACGATGACCCCCTCGGCTTTGTCCGAGAGCCAGGAATGGTGCCGAAATTCCTCACGGGCGTGGATATTGGATAGATGGACCTCGACAAACCGCAGCCGGCGGGCAAGAATCGCATCCCGGATGGCTATCGATGTATGGGTCAATGCCCCGGCGTTGATGATCAGCCCGGCGGCACCCGCTCCATGTTCCTGGATGAAGTCGACTAATACGCCTTCGTGATTGGATTGCCGGTCCAGCAGCGTATACCCATTGTCGAGGGCTTGAGCCCGCAACCCGGTGACAATCTCCGGAAGGGTCGCACGGCCGTAGATGCCGGGCTCTCTTTCTCCAAGGAGATTGAGATTCGGACCGTTGACAAGAAGTATGGTTCGCATTTTCCCCTATCCACTCCGTTCGCGTTTTCCGATACAAGATACAGACAGTCGTACTTGGTGAGTATCGGCAAACTGACCCCTTTTGACAAGAAAGCGCATACGAAAACATGGCTCGAACGCGAAAAACCCGGACACACACCGCTGCAGGACGCACGGGTTGCATGGTCTGGCTGATTCCTCTCTCTCTTGGACTGATTGAACTGGCTGCCAATCCATCCGTCCTCAAGGAACTGGGGAAGCTCCTCTCCGGGAGTCCTGCGACTCCGTCCACGGCAACCAATGGACACCCCCCGAAAGAGGCCAGCGTACCTGTTTCGAATGAAAAAAGTGGTGAACCGGATTTGCGACGCCTGCCGGACACCCGGGAGATCGAAGCCATCATCAGCCAGGACATGAGGGAGCAGGAAAAGCGCATCCGGGAAGGACTTGACCGCCAGACTCCGGCCGGAAAAACCCGGGAAGTGAGTCTCTATTTCGCCCGCTACGATGCCCCCCGCGACCAGTTGATCCTCGCCCCGGTCAAACGCGAGATCAAGACGGATGACACCCCGGCCATGACCGCCCTGCGTGCCCTGATGGAGGGTCCGACGAGGGCAGAACTGACATCCGGCTACCGCTCCCTCATTCCTGCAGGAGTCGTCATCCGTCGCATGCACGTGGAAAAGGGGATCCTGATTCTCGATGTTTCACGGGATTTCATCGACAAGCAGAGACTGGGTCAGGAGGGGCTCATTCTGCAAATCCATCAGGTGGTCAACACCATGACCGATTTCCCCTCGGTGGACGGAGTCCGCTTCATGGTGGACGGGAAAATCCTCCCCTCCGCCGGTGGGGATGGGGTCCCTCTTGACAAAATCTTCCGCCATAACCGGCGCCCACTTGGAAATCGCTGATGCGTTTTATCCGCATCCTTCTCCGCTGGCTGCTCTGGCTCACGGCATTGGGTCTGCTCTGTCTGTCCGCTATCGGAGTCT
>Ga0209097_10003924_pt1 | contig 11209 bp, 10 predicted proteins | sample AD_UKC052_MetaG_FD_184419 | JGI IMG/M metagenome (GOLD analysis project Ga0209097, IMG submission 184419) | Active sludge microbial communities of municipal wastewater-treating anaerobic digesters from USA - AD_UKC052_MetaG (SPAdes) (version 2) | ecosystem: Engineered > Bioreactor > Anaerobic >... | reverse complement strand
TCATATCCGGCCCATAAAGCCGGGTGATGAAGCGTTGGTCGGGATCATTGGTGGTGCCGTCGGTGTAGCCGTGGTATGCGCCGTAGACGTAGAGCATGTTGTCGGGGGTACGAGCGATACTCTGGAGCGAACCCGTTAAAGTGCCTTGGAAATCAAAGGTGCTTACGCCACACCCGTCGAACTCCGGTTGTAGGGCACCTGTGTGATCCAACACACAGATGCCTCTTCGGACCTGGCCATTCACATATTGGAACAAACCGGTCAGCAGGATGTCCCCGTCCAACCACGGATGGATATGCCCGACCACAGCGCCCAAGGAGAGTGCGTTGGGCAGTTCACCCAAACTGAAATTCAACTCCGGATCAAATGTCGGGTCCAACGAACCGTCCGGCATCAGGCGTGCCACGCGTATGGTATCATCGGGGGCACCTTCCCTGCGGCAAATGCCCACCATATAGGCACGTCCGTCGGGCAAGGGTAGGAAGGCATCGGCATCCCCCCAGGTCATGTGCGAATCGAAGGTGGTGTCCAATGCGCCGTCGGGGTGTACGCGGAAGATGGTGCGTACGGGTTGCCCGTCGTACACCGTGCCGGTACCGCTACAGAGGAACTTGCCATCGGGCTGCTGCTCGATCTCGTAGATGGCCCCGTTACCCGTACGGTGGGTCTTGGTGGTATCCAAGTGACCGGTGTTGGTGAACCAGATCAGGTTGTAGAGGCCCACGAATCCGCGTGCTGTGTCGTACAGGCTGTGTACGCCGCTCATCACGATGCTGCCATCGGGGTACACGTGGTAGTCGCCGCCTTGGAGGGAACTGAACAAGGGGCTTGTGTTCATTTCGATGAATGATTGGTCCCGGTATCCCGTTGGAAGTATCCTGCGCACGGTCTGTGAGGTGGCCACATAGAACGTATCACCACGCCATGGGGTGATGCGGCCTCCACCTAATCCGCTTTGATAAAAGGACTCGTCCAAGGTGCCATCCGCTTCGAAACGCATGAGCGCACGGAAGAGAAACTCGCCTTCATAGCGCATCTGACCGGATGCGACCACTTTTCCATTTGCCAAGGGCAACAGACCTGAAACGTACCACGTGGATAATCCGGTCTGGAAGGTGGGGTCCAAGGACAAGGGCGCTTGGGCGTGGGCCCCACCACGTGCCACCAGCGCAAGCAGTGCCGACACTACTGCTATGTGGAGTAGGCGCTTCATTGCACGACCAACCGATCCGAACGGAGCACGATTTGTCCGGTGGTGCACGCCACCGTGTAAACCCCTTTCGATAGGGGCCGTGTATCGAGCACCACCTGCCCCTGGGTTCCGGCCATCCGTTCCGTGATCACCACTCTGCCGAACAGGTCCTTCACCACGATCCGTCCATCGGTCGGTTCTTCCAGTAGGGTGTAGGTGACAGTTGCCCAGGACTGGGTGGGGTTCGGGGCGATCAGGATGACATTCGCTCTGGCCTCCGTCTGCCTCGTGGTTGTTGGCTGAATGCGCTTATCCCCACCAGGATCCCCACCGGTCCGTGGTGCCCTGCAATCAGCGTAATACATGCACAGCAAATTGCTGATCCAGTTCGCAGGGCGGTCGAATTGATTGGCACGAAGGGCTTGCAACTGGGCCACCTCGCTGGTGTTCAAGTGCGCAGCATCCCTGCCTGCACCGTGGGCATTGCTCAAGAGTGTGATGTAGCTGAGCATGCGCTGTTGCTCAGCCACTTGGGCGGACATCAGGTCATTGTCCACAGTCATTTCATCGATCACCGTAAAGGCAGTAACGTAGTCACCGGTGGACATCAATAGGATGGCTTCGGCATAACGCGCAGCCGTGGTGCGTATCTGTTGCCAGGCCCAGCGGAGTTGGGTTGCGGAAGTGCCCGGTTTCTGGTGTTCCAAGTAGATCAACTCGTTCACCCCTTGGCTGAGGCTCGTATGTTGGTCAGCAAGGTCCAATTCCATTTCGGTGCGGAAGGTTCGAGTGTCCCAACTGGCTTGGATCAGCTCGATCAAGTAGGTGGGCATGGGTTCGTTGGCATCCAATTCCAACCACCTGATGAAGCCTTCCTTCTGCGTCGCATCGGGATTGGCGATGCACACCTCGGCCTTCATGGCCATAGGGAAATAGGGTTTGTTCACAGCTTCCTTCAGGCTAAGAGTGCTGAGGAAGGGACTGAGGTCCAACAGGTATTGGCGCAATTCCCAGGCTTCGTTCGGCCAGGTACTACTGATCTCTTGGACCACCTCATCCGTGCTGCCACCATCCACCAGTTGATCGTAGAGGTACTTGGTACTCGCGTATTCGGTCTTGTCAAGCAGGAGGTCCTCTGCCAATCCGAAACCATCTCCTTGTTCCAGATTGAGCGGCTCCCGCACAGGGGCGCGGCATACACTCTCATAATTGTAGAGCCCGGACGGAATGGCGTACAACAATTGTGGATCGTAGTTCAGTGGAACATAGCTGGTACCAGCGGCCGAGAACGGCGTACGGTGGGTGTACGTGATCGGGGTGAAGGAGGTGGTGACCCTGAAGTCCCACCGATCGTCAACAGCGGATCGATCGAAGCGGTTGTCCGCTTCCAAATGGAACCCCTGGAATCCGCGAATGGTGTGTTGGTTCTGATCGTTCACACCAGGTACCATTCGACTCCAGAAATTGATCGCATTCTCGCTGTTGGTGTTGCAAAGGAACTGCAAGCCGATATAGCGGTAATTATTGCCGGCTAACACGTCAGCACAGACACCTTCGCCCACATAGGCACGCTCCAGGTTGAAAGCTTGATTGCGGAACACCACATCATTGTGGTCGCGGGTGTAACCGACCACAATACCTTCCGTACCCGACAGCGGTTGGACTTCACCGGTGGTGGCCTGGACAAGGGTGTTGTCACGAATTACAAAGCCATAGGATATGGTACTGAAAAAAGCTCGATGGTACCCAAGAAATTGTTCGTCGACCAAGCCAGTTAGCTCAACCGGATTATCTCCCACGGTGAACTGGTTCTCGGTCACTGCAAAGCCGGTCATGCCATTGGCGTAAATGCCACAAATGTTGTTGGCGAAGTCTGCTCTATGCACGGTTGCATAGGCGTCCTCGTCGGACTGTAGCAGTTCCATGCCATGGTCCAGCGATTTGAACACACACACCCGGTCAGTGATACAAGTTGGACAATCGGAGGCATAGACCGGCTTCACGGTCACCTTGCTGTTCATGGATACGATCCCTTGGCCGAGTGCCTGACTGGTTTGGGCATACCGTTCCTGAATGAAACTGCAGGCTTCGAAGGTGACATCCGCCCGGTCCACAAGTGCATGGGTTTGGAAGAGTTGACCGGTAGCGCCACTGAGCAACTCGTTATCACAGCCAAAGCGTATGAATTTGAGGACGGATTTGTTCCTGAACGGATATTTCTTGAAGGAGATGCCTATGCCACAGTTCCTGATGCCAACAGGTTCATCAGGTAGCCCCTCAGCAATGACAACTCCACCCCCTTTGTCCAATTGGTCACGACTACCGACCAGAATGCCGATATCCGCATCTTCGATGCTCCCTCCATTCCGGAGTTCCACCAAACCTCGTCCAGGCCATCCACCAGGCGCTAGTGGATCTTGGATCTGTTCAGTACCTGGGTCGCCCCATACTTCGATACCGCGCCAACGCTGGTCTGCATTCTCGCCCGCTCGGACAACTCCTCCATCGATGACGAGCTTTCCCCCGGGCATGACAATGATGCGTGCCTCGGGAACGAATTCAACGATGCACTTAACGGTCAAAACACAGCTGGACGGTACGATGATATCCTGATAGAACTTGTACCTCCCATTCAGCGTGATGGTACTGGCGTTGACTACATATGGAACCGTATCATAGCCCCATGTACATTTTGATACCCGCGAAAGCATCATGGAGCGATGTATCCTTCCCATTTGAAGGGGGGATATGAAGCGAGATCTGAAATTGTTGCCCATGATGTTGTTGGTGCAGCCATCATTGTTCGATGCAAATGGAAGGCAGTTCGAGGCCTGGGAGAAATGACAGCCTTGTGGGTTAGGCGGAGGCGATGTACACCACGGTTGTGGGAACCTGAACACGTCCGAGAGAAAATCCGAGGCGGAACAGGGGAAGGGATCCTCACTGCTGAGACTGTCCGTATTGACCACTTGCTCCGTGGCACTCTCGTTGACGCAATTCACGCCATACGTGTGCTTCAGTCCAAGTACATGCCCGATCTCATGTGCCCAGTGTTGCCTGAACGTACTTACCTCGGGGAATTCTGAAACATCCTGTCCCGCACAGGAAATGATCATAGGTACACCGGCCCAAGCACCGATCGCACCATCCGTAGCGGCGCCCCCTGCGGATGCCGTATCGGTTGGAGTGATGAAGATGCAGCAATTGCGCTGAACGAGGTTTATATTGAGCCTTCGTTCATAGCCGGGGATCAATTGTTCTGCGCGCGTGGATAGCAGATTGAAGGACCCACAACCAGCAGACCAACCAATGGAGTCGGGTACGAAGTGGATCGAATCCAACTGAAGCCGAACCTTGCTATCCGGATAGCATCCATAATAGCCGACACCGTTGGAGTCGCATACTGAGGGTTTGATCAATCCATTGATCACCGGATCGGATACGCTATCCACTTGTGTGTAGTAGAATTCGCTGATATCCTCAATTACAGACCGAAGGCGCTGTCTATTCACAGCATTGTCAGCGTATTGCGCGTTCGGTTCGGATGGGTTGTACCAAACATTCAAGTTCACTCTGATCGTGCGGATGGATCCACTGGGATTGAATGGTGAGAACCCAGGCATATGATTGCGCTGTTCTTGTGCAGGTAGCAGGTCCTGATTCCAGTTGTACCCGCAGACGGTTTCTCCACCGCCGAATGATTGAACCGAGGGGTTCATTTTGTCATTACCGCACTCGATAATGCTTTGGCCAATGAGCGTATTCATAGAAGGGGTCCCGGCAATGAACAGGGCTAGCAGAACAAGGCGCATGGTGGTATGCATTGATCGAGGTTCTTGTGTGGTTCATTCAGTGTCCATCGGTGGTCAACGCAGTATGATCAAGTCATTGGTCGCGATTTCCGGATGGTGAAGTGTGAATGAAGGTAGGATGTCGATCATCGAATTCCAAATTCGATCCCTTTCCTGGTGATCGACGAGCGGCAGCTTCGCGCACGGCGGCTGCCCGTTCCATCACTTCCTTTCGGCTTCGTGTCGTTCTGCCATCTGTGATGCAACTCGCCGATGACCTGCACGTGGGGCAGTCCATGTTTGGCCGCACTGCCATGAACGTGGTCCGGCCCCGGACCCCAGGCCTGCTCCTGGTCAAGGACGATCGCCCCGTCCTGCCAACAACGTGGAACGGCATTGGCACATATACCGGTAGCGATCTCCTACCCCTTGATGAACCACGATGAACATGACACACCTCAACCCCACGAAGGGCCATGCCGATACAGCGGTCCGCGTGGTGATCATCGCGGTCATCCTTTTCGGCCTCTACAGCTTGGTGAGTTCCCTGTTCATCGGCCCCGTGCTTGCGCCGTAGTTACGGTCGGGTAGGAGGGCTGTCAGAGTTGGCCCGGTGTTCTGAACCTAGGGGGTGGATGAACGCTAGGGTGAGCGCTTCCTGGTGCGGACAATACCGCGCCAGTGGTCTAGGCGCATGTTCGGCGCGTGCGACCGCCCGCTACTGGCCTTGGTACAATGGCCTATCGGTCGACCGGTTGTTTCTCCAGGTGCCGACGAAAGGCGGTGAGCACGGCGCGCTTGATATCCAACCCACGGGTGCTCGGCGCGTAGTTGAAGTGGACCCTTGCCTTGGTGATCAGCTCATCGAGGTCGCTCTGTGGGACGGTCGTCCCAGTGTTACTGCATCGTTCCAGTAATGGGGTGTTCTCCCGGATGAACGCATCACGCAGTTGCTTCCGTTGGTCGTCGAGTTGGTATGGCATTCGCGACGCCTTTCACATCGTGGGCCAAACCCCGGACACGGCTGCAGGCTGCACGCTTCGGTCGCTACCGTGTGGTGTACGCGCCCCGCCGATGGGACATCCTGAGCAATGCTGGTACCATTCTCCCCACCTGGTTCGAAGTGTACACGTGGGCGAAGCGGCGGAAGGGGGTGAGCGGCGGTGCTGCACCTGCGGGGGTATTGGCACCGTTGGAATAGGCTGGGGTGGATCGGATGCTGTGCTTCTGTGACACAACTCCCCGAACACTCGTACGCGCAGCGCTACGTTTGCGGCCGCACCGCCATGATCGCGCTCCGTCCCCAACTTCCCGGCCTGCTGCTGGCCACGGCCATCGGCCTGGTGGGCCACTTCGCAAGCACCTACACACCCGGCTGGTTGAACGGGATCCTGCTGGCCCTACTGCTGGGCATGGCGGTGGGGAACTTGGTGAAGTTGCCCGCACCGGTGCAGCCGGGCATCGGCTTCACCAGCAGCAAGTTGCTCGAATTGTCGGTGATCTTCCTGGCCTTCGGCATCGACTATGGGCACATCGCGGCATTGGGTGCGGCTTCCTTCAGCATCGTAGCGATCATGGTGCTGGCCATGGTGCTCATCACCTTCTACCTGGCAAGGCAGGTGCGTTGCCCGGGCAGCACGGGCTGGTTGGTGGGCTTCGGCACGGCCATCTGCGGTTCGTCGGCCATCGCTGCCTTGGCGCCCCGGGTGGCGAAGGACAAGGAGGATGTGGGCATCGCCATGGCGGTGGTGAACCTGTTCGGCAGCGTGGGCATGATCGTACTGCCCTTGGTACTGGTGCGCTTCGGGCTGAGCGATACCCAACTGGGCGTGTTGATCGGCGGAACCCTGCACAGTGTGGGTAACGTGGTGGGCGCGGGGTATGCGCTGAGCGATGGGGTGGGTGAGGTGGCCACCACCATCAAGCTGGCCCGTGTGGCGTTGTTGAGCCCGGCGCTGATCCTGTTCAATTACCTGGTGAACCGCGCGGAGGCCCGCAGCTGGCGCGAGCATTTGCAACTACCCTGGTACTTGTGGGGCTTCATCGGCATCACGCTATTGAGCAGCGTACTCCCCATGCCGGAAGCGTTGCTGGGGGCGATGGAGGTGGCAGGTAAACTGGCCTTGACCATCGCGTTGGCGGCCATCGGACTGAAGGTGAGCTTCGGTCAGCTGTTCCGCTCGGGCCGCAAGGGACTGGGCTTCGGGCTCATCGTCTTCGCCATCCAGTTCGCGCTGGTGGCCGCGCTGCTGGTGGTGCTGGGGTGAGGGGTTCGGTTGAAGGAGCCCACGATGGACCGGTCCGACCGATGGTAGCGCAGTGGGCGTTCAGAGGTCCTTCATCGGTGTGGCGCTACGAATAGGAGCAGGTGCTGCGTGCAGTACGCAACGGAACGGCCCCCTTCCGGAGGCCGTTCAACCTTCAAGCGAAGGTGTGCATCATGCAGGCGTCAAGCGCAATTCCAAGGTACTGTCCTTCTCGCGTAGCCAAAGTTCATCCTCTTTCAAGCGGAGGATCTCGTAGCTCTCGTCGGCCGCGTCGTTCTCGAAGTCCAAGCGCAGGACCTCGCCGGTGCTTTCCAGCGTCCAGGTACCGTTGGTCTCGAACTCGAAGGTGAGCTCGCCGAGGGTGTACAGCGCGGCCAAGGTGGCAACGCCATCACTGAGCATCTGCAACTGGTACTGGTCGAACGCGGAGGTCACGTCGGATCCGTTGTCGGTAGCGGTCTCCACGCGCCACGTATTGGCCACGCGCTCCTTCTTGGAGCGGAGGCTGAAAGCGGGGCCATCCTCATACTTGGAACAGCTGCTGAGGGCGATGCTGCCGAGGAAGGCCAGGGTGAGCAGGGCGGTTGTGGTTCTCATGGTGTGTGTGTGCAAGGGGTGGTTGGTGCGGTCGATCATTGTTCGTTGAGGCGTAGTTCGAGGTCCTCGCCCACCTTGCGCAGCCACAGTTCGGTGGAGGTGAGGCGCAGGATCTGGTAGGTGCCATCGGCTTGGTCGTCGGAGAAGTCCAACACCAGTTCCTCCTGGTCGTTGGCGAAGCTCCAGGTGCCGGAGGTGGAGTTGCTGATCACCACCCCGAGAATGGTGTAGTCGGCTTCCAAGGTGGCCGAGCCGCCGGAGGTGAGGGTGAGCACGTACTGGTCATAGGCGGAGCTGATGTCCTGCCCATTGGCGGTTGCCTTGTCGATGACCCAGGTATTGGCCACGCGTTCCGTGCGGGGTATCAGGCTGATGCCGGGTCCATCATCGTACTTGTTGCAACCCATGGCCAATAGGGCTACGGCGGCCAGGGTGATCGGTGTCTTCCAAGTGGTGTTGCGAAGCATGTGTTGTGCGTTGGTTCGCTCGGTGCTCGGCCAAAACCGGACCTGTACGGGAACACGCCCCATTCCTGCTGACCCTCAGCGGATCGTGCGCTGGATCACCGCGATGGGTTGTGGTCGGCGTGGGACGTTCCCCATGCGCGATGGGGAGATCCTGCCCGGTTCCGTATAGACGTTCGCACCCCAACGTGATGCTCGCCCAGGTGGAGATTCCACGGCCGTGTACCGGGTCGGAGGGTCCCTTGCCTGAGCCCCGTTCGCCGTGTTGGAAGGTGGTGAAGAAGCGCTATGCAGGCATCACCGCGATCCCGCTGATCTCCACGTTCACCCCGCGTGGCAGGCCTTTCACGGCATAGGCTTCGCGGGCGGGAGGCACTTCGGCGAAGTAGCTTCCATACACCTCGTTCACTGCGGCGTACAAGCTCATGTCGCTGAGCAGGATGGTCACCTTCACCAGGTGCTCGTAGCCCAGGTTCGCGGCCTGCAAGAGTTTGCCGATGTTGTCCATCACCTGCCGCGTTTCGGTGGCGATGTCGCCCATGTGCAGCGCACCGGCTTCGTCCAGCGCGATCTGCCCGCTGAGGAACACGAAACCACCAGCGGCGATGGCGGGGGTGTAAGGCGCGATGGGCTTGGCGGCGTTGGGAGGGAAGATGGGCTGTTTCATGGGGCGAAGGTGGGATGGAAATGGGAAATGGGGATGGAGCGTGACGTATGGAAGCACAACTGGGACGTTGCTCGTATTCAAGTGAGCATTCCCATGTGTAAGCCTGGGTATACGTTCACTCCAGCTTGCGCTGATGGACGGGCCGCAACGTACACGTGTAGTGCGACAGCGCTGTGCGATGCACGCAGCCGCTGATGTGCCGGAATTCCCTACTGCTTCACGAAGCGGGAGGACTGCGTGCCATCCGTGCCGGTCACCTGGAGCATGTAGGCGCCTGGGGGCAGTGCCTGCACGGACACACGGCCGTTCACCGCTTGGCCTACTTGCACGGTGCGCCCACTGGCCTCCACCACGGCGTAGGCACTGTTCGGGGCCACTCCGGTGAGGGTGATCACATCCTGCGCCGGATTCGGGGCCACGGTGAAGGAGGACGGAGCGGGATCGGCGACCGCGGTGAGGGTGTTCTCCACGATGGTATGCGTCGTATTGATCGCGAGGTCCTGGAACGTTTCCACGGTCCCATTGGGCCACCGGATGCTCACCTGCACCACCTCCGTATCGGTGCCCAGGCCGAAGTGCGCGCCGATGAAGCTCATGTGCGAGAACCCGTCGCCGCTGCGGATGTCGCGGATCTGGGTGCCCAGTGCGCTGGTCACCGTCACCCGTGCGCCGATGGCGTCGCGGTTGCTGATGGTGCCCTGCGGGTTGATGCGGATCCAGTTGTTGTCGTTGCCCTGATTGTTCCGGAAGCCATCGCCACTGGCGATGTCAAGGAAGCCGTTGTGGTCGAGGTCGCCGATGGGGCCGTTGCCGGGGGCATTGGGGTCGTGGCTGAAGGTGCCATCGCCGTTGTTGTAGTGCAGCGCACCACCTCCGAGGATGTCGATCCAGCCGTCGTTGTTGAAGTCGTGGGCCGTCCATTCGATGCTCAGTCCCGCCCACAGGTCCATGCCGTTACCGGGGGGCGCATCGCTGAAGGTGCCGTCGCCGGTGTTGTAGAGCAGCTTGTGTACCGCGCCACTGCTGGCCCCGATGAGCACGTCCATGTCACCGTCGTTATCGAAGTCGCCCCAAGCACTGCTCCAGCTTTGGTGTCCATCGGCCAATCCCAGCGCGGGCGCCGTGTTCGCGAAGGCGCCGGTGCCGTTGTTCAGCATCAGCAGGTCCTCCGGATCGCAGCCGCACTTGGCCACGAAGAGGTCCATGCTTCCGTTGTTGTCGATGTCGGTGAAGATGCTGCCGTAGTTGCCGCAGGTGTTGCCGTATCCTCCCTGCGTGTACACCAGCTGCCCGGCCCCGTTGTTGATGAAGGCCACATTGGCATCCACATCGTGGCACGAGAAGGCATCGAGGTGGCCGTCGTTGTTGAGGTCCACGAAGTTGGTGCGCTGGCAGAAGATGTACTGGGGCGGACTGAACTGGGTGTAGGCCGTGCCGTCGCCATTGGCCGTCATGAAGGTGGCGCCGTTGCCACCACCGTAGAGCAGGTCGCGGTGGCCGTTGCTGTCCCAATCGCCCACGGCGAAGCTCCACGACGCACTGTTGGTGGCCGGACTGGTGGGGAAGTTGGTGACGGTGAACGCCCCGCCCTCGGTCTGGTAGGCCACGTTGAAGCCGGGCACGCCGGGTGCCACCAGGTCGTCCAGACCATCGTTGTTCATGTCGACCGCGCCCCGCACACCGCTGAGGCCCGCGATGGGATTGTTGGCGAAGAGCACCACGTTCTCGGGCACCCACGACTCCAGCACCGAGAAGGTGAATGCATCGCCTGACCAGAAGTTGTCCCATGCCAGGGTATAGGTGGTGCCGCCCGTGGCATTGAAGGTGGCGATGGAGGTGTATCCCGGCCCTTCATCATCGCCGCCGGAGTAGCACACCAGTGCATCGCAGGTGCCGGTGTACACGTGCAGGCGTGTGTCGATGTAGGGATAGCCCGTCACGTAGCTGCTTACGGCCACCACCATGTCCGTGGCCGGGGTGAAGGCATACCACAGGCCGGCCGTGGCCACCGTGTTCTGGCCCGCACAGATGGAAGCTGGTGCCGTACCGCTCACCGCGGGCGCCGTGTGTACACCCAAGCCCACCGCAACGGCCGTGGCACAGGTGAACTGGGCGTTGGACACCAACGGGAGAAGGGAAGCAAGAGCAAGGGCGTGGACCAGTGGCTTCATAGGGAGCAGGTGTGTTGGGGGCTGGGAACGCCGTGAAGGTAGAGGACATCCCCATCAATG